>Ga0123357_10013276_pt1 | contig 10676 bp, 6 predicted proteins | sample TergutEmb28metaG_FD_89873 | JGI IMG/M metagenome (GOLD analysis project Ga0123357, IMG submission 89873) | Embiratermes neotenicus P4 segment gut microbial communities from Petit-Saut dam, French Guiana - Emb289 P4 | ecosystem: Host-associated > Arthropoda: Insects > Digestive system > Gut ...
AAATAAATGCTGAACCCATTGCTAAAATAACGACTGCAACAACACACCTCACCCCACCCAAAAAAAAAAAAAAAAATAACTCACCTCCCCCTCCCCCCCCCCCCCCCCCAAAAAAAAAAAAATTTCCTAGCTCAACTGTACATTTAATCAGAAAATACTGTCTCTGCGAATAGTGTTTTTTATTGGAAGTACAAACGTAAAGCAAAACTGTTCCATTAAAGTTTAGTTGCTCCCGGTCATTTCGTCGCTCTCTACGAGACAAATAAGACGGCAGCTGTATAAATCGAGTTAGTTTCTATGAAGCTGTGAGGAGTATAAACTATCCAGATGTTTGTTCGAAACCATTACCATATTTTCTAACTTATGAAATGCTGGATATAAGTACACAAAAGAAAATAATTGTACCCGGTGTTCAATATGGGAAAGTAACTTGCTTCCTTAATTTAGACAAAGTGCTAGGAATCTGCTGGACCATGTTGGAAATGATTTTAGTTTAGCTTCGCCAACTTAGATAGAGGTATTCCTATTACTGTAAGGACAGCGGAATGAAACAGGATAACACAAGGTGGAATTTTCTTGGAAAACGTCCAGGTGGAAAACTTGGAAATGTTGGGAGAGTAACATTTAAACGGATCTCAGAGTATATCAGTTTTGAAGTAGAAATTAGTCATCTGTAACATCAAACTAATGCGCTTGTAAAGGTTTCATCGCATTACAGAGAACAAAGAGAATGTGTAAGTAAAAAAGAACAGGACTTTTCTGGATCATACTACGAGTATGTGCGCTGGATTACTAATTATTTCCGGCGATGATTATTGGATCCGAGGGTGTAGCGGATGCACCAGTTTAGCGTGGACAAGTTTCGTGAAACGTTAAGCACTAACGATTTCGCTCTCAACCTTTTTACGTCACGTAAATAACCCGTAGAGGAACTACTCACGTACTGTATCGCCATCAGAGAGAGCGAACTTGTGAGACACAAAGCTCTCCCTCTCCCTCCCTCCCTCTCTCTCTCTCTCTCTCTCACTCTCTCTCTCTCTTGTCACTAGCCGCCCGTCCATTTGTCTGTCGTTTGTCTTTCCTTTGTCTGCCCTCCATGACTAGCCTTTTATTGTTGTGCCTCTTTTATCTATTCCTGAATGTCTCTTCTGCCTCTTGTTACAAGGACCATATCATGAATTTGGAAGTTTCTTTGTATTACAGTCTATTTCGTGGTATTTAGCGGGAATATTACAATTAAAACTCAAGTCATGTTAAACGTTACAAGCCCGTACTGACTTTATGTTACCATTAAAATCATGGGAAGCTACTGTCCTTACTGGAGAAATTCAAAGCAAATTATTATGGGACAGAGAAACAAAACAATGGAACTAAACGGAGAATTTTCCACGGACTAATTCCTACGAAAGTAAAAAAAAAAAAGATACAAAAAAACTGAAATGAAGTTATTCGAACTGTTGGGGGTGGAAGACATAGGCCTACATGGAAGAAAGTGATGTTCACGGTCGGAAGGCCTAGACACACAGAACTCACCAGGAGGCCCGTACAACTGACTGCTGGGATATTATTTCTCTCGCATAAAACAACGTATTTTGTGAAATTTTACATTCAATTTCACTACACTTTTAGTTATTAATATACATTTATCAGGCACATACACTTCACAAACCATCATATTAGCGATTAATTAAATTATTTCTTATAAAGGATGATATAGTAGAAAAAGGTAAGTTATCAGACGGCAGAGCTACTAATTTTTTTTATTATCACTTCCATTGATTTTAATTGTTAATATGGAAGTCAGCTGTTGTAGTCCAGTGTACGATCGTTGTTATTACTATAATCCTTTGCGGTTGGCATTGCGAATTGTATTTTTAGGGCTACTTCGAAAGATTCCGTTGTCCTTTGTACTGTACCGCGATGGTGTCAACAACTGGCGTCGTAACTGGAGTTATTTATAAATGACAATATCTGCTCTACTTCGTCAGCTAATGTGTCAGAAGCGTCGGAGCGTATTTCCGTGCAAAGGAATTACTTACCTAAAGGTCACTCCGTTATATGAAAACGCTACTGATTGGAGCAGACTTGTACACTTTCATAGTACCATTCAAATTAGCAGATGTTACGACAGTAAATTAAAAAATGTTTAAGCCCCTAGCAGTAAACAATATTGTTCTACTAAAAAAACTACGTTTATGTTGCAGTGAGCGGATCGGTGATGACTGTCGACTGTTTGCCACACGTCCCTATATTACCTCACGATTTTACCTGACTAGACTCTGTGTATTACGAAAAAAGGACAGTAAAGCAGCATTGCCTAAAGTTCTGGCTAGAAAGCATGAGGATGGTCCACTACCACGCTGCAAGACCGCAGACGGGGTGTGAGATTTCAATAAACAAAGTCCCTTTCTCGAGACTTTTCAGTCTTGGTTGACTTTGTCAGAAATTCCAGGTACATCTATCAGTTAACATGCGGCACTACAAAGGACATTTTATTATAATAATGCATTGGGGTTCCGATGAGTGTAGCTGGTGGTAGAAAATTAATTTAAGCTTTTTTTGAGAGGAAAAATAATAATTCTCTTAATACTTTCTTGAGTTTTACTTCTTTTTTTTTACTTATTCCGGTTTTTGCAGAGTACAGGAGCCGCGCGCCCTAAGACGTAGTTTTGAGGCTGTTCGCTTGTTGGGATTGCGGGGTTCGACTCCCGCCGTAGGCATGGTTGTCTGTCTCTTGTGAATATTGTTTGTTGTCCGGTAGAGGTCTCTATAACCGGTTGTACACTCGTCCGGAGGAGCCGTATCGAACGTGGTTTGTCTGTCATACCAAAACCTCAACAATGAGGACGTCTAAGCCCATAATGGCTGTCCAGCCACGAAAAAAATTCCAGTTTTTAAAAAAGTAATGCAATACGGTTTCATTTAACACCTTGCCTTTCCGCAGTTTGCAAATACTGCACAGTCCAATATTTATAGCATGCAAAAGGGCTTGGATAAAAATGAGAATTAACTCATGCTTCATATCGAAGGGCTATTTAGCAAACAGATGTCGACGATTCTCGTCTTTCGTCGTGACTACGTGTATATTAGTCGGTCCCAGTGGCAGCGCGGTCTAAGGTGTAGGTCTGCGACCGTTCGCCTGTTGAGATTACGGGTTCGAGTCCCGCCGGGGGTATGAATATCTCTTCTGAGTGCTGTACTGTGTCAGGTAGAGGTCTCTGTGACGGGCTGATCACTCGTGCATAGGACTCCTACCGACTGTTGCGCGTCGTTGTGTTCGATCTATAAAACTGAAGAATGAGAAGGCCATGCGCCCCATTGGCCCGCAGCACCATAGGAAAATATTAAGCCCATGATTAGGGTAGGAAATTACGAAATATATATATATATAAAATACAGTGACACCTGCTACGGTAACACCCCTGCATGCCGGCCACCTGTAACACTTCGCCACATTTTTACGGAAGCGACACCATCTCGTAAAATATTGCTCAACTAAGCAATTACACGCAACCATTTCTAAGAACAACTTGCATTGTTTATTAGCCGAGAGAAAGTCGTTTACTAGAAAACACATTTCAAGGATTCTTATTTGGTGACCTTCAGAAGACGCTCCTCTTTGTAAAAAAAAAAAATGTTGACAGGCAATAACACGGATAGCATGACGTGGTACTTATTACGGACAGTAACCGCGAATATAAAATTTGGCACTTATACCGCAACAGCAGATATACTGCATTTATGTAAGTCGCACAGCCGTTGAAGATTAAGATGTCTCCACTTTCTGGGTGCTCAGAGTTGTGCAGCAAGCACGTTCAGAACACTGGCACCTGTCCACCAGCCCGCAAGGAGTGACATAATATGAGGCCGAAAATTTAAGGGTCAGTGTACTGCTCAAGCAGGTGCGTAGAGTAACAGGCAGTCCTGCAGTTGTGGGGTTTGGCAGTGTGCTAACAATCTCTCAAAACTATACAAAAAATGGGGCGGTATAAAAAGTAGCACAAGACTCCAGACTGGGATGACTCTTTGACCTAAACTCTCGGAAGGAAAAAGAAATTAAATGTAAGAGTTAAAAAGGATTGTCGAACACAAGGCAGTGAACTTTATGACTCAATTCAATGCGAGGACCTATTGACCATCTGAATGAATGTTAGCTTCTCAAAAATTATTCTGTTTTATTATCTTAGAAGGTAATGTGCAATGAAGGAATTCTGAATTACCATATGTCCCACAGCAGCTACTGGAATAGAGATGCACGCGACTATTGAACGGAAATCAAACAGAGAACACTAAGTTCCGTCTTGTGTAGGATGTATGCCACGTCCACGAAGACCTCACAAATTTTCATTCTCATTTCTCTCTCATCTAACCAAGTACAAAAGGAAATGTGTAGGCTATGACATATTTTTCATATACGATACTGTAGGGAACTCACCTGGAAAAATTGAGTGGTTAATATCACGTAACAAATTAGAAGTGGCTGGAAGGAAGTTACAATTGACGTCTCGATCGTGATATTTTCCTGCAGGGACTAAAAAAATGTACGAAAAGCCTGAAAAAGGACAGTCGGTTTCCAGGCCGAGTCGAGACCTGGAAATGCCCGAAACAGAAGTCAGAAATGTCAGATTTCAGGCTTTCGCCACGTTGCAGTGAAGGTGTCGGTTCTTCTGGGAGATTGCGCAGCGTCAGTTGGTAGTTCGATAACCGACGCTTCGGGACAGATACACTGTCCCGAAACGTCGGTAACGGACTACCAATTGGTGCTGCACAACATCTTAGAAGAGTAAAGACCTCGTTTCGGAAGTGTTTACCACGTAAGTCAAATTGCTCAGTAAAAAATATATATATTTATATCTAAATATTTACATATATATTTACACCGCACAGAAAGATTCACGAAACCAAGAAAAACTGATCTGCAAGAAAACACACACACATACGTATATATATATATATGTGTGTGTGTGTATGTATATATATATATATATACGTATTAAAGGGTCAGTGGTTACTGAGTCTGTCTGTCTAGTCCTGCTCTCTGTGGGGTTAAGACAGCGACCACAGACATCAGAATTCACAAAGTGACGTGTTCTTAACACTCAATCCTGCAATCCACACCAACGGTCTCACCTTTCAAATGGCAGGAGGTGCTTCACACTAACCCCCTACAGACGGGTATGGACTGGTGTGTGACAGAGTACATACAAGTAAAACTAACCCCGGACTTGTGAGCCGAGGATAAATGTTATTTTTTAAAACAAAATTATTACGAAGCATAATATATTCAAGGACGAAGCTTTAAACAATAAATACGCATAATAAGTTAAAATTTGTGACACTACATGTTTTGGTTCACCAATAAAGCAGTCATCACCAGGCAGTACGATACAAAGGGAAATTATGCAAGCGTTTTATATATATATATATATATATATATATATATATGTGTGTGTGTGTGTGTGTGTGTGTGTGTGTGTGATACACAAGTTGAGATTTCAACACAAATTATACCAAAACTATACAAGTTGTAGCACCATTATATTTTCCCATTGTATCTTACTGACTGATGATGTCTCTTTTATAAGTCAGCAGAAACATGTAGCTTAATACATAACAAGTCAATTAATACACGAAGATTAATGTGCCTGACGATACTCGCCTTACAAAGATATGGAAGCTCTCGGAATCTCAATTTTAACAAATCCCTCTTGCTGGTTATACTAGAATCCTTACACACACCACCTGAACCTGGGCTTGTTATGTGTAAAACACCAAACATGTCAATATTCGACATAACTGAGTTCATCTCGACATACTCGTCTACGTCACTGTCGTGTATTTCAAACAATGTTAACTTTCAACATCCTATAATAACAAAAAAAAATCCCAAATTCTGTGACTGCAATTTGGACTTGTTTCCCATAAATAAGCATTGACAGACTATCTCACAAGTGTGGGAAAGAAAAACAGGGCTTTGTTACACTCACACTGCCAAACATTATATAACTGCACCGAAGGCTGTTATTTAGTCCAAAGAGTGTGACAGTCTACAAATTCAGCCGATTAAAGCAAGATTATAGTTGAAGAGGAAATCCAAGTGTAATTAATAATAATAATAATAATATATTAGCAATAAAAAAGCCATATAACGGCCTAAACTTATATTTGCGCGTTATACTTTACATGGGCGTGACTTCACTCACAAACCAAGCGCTTTAATGTACAGTATCGGACACACAACAAATCAAACGTAAACTCCATCTATCGCGCTGTAGCCATCTAATGGTCCTACCTCATTTTTCTACGAAAAACCAAACGAACAAAGCTATGTGGTAAATATGGAAATCTTGTGCTCACTCAAACATGGGTTGTGATGTCACGCACTAAACCAACATTCTTCGTAACAACGGCAACCTGGTAACCATAGAAACTCTAAATATACACCATGGGTATTATTATTATATTATTTCCATACGGTTCACATGAATTTGGCTTTTCTGCGTCCTAGTATAAATAACGAGGTCTGAAAAAACTCTATGATAATTAGAAGGATTTCTTCAGTGGGCGACAAGCAAGCTCAGAGCGAAGTCCACATTTACACACGAAAACATAAGACTTTAAAAACAAGGTTACACGTCCGTGTCAGGAGAGATATTCGAAACAGCGGTTCGAACGTTCCGAACGTTTCTGACTCCATGCGACTCAGACTGCACGGTCGCCGTAATCGGCGACATCATCATCATCATCATCATCATCCTGATATGTAACATCACGGATGTACTCCTTATATTTCAAGCAAATTGAAAATATTCAATATTACTGCAAACGTAACACTTCCTACGTCTTATTTAGTTTCGTTGAATACGGCCATCGATTGTATTGAGTCATTGCAGCGTCGTTTAAAAAATGTGGCGTTTCGGACTGATGTGTAAGGTATCATTCAGGTATCATCGTGTGAATGGGACTTATAAAGGAAATACGGTAAGCAAGGAAAGAAGAAAAGGACAGAAAAGAAAGAGGAGAAACCTAGCTGTGGGAGGCTGTCCGCCAGATCGATATAAACAACATCGGTTTCCACTTCAAGATTCAACACCATTTTCAGTCATACTACACGTCTAGTGTGCACTCCTCACACACAGAAATCTGAACCAAGGGAAGGGCAACTTTCAAAGATTCTCAAGTATAAAAAATGTTACCTGTATGGATGTAAATACCGGAGCACAAAAATTCAAGTTTAAAGTAAACAGAATACGTTGTAAATAACTTCCAGTTCGTTTAAAAACAGGCAATTCAGAGAAAATTAAAATTTGGGATCAATTAAATTTTTATTTTTCAGCCGGAAAACTAATTGCTTTCCGATTGCTTTGGAATAGATAAGATCAGCATATCGAATGTGTATTCTATCTGTTCCGTTTGTTTGTTCTTGTTTGTTGTTTATATGTTTGAAAATGAAACGTATTATTACAATTTCATGAAGGAACATAAGTTATACAAATTTAAATAAAACTACAATAATTCTTATATTTTGATGGGTCATAGTAGAAAATCCAGAAGCCTTACAGTCTTCAAAGGTCAGCCCCGTAGACACACTACACAGTAACTCTGCTGCAGACAGATGTGTGTTACGATTTAATAACCGTACCTATTACAATCTGCTTGTTAATGTGGTTTATTACATAACAAAGAGCTTTATTAAGATACCTGGCCTCGGGATTCGGTACACAAAGGAACAGAAGTTAAAGTAGACAAATTGCCCCTAGGTTACGACGCTCATTGAGGTATAAAACTCGTTTTATAATTTAGTTGATTAAAAAAGTGAGTGGTTAAGTTCATGTCAATGATAAAGCCGCTATGAACAAATCTAAGTCTGTCATTCCAACTCGAGAAAAAACATCCGTTCTCTGCACAAAAAGCAGGCTTACGTTTCACTGCATACATTGTAAAACTCTTCAGGTGAAGTAGGAACTTTCTGTGGAGTGTGAGAGAATTGTTTTTCTAGATATGAAAACTTCCATACCTCCAGGAACCAGTAACGCACAAACTTTTCAAAGGCTCACTAAAAAGCCATTCATTACGAGAATTGAATTTCTAAAGCCAAAACACTGCCATATTTAAATGACTTTAGCAGTATGAAGGAATCGCAATCAAATTATTTTGAGTCTGACACCCAGAAACTGAAAAGGTCTTCCTTATTATGCAATAAAAATAATCTAAACAATATGTTACGTTGCATTTATCAGACTTCTTGTTGTGTTCAGCCAGTTAGGTCGCTTAAACAGGTTGCTAGTTCTGTTATGAAGCGACGACGTCAATGATTAAGATTATTCAACAGCGTCGGTGTTAGCTGCAGATGGAGCATTGATGGAGTGACGATGCCAGTGAAGAACCGAAGTATTCGGGAATAAACTTTATCCAATAACAATTTGTCCACTACAAATGCTACATAGAATAGTCTCGGGTAAAATCCGAGATTCTGCCGTGAGAGACGGGCTACTAATGGCCCGAGCAACGGCAGGGCTTAAGTACCAGAAAGGTGGAAAAAAACTGCATAAAGGAGCTTCATAATTTTTATTCTTGACCAACTATGATTAGGTAAAAAAAAAAACCAATGTGGATGCCAGGGTGAGAGATGAGAAATGCACGCAGTATTTTTTTCCGAAATACAGAGAGACAGAAATGATTTAGAAGATCTAAGAGTAAATGGACCAGGATATCGCCAAATAGCGGTATTATTTCAAGGGACCTAGCTCAGTCCTTGTGGGACCGCGGTAGCACAGTGGTTAAGGTGCTGTGCTACAAATCGGAAGGTCGCTGGTTCGATCCCAACTGTTGTCAGTGGATTTTTCATTGACATAAAATCCTTCCGATTGCACTATGGCCCTGTCTACTCAGCCTCTAACAGAAATGAGTACCAGGAGTATTTCTTGGGGGTAAAGGCGGCCGGTGTGTAAGGCTGACAACCTACCACCATCCTGTGCCGTTGTCACGAAATCTGGAAACCTCAACTTCCTGGAACCCTCCGGGCCTGTCACAGGACTGCTTTACCTTTTTTACTTCAGTCTTTACTAAAACCATTACTTTTCCCAAGTAAGTTTTATAAGGAAAATACTAAAGAAGTATCTAATAAGATGCCTGTTAGTGGCCATATTTTGCTTCCAACGCTTTAATCTATTGCTGTATGAAGGAGCTGAAATGTTTACTGCAAATTCACATAATGTTGCTCTGAATATTGATGTCGTACAGCTGATGGGCGAATATCACCAGAACATCCTATGTAGCTGGCAAAAAAATCACTTATAACAAATCTGCGAATTAATGACAAATTATTGGCGCAATTTCCAATCCTACAGACTCCGAATACATTATATTTGTTCGGCACTAAAATGTATAGCCTACTGTAGGCATAGACCCGCTTGCAAATGGAAGAAATCTACAAAGATTTCTTTTGTGTGTGCTATATGTGCGTGAGTGTGTAGTGCGTACACTTCAGGACCGTAGCCAGACCATGAGCACAGTGAGTGCAGCGAATTCCAGTGCGGGTGCATACATGTACATACATTTATGTACGTATACCGTGCTCTGTTATACATAAACTGTGTATGTGTACTATGTATGCATAACCGTAAAAAGCTCGGTTGTCAGGACCGCAAATTCAACATTCTAGTTATGCGATGCGGTCTATAACATACTACACAAAACGTTTCACATAAACACATATTTGAAAAAGAGTTGTTTCCAACCACGGTGGTTCAAAAGAAACAATACTTAGATGAGGCAGGGTGTCACGTTTTTGGAGGGCTGATCAGCATGTTTTTCTTTGATATGTTGCAAATTCCTAGTCAGTGCTTCCGGATTTGTAATGGGTGCATAGCGCCCACTTTCACCCCCCTCGCTATGGGCCTTGTATACCTATTATCTCAGGGCAAATTTCCACCTCCCTATAAGACAATAAGTTCTAATATATGTTTACAGTAATTGGAAGTTGGTTTGACAGTGACCAAAGTCAGTGCACATACAAGCTCTACAGTTTTTCGCAGATCTGTTCACACACTGAACAGCTTCCTTTTTAAGACAAGAGCTCTTCGTTGTATGAAAAAAAGAATCTCCGCAATGTTGAAGTACATTATTGCATTTAAAGTTTCGAAAGCCAGGAACATATCTTGAGCCAGTGTAACCAAGTTCGACACCCATGTACTGTGTCTCTATTTTCATATTTCTTCCAATGAACATTCGGGCGCCACACAATACACGTACGTCTTGGCTAGCTATGCGACATCAGGCAGGACTCGTATAACGTTCCCCTGAATAACGCTATCGTGCTCTTGACTATGACGACTTGCAGTAACAAATATTTCAAGCAACATCGACGTGGTTTTGATAAACTTTTTTTTTTTTACTGGCAGCTGGTCGGAACTTCAACGACCAATGCTCTCCGTTACTTTGACAAATAAACGGGAAAAGATATCTATGTCCACGCCATGAAGGCACAGAGGGGGAGCAGAGGTAGAGCTCCATTCATTCTTAACCTCGGCTCTAGATGGAGGTGACTGGGTCGTGTCACGTTTCGGCCGCTCCCCCCCCCCCCCCCCCCGGGGGGGGCCACCAAAACGGTCCACACATTAAAAAGGACCCCCCGCTTTCCTCTTCCCTTTTTTCCCCCCACCTTCAAAAATCAC
>Ga0123357_10013278_pt1 | contig 10675 bp, 6 predicted proteins | sample TergutEmb28metaG_FD_89873 | JGI IMG/M metagenome (GOLD analysis project Ga0123357, IMG submission 89873) | Embiratermes neotenicus P4 segment gut microbial communities from Petit-Saut dam, French Guiana - Emb289 P4 | ecosystem: Host-associated > Arthropoda: Insects > Digestive system > Gut ...
GGAACGATTAGTTCAAGTTGGCATATAGCCTGAAGATGACTGAAACAAGTCGAAACATGTAGCTATTTTTATTCATAATAAATAAATATTATATGTTGTGTTTGACGGAAAATATTTTCTTATATAACAGTTTTGCCGTTTACAGTAAGAGTAAGTCGGTCGTGAAAATATACCTAATATATTGAATGCTGCATCTCAACATAACATTGAGAAATGTTATAAAACAATAAACAATTTACTAATAAAAATAAGATATACAAATATAACGTAACATTGAGGTCCTATCTGGAATTTCTCAGAGAGTCACACAGTTTAATTCACGATGTTCAAATTTCTTCACAATTGGACACACGAACAATTTACCGAAAAGTATTTTTATAGTTAGGGTCTGCTATTATAGTTCTTCGAAGAACTTATTAATTAAATCAAATTTTATATTATCTACTTTAAATTTCCAGTAGTATATAACCTCATCTGTTCACCCCATAAAAGTATTGGGTATAAGATTTGGAAGAATATTCACAATTTCTCCACGTATCAAATTCCGTGTTCCAGAATAAAATACATAAATAACAAAATTAATTTTTTTCCCCCTTTCGTAATTATTCATCACGTAAATCGCAAGATTTTAGAGTCAATAATTGCTTAGAAAAGTAAAATAGCACGAACTCTACGGCATTGAATTTTTTATGACACCTTAACAAATCTATGTACTGATAAATACGAATTTCATTCATCTCGCCATGTAGCATTCCATGCAGTATTCTCGTAAACAGCACTTCTTTCACAAAAGTTTTTTTTTGACAAAAATACACTTGTTTTGATCTTTCATACGAGTATACAGCTTATCTTATACTTTCTTCAATTCAAGAAGAATTTAGTGAAGTATTATTACAATTTATCTGCATCTTCATGCACAACACCACTCTTTTTTATCCTGTAACAAAACGCTAATTTCCTGCAAATATTAGTAACAATTCTTAATATAAAATTTCACATAAATCTGTCCAGCGTGAATCGACTTCAGCATCAACATACCCAAGAACGCAATGTCACATCCCAGCAGTTTTGTGTCCTCGAGAGATAGTGTATTCACAACGCGGTATGCACTTAATCTTTAATCCAGTTTAGGTTAATTTCAGTCTCTGACGGGTTTGTAAGAAAGCGATTGGATAAGTTCTTACATCAGCTTTGTGACAAGTTATAGACAGTAATTTTACTTTTGTTTAAAATATAAAATACAATTTTATCACGTTCAATTAAAATGTTCAAGGATGTATTTAATTGTTTTCCTCGATGTTAAATAAATTTAATTATGTCTAAACTATTGTACTCAGTACCGAACTCACTATCCCATCCATAAGACTGCTTCTACCGTTGTGTATCCACACATTGATGACTCACCATATACCACATATGTGGACATACATTATACCATAATGACTTATTATTACAACTTCAAAGCTCGAAATATACAGAAGATACTTTGTGAAATTAAATTGTAGCATGTGTGCTTGTGGTTGGTTTTACATGGTAAACATTGTGTCAAAATGCAATGTACAAACAACTTAAAATAACTGTAGGTTAAATTGAGCCTATGACAGGTGAGAAAGGTAAACATTTGCATTTTATGGAACTGTATATTTGAAAACTGAAACAAATGTGAAAGATTTTATCTCAGTATTTAACCAACTTGAAGCACAACATTTTTGTTCATTTCATGCCTCTACATGTTTAGAGCACATGTGCTCTAAACACGTAGAGGCACGAAATAAACCTACTGTAAAACAAAAATTTTGTGCGTCAAGTTGGTTAATTATTGGGATAGATATACTGAGGTGCACGGTCAGCAAAACGTCAAAAAATGTGGAAGAGTTAGCTCACATCTTATCCGAGAAGTTTGTCTTGAATATTTATTTATTGAGTATAAGTATGAACCAAGTATGAGTAAATAACTGACCAACTAATTTATTTATTTATTTATTTAAGTTAGAAAATAATTACACCAACAAAATTTCAGGGATGGTCGGCGGAACCAAAGTAAGGAATTTTAGATCATGTACTTGTGACCTGAACAGCCACGGTTTAACGCAGTGCAGTCCTATATTCGAGTCATTCAGTCGTCGTTTCTCATATTTGGTCTTAGATTGGTTATTCGTATTGAGCCCAACACACACTTCTGTAAAAAACAGCAGATTCTTTAAACCCCTTGTTGTGCTTTTGGCTTCGTGTGGAATAGCTATGTAGCTATCGGTTCAGTTTGACTGATTTTACTGATATTCGCCTTGCTTGCAATTCGGAGAGAGAAACAGCAGGAGGTTCGCCGTATTTACCAAGGACGGCACACAAGAAGACATTTGCCACATCACACTTCAACTGTTTCCACGTGGCCTTACAGAAATAAATCTAACGCTTAAGGCCCTACCTAGAAAGGGCTCAGCACAAAGCAGGGCCTATCTATCGAAATAAGCGGAAGCCCCATTGTTACTATACCACTTATCTCTGAACACTGACAGTAGAACACTTTAAAGCAATTTGGGTAAAACGCTGTCTAAACATTAGCGAGAAATGTACATATTTAAACGCAGAGATAAAACACACGGCCCAAAGAGATGTTTTCCACAACAACAGCCCAAATGTTCACAACTAACTGTACTTGTTTACGTCTGAAATGACTACCGTGTAGATATTCCTCTGCCGTAATATGATTATTACTGCTATTAAAAATTTCGTGTCGCGTAAATATGCCGTGTCTGACCACAGCACTGTAGATGGCAAGGGTGGCCATTCAGTGCAGCGTTGAAAGTACCACCGCGAGTATTCCAGCCGGGAAGGCAAATCGTCAATGCTTAGCACCTGCATTTTCTGACGGTAACACGGCCGGTCACAGGCTGTCAGGTACTACGTGAGAAACCAACAGGACAGAACGTCCTCTACACACTGCATACTAATGAGATATTCACACATAAGCTAGAGGAAAAAGTAGACGTTAATGAAAGGATGCATTTAAATATAGAGGCAGTTATATGACATAAGTTCAAATATCCAAGCAACTTTACACCGCCAACTTTACCGTTCCGACGTAATACATACACAATGCCATCAGTTTTCACTTCATACCACGTAACCTACGCCTTAAATCTAATTTCTATATACATACGCTTTATTTTAATAATTTTTTCTTCCGACTTAATATTTTACGTTTCCTATATACACCGTATAAAGATGAATAATATTACAACCACCAGCTAGTTCACAAACATTTTTTTACAATATAATATTATTATATATTCTAAAAATCATTGTTATATTGTGGGGTTCCATAGAGTTAATACACTGGTATAATTTTGCCTTACTTTGAAGTAATGTGTAGATGGTCTGATGATTGTTGTTAGGAACCGGCGCCTTTGGCTGTATCCAAACAAAAAAGTATTTGTGTTGTATGTTGTCTTCTGGGTAATTCCCCGGCGTCTGAATTTTACATGCCGACGTTTCGGAACACACTGTCTGTTCCATCTTCATAGGCAGGTAGGTATGAAATATGACTAGATTTGAGAAACTTTGGAGTATTTGTAAGGGAAAAGGTTTGGCTAGAGCCAAACCTTTTCCCTTATAAATGCTTCAACTTTTCTCAAATCTAGTCATATTTCATACCTACCTGCCTATGAAGATGGAACAGACAGTGTGTTCCGAAACGTTGGCATGTAAAATTCAGACGCCGGGGGAATTACACAGAAGAAAGTATTCAATATTCAGAACAAGACCAAAGTTTGAAATCAAAATTATTTGTGTTCGATGGATAATAAATGATTTACTTTTGAGTGGCGCTGTTGCTCATAAATATGTTGCAACACGGAAGTGCGTGTGACACAAATATCATTGACAACGATGCAAATCCTGATGGGTGGCGATTGTGTAACACGTTTGATAACGTCCTCCTCAAACCATGCAGTCCTAACATTTCTTCTGCCTCTCTAATGCAAAGTTCTTTCCACCCGAATTCGACGATCAATGAAAACGAATGTAGTGTGATGTGGCAAATGCATGTTTCGATGCGTATGGTGAGCCTGGATGCTCTGCTGTTTTTTCTCACCACACCATAAACGAGGCGCATATCTGTTAATTCCGCCCAAATTACACGATGCTTATCAACTAATCACGAAGTAATATAGACAACAAGCGAACTAAAAGCATATTGCTGTTTCTGCACTAAATCGTGTGCTGTGCTTACGAGGGTTAGGGAATGGAGGGGTAAGAAAAATAGCCGACGAATGGCTGGCGCGCCGGTGACGGACACTCCACTGCGTCGAACTAAGGCGTTTTCGGACAAACCTTCTGGACATAAGTTCCAGATTTAAGTTCCTGACCTCACCTTTGGTCTCCTCCACCGTCCTTGGACGGCTATAGGTGTTAAGATTTTCCATTCTGTTCATACTTGGGTATAATCATACTTAATGGGGGTTAAATTAACACGTGTATCGTGCAGTTTCATTCTTGGAAAAATGATAGTTACTCAGCTGGTCAAGAAGCTCGCTGTTATTATACAACTAACAGGTTTGTTTTTTTCACTAAAATGCTAGCCATTTGATCCTATATACAGTCTACTTAACCCGATCCACACTTACACTCTGTTTATCTAAGACGTATTTCAATAACATCCTTCTCAAAATAAGCAGGTCTTTCAAGTGGCTTCCTTCCTTCGAGTTTTGTGACTAAAATTATGTACACACTTAGCACTCCTCACTTTCTGCATAGGGCGATATAACCATTGGAAAGTAATCTTCAGCACCCTTGATACTTGACATCTCGTTGTGTATAAAGTAAATTACTTAAAGCCACAGCACAAATACATAAATGGGTTTATTGGAAAATAATCACTTTCAAAATAAAGCTTGAATTTGAAAAACTAAGATTTTTTCAGTAAATAAAGTTGTGTTGTTCAGCACGCTTTAGCTAGAAAAGTAATATTCAATAGAAGTTTTTGTCTTGTGACCTAACAAATGCGAGGTCAGAGACATGAATCCTTCGAAATAAAATATGGGCTGTGACGTGGTCCACCCCATGGAACACTATCGCATTTCAGGGTCTTGTGAGGTAAGTGTGTGTATCAACTGTATGATGATGATTAGCAGAGTAGAGAAGAATGATGCCTAAATATATCTTCCGTTATCACTCAGTCAACGCTTAAATTAACACGAAATGTTTTGCGGCTAATATCGAGGGATTCTCTTCAAATCCAGCATCTAGGGGCTAATAATGTTCCATATTTTCATCGAAGATTTTATCAGCATGGTAAGCTGTTGAAGGCTTTACTTAATCTGGAAAATGGATTAAGATACTTCAGGATGAATATGCAGGGCCTGTAAAAATTGTAGGCTGTGCGGCTTAGTAAATCGTTGCAAATTGGATTGATAGTTGTGCGGACATCTGAACGTTTAGTAACGAGTACACTTGTATTCGGTTAAACGCATTCCGCAACGATCACTGTATATAAGCAGAGCTGGATTCATCAATCATCCTGTAGCAGGCCTTCCTTATTTTCCTGTCAAACAGAGCACCATTCAACATCAGCAGTTTGTCACATGACAAGTAATTCCATCAAGAGGGAAACAATTAAAATCACATGTGATACAATTAAAGGGATTAATGTTATTTACATTTATGCAACATAACATAAACTGAAATACTAACTTTTTACTGAAAAAAACCACTATTATAGCAGGAAGTCGGTAAGCCTTATACTGCTCAACCTCAGTTGGACCTTCTTACGTCACATGCCAGGGAGGCCAGGGATTGTTACAACTAATGCTGCGTTTAATAATGCATGTTATTCGACTTCCATAGGTCAAGAATTTATGTTGCTTGAACACAGAGATGTAATTCACCTTTAATTTATCAATGTGCCTTTAAAATAATTTTTTAAAGGTTATCCTCGTCCATTACTGGCGCCAGTAACCTCTTAATATAACTGAAGAAGAGTTGATTTCCGTCTCAAATACACATGATTTTCTTGAGTATATAACAGTAAATGAGAGGCACTCCAGAAGCCAATAATCATTTTCAAGAAAAGCCCACATTTAAGCCATTCCTGATATACCGCATTCTACTTTACAACATAAAAAATATTATAGGTCGACCCATGAAAATCACAGAAAAGAGGCTAAAAGTTTGCTTCAGTCCACCGCAAGACCGGCATCACGCTCCAGTCGCTTTAACCCCAGGAAATGTCCGATGTGCATGGTACAGGGGTCTGGGTTGGCCTAGGCGCCGTTATGGACGACAAAGAAAATCTCGTCCCATCCGGGATTCAATCCCAGGAAAATACGTCCAGTAGCGAACCGCTAAACCGACTTCGCTACCCCGTTGGTCACTTTGAAATAAAATTATCTAAAATTTATATTATTATTATTATTATTATTATTATTATTATTATTATTACATTGACACTTTCCCAAAACGCACATCAGTTTTGCAAGAGAAATTTAAGATAATCCTCGGATATCAAATACAAAAGATCTTCAATAAGAACAATCCGACAAATAAAATTAGGAGAAAATAAGGCAACAACCCGCAATAAACTACATTTGAATGTGATTCTGTTCCTGGAACCTTCAATATAACATATTTCTCCCTATATAAATAATAGAATTACATATACCAATGTAAGGGCAACGTATCCGTTTTTATATACAAAACAAAATTGAATCTAAAATGTATAACCACAATAATATAAGAGAAAAGCTATTTGATTTGCATAAAAACAAATTTATGTTGATAAATTTTTGTTTTGTACCATATCTTGGATAAAAATAATTTAATACATCGAACATACTTTCAATACTGAAACATAATTTATTGGAAATGCCACAAATATTTAGGCAATAAAAATTATATTTAATTAAATCTGCTTTTTTGGATTTGACAATATGTAATTGTAAATCGTTATAATTGTAAAGAAAATATATCTTTCGTGGGTATCAGATTTGTAAATGTTCAACCACCATCTTCTTTTACATTTACGCCTGATGATGACACCCATGGGTAGAAATATTTTGCGTTTTTTAAATGAAAACAGCTTAAAAAATAAATTGTGTGTATTTATTTATTCCCAAGCTCGTAGTTGAAAAATCTATGAAGTGGTGTTTTCGTTAACGTGCTTCAGTGACTCTTCGGCTCCTAAGCTGTTTATCGACGGCTTTCAACTAAATGAGTTCTGTAGTGTAGAGTGAAAAGTTAATAAAACTCTCAAAACTGATTACATAAAAATCTGACTTGTTGCAGGAGATTAGATTGCTGTTATTTAGAAGAGGGGTAAAACTTATGACAAATTAGTTCAAAATGATCTGCAGTGCGGTCAAAATTAAAAATAGCGAAAATATCCAGATTTGTACAGCTAAAATATCTACGCGTTTCATACTTTTACAGAAGTGGTGTAAGTTAGAATTCCCTTACTTAACGAGTGCTGAATGTCCCAGCTATAAAACGTTTCCTGTTTTATTCAACCAAAGTTACTGAGAAGCAACAAGTAATGTGCACTACGACAAGCTTTATCACAAGGATGAATCGTTTTCAGATATCTCTGAAACGTCAATTCTAAATACTTCTGCAGCACAAAATGTATCCTATGTATACTAGATGATAAATATAACACTAAAACTGCAATTATAATATATTTTCAAGAGTGTTAACATTACAGGGTAAATAAATGTGCTGAACCAGTATAAAATGAAATAGAATATTTTAACTATGAAACATGCCACAAGAAACTCTGTACAGCAGCACGACTAAATATATATCAATTAATGTTATAAAAGTGCGTAATATTAATCGACGTGTGCATAACAGTCTTTCATCCAGTTTGCTTTATTAATCTGTTGGATTAGGGCGAACATTTGACTACCATTTTTTTTAACAATTTTATTATTCGCCAATTACAGCACGTTCATTTTTATAATATGAAAGTTCGATGACTTGGCGTGTGTACGTGGCAACCATTTTTCTACAGACAAACAATTCGTGGAAATTTCAGAGGATCTTATTTCCTGCTTTTGCATCGGATTTTGTTGTGTTACTTCCGTCATCGATTTTGTCGGGGTTTTTATCACTTCAGTCATACTAGTTGGGTTCAACCAACCTGCAAAATCTCCAGACCCCTTTTCGATACGTTATTTAATATGATCAATCGTTATTAAATAACAACAGATCATTCCGCCTCTTGCCATCAATTCTCTTTCGAAGTACAACTTAACAACATGCAATATATTGTACGTTCGTAGGCTGAAAACCAGTGATTCGCAAATCGATTTGATCTCATATACCATGCCCCCTTTCCACTGTGTCATAGGTTCATTCATTCGAAAATGTTAACCTGAGGGTGTCGAGTAGCAGGTTAATGATATACGATCCGGGTGGTAACAGTAAACACGGATTTAGTCCCATCGTTGACAAAATTATGTCCAGATTGCCAACAATCCTTCGTTACTTGCTAAAAACACAGAATCTAAGCATTTTAATTGTTTGGAGACGAAAGCATATTTAGTTTGATGCTAGAGAATTACGGATTCAAATTATCTGCTTCTTCGGGTAAATTCCTCGTTTAAAATCAGTTTTTATTCTAAAATATCCAGATCATTCTGTACTAAAATTTAAAGGACAGAGTATTTAGTCTACTTAACTGTGTAACGTTTCACAGGATTTCGATAATAACGTGTCAGTAGTTTTACGTAGAGGCCTATACGAAATTGCGTAACTTAACATATTTGTCGTAATTTAAATGTTTGGTGCACCTCGGTGATAGTTAAGTCAGAGTTACTTATCTATCATACAAAGCAAGGAGATGTAACCTCTCTTCTATAGAAATACACTTCATCGCCTTAAAAAATACAGAAACTATATAAGCGTTAAAAAAAACAGTTCCCTAATAGTGGCGTCGAGTTTGACTAAAAGGTTATTCATGTAGCGTGGAAAGTAAACTTGGGGTTAGAGTATATATGTGGAAAGAAATGAAAACGTGTTTATATAATTAAAAGAGAGCAAGAAAGAATCTTCAGAAATTTCCAGAAGCTATATCGTAGTATTTGCAAATCGCTTTAATTATATAAAGCGCGGCTTTATATAATTAAAGCTGGATTTAACAGTACTCCATGAAAAGTTCCTTAAATCCCTGGCGAGTTTGAGAGTCGACCCATGTAATCCCTTACGTTGATAAGCAATCTGTTATCTTCCTTTTCACGACCAGGATGCAATTAGGAAAAATGCGTTGTATTTAATGTCATATTAAGCAATTTGCATATCAATAGACCGTAAAAAACGGGTTAGGAAAATTTTAGCGGAAACCTGCATTTTTTGATCGAATTGATTGGTTAAGAAGAAACGCATCTGTTAGGTCCTACTAACCACCATTTCATCTCCCTCAAACCCTAAATGTTGTGGCCACCAAATCATTTCCCCAAACACTTTAATTCATAGTTCAAAAAAATCTCTTCCCAAGTTTACTAAAGGCTGTTTCAATGTGAAAATATATTACTAATTGTGTGGTCTATAGTGTGTTAAATATCACCATCGAGAGTGAGGACTCTTTCTTCTACAGACGGCAGCAGCTGTTTTAATGTATAAAAGTAAAAAAGTTAACAAATTTACGTCATTAGGTTTGTGAAAGTGACCTAAACATATTAGATTAAATTAAACGAATATTTGGTTAAATGTTCTTAAAATACCAGATTTTCGGACTTTGATACTGCGTTTATATGAAATATCAAATAGAAGGTTATAATCGTATGGGTAATTTGTGTAATTAAAATTTTATGTTGCAACAACACTTAACACGTAACAGCATGACTTGATGCCGAAACTTGCAGTGGGTTTCTTCTTATCTCTTCCATTCTGAAGGAAAACATTTTAAACGTTTTATTACTGAAGCTCTTGTTTAGAAGATGTTCATAATCTGAAATATTCCCTTCTATATTACGTTGTATTGTAGCTGAATTTTTTTACGAGGGTAATTCATTAAGTAAGTTACACATCCAAGTTGCGACCTACGTTTTTGATTTAAGTGCGGGAAACTGTTACCGCAAGATAACAGCACTATCTAGTTTTATTGTGACGCACAACTATCGGTATGCGCATGATTGTACAGACGTAGCAGCTGTTACAAAATGGCGGATCCCCTGAGTACATGTAGAACGATAGAGCAGCGTGGCGTTGTGCGATTTTTGTGGACAAAAAATGGAAGCAAAGGATATCCACAAAGAAATGCTGCCCATGTACGGTGAACATTGTCTGTCACGTCAGACAGTCCATAATTGGGTGCAGAAGTTCTCGGAAGGGCGGACAAGTATCGAAGACGAACATCGAGCCGGTCGTCCGGTGGAGATCGCCACGCCGGAAACGTTGCAGCGCGTCGAAGACATCATCCGAGCAGAGAGGAGTGTCACCGTCGACGCTGTAGCACGATTCTGAAGAAACTTCGTGCCGCCATTCGCCGAAAGCGCCCAGGCCTCCTCCCTAAAGGGGTGTTGCTGCTGCATGACAATGCCCGTCCTCATAGTGCCAATCAGACCAGAGCGACGCTGAGGTCATTCAAGTGGGAAGTCCTCCAACATCCACCTTACAGCCCGGACCTCGCCCCGAGCGATTTCCACTTCTTTGGCCCTTTAAAACATCATCTTTCGGGAGA
>Ga0123357_10013279_pt1 | contig 10675 bp, 6 predicted proteins | sample TergutEmb28metaG_FD_89873 | JGI IMG/M metagenome (GOLD analysis project Ga0123357, IMG submission 89873) | Embiratermes neotenicus P4 segment gut microbial communities from Petit-Saut dam, French Guiana - Emb289 P4 | ecosystem: Host-associated > Arthropoda: Insects > Digestive system > Gut ...
GTGGAAGGCAAGGCCAACAGTGGGGATTTTGTATAATCTGACATTTGATTTCTACCATCATTAATGTTCGTCCCAGAAAAATTGGGAACTGAAGTACAACAATATATGTGACTGAACTTGCTGCTACTGATTTGTTACAGCCTCTCACCCACTGCGTAGTCCATTAAGTGATTTCATGTTTATATTTAATAGTTGCTGATGCAATCCCATAACATGACACTGGCCACATTTCCATTCTGTGTCATTCTTTTACTCCTCATGAAGTTACAACAACAGAAAGAGTTTGAGGCTGGGATAATAGTGTGTGTGATATGGTTTGTTCTCCACCCCTCCCTCCCATTATAAAACATTTTGGGACAGTGGTGTCATGTGACTCTAGATTGTCATAGACTGTGTGCTGCCAGGGTATGTGCCATCCTTGCCTCAAGAAGACACTGTAGACTTATTTTTGTAGTCTTGCTATGTATAACAGTGTTTTTATACACTCATTTCTTGGGCTTGAGAGTGCTGAGAGGTCGTGGAAACCTGGTGATCGTTCTGTAACTAGCGTTGCCAAGGGAGAGGAGGGAAGGGAAGAGAACATGCAGCAAACCAAAGCAACATGTCGGAGACTGGTTGGCGTAGCATAACAACTGCATAAATATATGGGTTGAACTACATTTTTGCACTTGCTCTTTCAAAGCTGTAATTTCTCATGTAGTAGGATTGCGTGTGATAGTGAGCTGTTACACAGTAAGATTGTCTCTCATCAAGATTTTTAACCTGACTAACCATGTGCCAGTCAAGAACAGTAAGCCACTAGGGGAAGTATAGCTGCAATCAGTACATCCTTACAGTTGCCATGTTTGTTCATTGGTGTATGGGCATGTTGCCATGTTGGGTTGATTTACTATATCATGTTTGCAGAGTACCATTTAGAAATTCTCTGTATTGTGAAAATCATATGGTAGTTTGTCAATGCTGTATTTATTTTTTACCAGTATGATTTGCTCATAATTCCTGTATAGAATCCCCTGTTGTCAATAGGCAATGAAAATATATTCCTGAAAATATCCCATTTGATTCTTAATGTGATATTTGTGTTACCAAATGCAAATACAACTGTAACAGGTGCTCACTACAGAGACAGTTCTTTATGTCTTTGCAAGCTCATTGGAATGGACTTTCACCATAGTTTTATATGGCAGTTTTTACTAACACTGTGGAGGAATGCAGTCCCTTTGTTTCAAGGGTTGGAATAGGCAGTGCTATACTGCCACAGCTGTAAGAACTACCTAACTACATGTAGCAGAATCCTTCTTGAAAAGCTACTAGTTCCTCAGCTGGTCAAGAAATTTCCTGTGTTTTACAGAACCTGATGTTTCATCACTATATTTACAAGAACCTTCCACTTGTCCCTATCTTGAGCCACATAATCTAGTCTCTGCCATCACATCCTACTTCTTTAAGATCCATTTTTTTATCATCCGCCACTCTGTGTCTGAATCTTCCAAGTAGTCTCATTCTTTCATATTTTCCTACCAAAACCCTTTGCGTTTTCTTCTCACACATATGTTCCACAGTCCCTACCATGAGGCTGCATAGAATTTCTGATTAGCTACAGCAGAGTTGCTAGCTCAGTAACATGGGAAAGAAAACTTTCAGATTGATCTAGTATTCGTAAGGAACTAACATTTCCTCCAATATGAGGATGTTACTTTTGGGTGCTTTGTGCAGACTAAAAACTCCTTGCCGAGATAAAACATGCCTTAGAGACATTGTTTTCATTGGGCTTATGTAGGTTGCTAGTCACTTGTTTACTGTCAGAGACTAACTACTACTGTACTGTGTGCGTTGGCTAACAGTTGCTGGACTGAGAGGTTAATCAGTAGTAGAGTTGTTGAGAATAAAAGTGTTACTCTGTCATCCTTGATAGTTTACTAGATGCTGTGAGGAGAGTTTCTTCTTCCTTGTTAGGCAGTATGTGGCAACATTATTTACAGATATATACATTCTGCATGTTACCTATTTATGTGAAAACTGGTACTAATGCAGATATGGAATCAGGTTATATTTTTAAAATTCAAAATGTCTCCTAAATTCTCAGGATGGTGCCATCTGATATGTATAAAGCTTATTTCTCTAGGAAGGAAGGGAACTAACAGGGACCATGCAGTATATCCAATGAAACACAAAACACTTTCCTTTTGTTAGGTGCCTGTTCAAAGTGTAATGCACTGTTTTAAGGTCATGGACAGAGTCTTAGCATCCTGTCTGTATATGCTATAGTAACTTCTGAATATTAATGACAAATACTAGCTGTTTCCACTCCTGCCCACTGTATACGACACCATGTCCTTTTTTACATAAATTTCAGTATACCAAAGAGACGTACACAAAGATAAGTACATGAAGAGCATTCAGTTGATGCCACCAAAACAAAGCTCCATTTCAGATTGTTACATAATGTGCCAGTTTTTTCTAGCTCCTGTTGGGTAATGGGTACAATGTTCTTGTGTTAAAGTATGTGCATGGTATCTTTGATTGGTTTGTTTTTAAATTAACATATATAAATAGTTGATTGACTTGTTTCATTCTGACACTACACATGCAAATGCAACAAGTTCAAATCTAATGTATTCAGAATAACTACTAGTACTAAGGATTGTTTTGTACATAGTGGCCAAGAAGTCACCACATGCTTACTTGCTTACATGTGGATCTGTACATGCACTGTATATGCCATGTTGATTGTACCAGGGCATATTTGTGCACATACATATGCTGACAGTGTTGCCATACATTACTGTCTGGTTCCACAGTAAACAGTTGTAAATGGCACATATATACAGATACTGACACTGTTGCTACACATCACCTAGGTTGACAGTAAACCACAACATGTGGCACACACATACAGATACTGACATTATTGCCACACAGTACTGTCTTGTTTCACAATCAACTGCAGTACTTGGCACACACATGCTGATGCTGACAGTGTAGCTGCACATAGCTGCCAGTTTCATAGTGTACCAGGACAGGTGGTGTGAACATACAGATACATGTGTTAAGTAGGTAGAGGTATGGTGACTTCTCAGCCATCTCATATAATTATGTAGTAAAAGTCTTCATGTGGGACACCACCAGTGTTTCTCCAGTTCTGCACCTTCTACCTATACCTTGTTCAGTGCAGCATCAGATTCCACTTGAGCATTTGATTTCTTTCTGTTTAGGTGCTTTATAATATGCTGCTGAAATGATACTCTTGTATTGTAAGTTAGATTGCATTAAATAAAAATAAGAGGCAAAAAATAATTCCAACTAATTGTTGTTTGATATGCATAACATATTGCACTAGGCTCATACTTGTGAGTCAACCTGTGTGGAAGAGGTTGAAGCGTCAAAGTTTAATGTAATATGTAAGTGAAGCATACATGTATAATATACTTCATAATGCATGTCTTGCCTTTACCATAGTCCTGTAAGTATCCAGGTGTGGTAGAAGAATGTCAGTCATAGTGACATTAGTGGACTACATGCATGTGTCATAATAAATTATATTTATTACCTAATGCTTTGAAGCAGTTGATTCCCTACACTTTAAGCATTTTATTTTTAAATGCTAATTTTTGCTAGAGAGTAGTAGTGTTCCTGTAATTACTACTGCCTACTTTTGCTACATTCCACATAATTAAACAATTTGGGGTTACTTAGTAACAATATTGTGAATATGCAAATCTGACCTCATTTGGTTCCAGTGACTTTCTAATGTAGATGACTAGAATCTAGATGTTTTAGCCCTGCAGACTTATTTTAACTAGCCTGTCTCTTTTTTTACTCTTTGGCAGCAGCTTTTATTTTTAAATTCCAAGACTATAATTTCCTTAGTTAACAGTAAGTTTTCATCTATTGTGTCTAAAGCTTACTGCTATTTCTAGACCATATGCTAGTTGCCTCTAGTATAAATGTAGTGTATATAATAAAAAGAGAGATATTTATGAATTTAAATGTACTCCATATTACCAGAGGGCATTGTTCACATGTATTTGGATAATACTGGTAAAGGGTCAGACTTCAAAAAAATAACTCTGTGTATGTGCATGTACGTGTGTGTAAGCATGTGGGAATGTGAGAGACAGGGAGTTCAACAGACTGTGTTTTAAAAAATCTGTATGCACAGTGAGAAATGCACTGCTGAACAAAATTCAGGCAGTGCTTGTTTTGTAGACTGTGCAGTATAATTTTCTGCAGCACACACTGAGAACCAAAGGCTTCTGGGCTAGGCCAGTATAACAGTTTTAGGCCTACCATAGTTACAGGTTGGTATGGTTCCCTTCAGCATAGCCACTCACTCTAGGGTTAGTACAGTAGTGGCCCAGCACCAGGTGTGATTCAGGTTGAATCTGAACTGCATTTTTGAATCTTGTCTCTTTAACTGTATTTTCAGCTTTGGGAACAGGAAAGCCTCACGAAAGAAGTTTTTGTCCCTTCTAGCCTGATCTTAAAGATCCTTGCACATTGCAAGTTCTTTGTTTTCCGGTTGTCACCCAGCAGACAGAGCACAAATTTGGTAGCAGTCTACCTTATGTATAAATCTGTGGTTAAAATATGTCAGAATGTATGTTATGACAAACAGCATTTTCAGTCATACATCTCTCCATGTGGATGACCTAACACATTTGAGACATTTAAAAGCTTGTGTTCCACTTGTGCTGCACGCTAGGCCTTTTGAAACATTTTGTAAGTCTCAGAAGCAGTTCGTCAAGGTTGAAATGAGATACAAATTTTCCATTCCTTGATGTCTTCCATTTCACTGGACTGGACTACAGTGATTGCAGAATGCACTCAGCACAGATACACTTGAAGTCATTTGCACAAAACTGCAACATTCTGTTCCATAGACACTCATCATGCCACTTTACAATAAATTACCCCAGCAGCTGCATTATATCCAGTTAGTGCTCCAAGTGACCTGTCCAGACAATTTTGGCTTGCACCTCATTTTTGTCATTTTAAAATTAGGTAACAAGTACTGTCGTCCTCTGTACCTGTCTGCCTTGGTCATTCGTTACTTTTCTTTAGCCACCATCTGGTGCAAACTTAGATTAATTTATAGGTAATAAATTTGTGATAGTTGCAGAATTGTGGTATCATTTTCTGCTGTGGACTGTTATGTACCGATACATATATAAAATGAAAATGGTCTGTAGGTAATTTTCATACATCTAGAAAAATAATGCGTTTAATACACCTTCACATGGCTGTACACATCATATTTCATGATTTGAATTATTGTAGTTAGTTTATTTAAATTTCAAGAACAGAAACATAACTAGGACTGGTCTGGCAAGAATGGGTTGTGACACTGTGTTTCTGCCAGAAGTTTACCAATGTGCCTCCGGACGCATCCATAAATTTGTACTGGACTGCATGACATCACATCCTAGAAGATGGTAATCTTCATTCTTAGTGCCATGAGAACCTCATACTTTGAGGCTTTCTTGGTGGTGTAGTTGAGGTCTCTTTTCTTTAGGGATGTTGTGCGTTATGACTGGGTGATTGGTTCCCAGTATTTTCAGATGAAATGGTCTCATCTTCAGTGTCAGAAGTCCAGTCATCCAATGATGTGGCAATACACTCAAGAACAGAGACCTCAACATTTAACACATGCTGAACATGTCTTCTTTTCCTAAATAAAGTCTCTCCAGATAAGAGAGAAACTTTTTAATAAATGAATTCATGGTCAGTTATCAGTGTCTTAGAAAGTAACATTGTGTATGAGAGATCAGGAAGTGCCTTTTATTTTGGTAATGTATGATCAGTATCATACATATTTGTCAGTATCTGCAGTCACCAGTCTTTACCAACTTTTCATTGTAGTGTTTTTCTCTCTCTCTTAAATAGTATGGATTTGCCGCAAATCAATACTGTAGTTTTTCTACAGTATAGTCACTGTACCTCACAATTGCTGTAAAATTACATAAAAAGTTAATGTGGTTGCTGAGTGGCAGTCTGCATAGGTACAAACAGCTTTTCGTTAACTGAAACATGAGACATGTAAAGTGAACACCCACAAGGTGTGGTGTGAAAGAGAATGGAAATTGCTTAATGTAAATTTTCCTGTTACATGAAGTCTGATGGCATGTGGCACATCTAATGTGAGCATTGCCTGTGTGCATTTTACCTCCATTTGATTTTCTGATGTGCTGGATTTATTAGTGTTTATGGAACATTAGCTCTGCACATATATAAATATCTGTGAACCTGCTGTTGATCTCTCTTCACATTGTATATTTGTAGAAGTCATAAATGTCATTGTTCACAATATGGTCTGTTGCTGGGGATGCAGTGGATTAGGGGGAAGGTAGAGTTATGTTACTTTATTCATCCAAATAAGACTGTGTTGTGCTAGTCTTTGCTTATAGTCACAAACATTGTTATTGCAAGACTGCTGCGTATATTAACCCTTTGATGCCTAGTGACGACTATAGTGGTCGTACCGCACCGCTAACCTCTAAACGTTGCATTTTATATATTTATTCAACACATATAGGTACTGAATATTTTAAACGTGGTATATTCTCTCCGTTTTTTCCTCTTCATGCAGTTTGTTTCATAATTCTAACATATTTGGTTCCTGGATTATTCACATTTTATATACAGGGTGTGCTAAAATTAAAAAAATAATTCCGGTGCCAAAAGGTTAAAGCTGAAAATCATTTTGACTGGATTATATGTGTTCTTTGGTCATTCATTATTTGTCTTTGCTGCATATGCATAATAGGATTATATGTGTTCTTCGGTCATTCATTATTTGTCTTTGCTGCATATGCATAATAGGATTATATGTGTTCTTTGGTCTTGGTCTTTTCTGCATATGCCTAATATTCAATAGTAGTAACAATATAATGACTCTGTGTTTTAGTCTGTTAAGATTTCTATACACAGGAGTGAAGCGCTGATGATGTCAACAGTCCTGGATCTTGTTGTGAAAGACTGCAATTCACATGAAAGATTTTGGACACTTTAGGCAATTATATTTTATCTGTCAAAAGTGTCATAATTAAGAAGAATTCGGTACAGATACTTCTTAGCATTCAGTACACTTTATTGATTTTCTATATAAAGGTGAAGAAACAAAGCTGGCTTACTTTGTAGTGCATGACATTATTATTTAGTTCCATATTAGTACTTTCAAAACTGTCATTTCTTCAGTTTTGGCTTATGAGGTTATTTATTGCCAACTAAATTCGTGTTTGAGGGGTGATATCATTCCATGTAAGGTCTACACACTTTTCATTTTCTTGAAATTTAGTACATTTGTACCAGATTAGTTATGATTACATACAATCTAAAGCTTTCAATGTGACAATTCAGTATTACCCTCTTGGACTAGCTGCCACATCACATGGTTGAATGGCAAGTAGACCAGACCAGTGTGTCAAGAGCCATCTCTCTTCTCAGCATCAGGGGACTGAATAACTTGAATTTCAGTCTGCATCATATATATATACCTGCCAGAACCCTTGGCTCATAGTTGGTCAAGAGTTGTTGGGGTTGCTGGGCAGAGTGAAGTCCTCACTGTGCTTGGCCCTGCTTGCTGTTTGGTTAACATGTTGGTGTTTGCAGTATTCCAGGCCCACCTTAATGTGAAGCTGTCTCTGTTCAAGATACTCATATTCAATAATATCTCAGTTGCTTCCTTCATGAGGAGACCCATGTATCCTGCCAGGGGTTAGGCAGATATATGTATACATATGTATATGACAGACTGACATCCAAGTGATTCAGTTTTCTGGTGACAAGAACAGAGATGGTCCTCAAAACATTGGTTTACTGGCCGTTCACCATGTGATGCAGCTGCCATCCCATGAAAGTTTTATTGAAGTCAGTTGTGATTACATGTGTAAACTTACTATATACAGTGGATGGCCAGAAAATTAGGAATTTTATTTCTTTACCATATAGGTCATATGTTTAATGTAACAGTTGTCAATATTTCTTAGTACTACCATAGGAAGGTAGTATCTTTACCTGAGTGCTTAATCTCTGCATAGCTCCTGAATGACCTTAGCTACTAATTCATTCGCTCTCTTTTTACTCGTACTTCACTGCTGCAGTCTGCAAATCATATTGACAGTTCTGTGTAGCAAAATGAATTGTGTGTTACAATTATAGAAACTCATTTCAGTCATCATCAGTAAGAATCAGTGTAGCTATTGAAGAAGGAAGAGAGAAATTGAAGTCGTATCGAAAAATACTACAGTGCAGGCTCATTGAATTGCAGTTGCACATATGGTTTCACCCCAGATGTGTTTGTAGAATTTAAAGGATGGTTGAATTACATGAACCGTTTTCTCCCACAAAGCATACAACTGCAAGGGTATTAGGAAAGCCACACCTTGGCAGGGCAGGGTATTGAAAAAGTTTGTTTTGGAGTGCCACACATGAATGGCAAAGATCTAACAGTGATATTGAGCAGTATCAGAGCTCAGTGTAGCTCTGGAGCTGTTTGCAGACATTGTTCTGCATTTGGTTCTAAGACAACCATAGTTAAACATAAACATACCAGTGAATACCCTGCCCCCTGTGATACCACATCTTCCCATAATACTCAGTAGTGGATCAGCCATCAAAACGCAAAGTAAATAGCTCCCACCTTACATTGTATGCAGTCTACTATGTTGTCTCTATTCCTGTAAAAAGTAACGTGCATTGAGCAGCATGTCAAAGTATATATAAAATCTCCACTATTTATTAGATGGATAAAAATAGCCCATAACTTTATATTACAGTTGTTACTCATCTTGTATATGACAGCTGTGGACCACACTAAGTGTTTTTGACACACAGGAACATTTCCAGCTCACTCATCTTAACATGAAAACATAAGGGGTTAAGAACAAGCAATACAACTCGGGTGTTCCATTCTAACATGATCACAAGCTAAGATGTGAGGATTTGCATTAGTATACCTACTATGCTGACCATTGCTCTGACAAACATAGTAGAATGCGAAGGCTTTTCCATTACTCATATGTCTATCTTTTATCCTTTTTTCACATTTTACCTTGTTTTTTATCATATTTATTTTATGGTTCCATATAGATAATACCTAAGGATTCTGTAACATGGTTATGTATTAGTTTTAACCTTATTATTCCATTTTTTGAATAATAATATTATAATACATAACACTGTAAAGAAGGCCTCTTTTCATATTTCTTCTTGTGTATCTGGCATCTACCTAATGATGGCTGGTCTGGACAGCTGAAACATATTGTAGTCTGTAATAAAAGACTAATGTACTAGATCTGTATGTTGTGTTTGGTTGGATAATTAGCACCTTATTTGGTTTTAAGGCTCATTGATCTTTGGAAAAACCAGAGCTGACACTCAATGAGGCCAAAATTTTGGCATTGATTCCCATGTGTGGATCATGTACTAATGTCTTACCTTCACCCAGTCATCTTAGATTCCTGTACTGATTTTTATTGATGATCAACTAATGGGTTTATAAAAAGGTTGATACTTCAAATGCTGCCAATACAAAACTGGATGGTTCACTGTTTCTGCAGAAGACTGTTGATTGTGCCATGCGGAACTGTCTAAATAGTTTGCAAACTGCAGCATTGCTGTAAGAGTGAGAATGGAAGGAATACATTGGAAACTGAGGTCATTGATGAGTCATCAAATGAGATACATTGGAACTCACTCACATGAATAATGTACATAAACTGGCATTCTGCTGATACATCCAAGAGGTCTTGTTCCATTTACTTACTTATTTACCAATATTTAACGTCACTGTCAGGGACACTTATTGGATAACATCAAGTTGTGTGATTAGCATGTAATGAATTGGAAATAAGTGATTGCAGCCTAATTTCAGATACTGAGGAAAACCATTTAAATGCTGACAGAATAGTGAGTGTCTGGCTCGGATTCAAAGAGCACCTCCAAAATACATGTTAGAAGTGTGACCAATTGCGCACTGATGTCTTATTCTGTTGAGATGCAGAACTTCCTGATACTATATGTCACCCTTCTACCCTATTGGGATTCTGTAAGGAACTTAATAACCATCTAGAGTACACTGTTTTTATGAACTTGTATCACAACCACAACATGTTCTGATTCACTTTATGCAACATTCTCAGTGCTACTGTAAACAGATGGTTTTGTAACACATTAAGGATCAAAATGAAATGAAATGTAATTGATCCTTCCTATGTTTGAACAGCCTTTTATATATAGGAGCCCTTTGGATGATTCATACAAGTAGTTTCAATCAAAACCTGTCAGGTCTTCAGTACAAATTAACAAACATAGTGTGTGCTCTAGACCATATTAAAACGCCTTATTTAATAAAAGGGGCTAGTATGACTGCAGTTAATTTAGTTAGTGTCAGGTTTTCAAAAAGTGGCTCATGCTGCAATTAAAAGCGTTTAGTGTGGCTGATGCTGAAGAGCTGTTCAAACTAGTTCTGAATTATAGCATGGCCAGTATAAAAATGTATTTGCAGAATGAAAAAATTGCTACAGCATAGCCTTCAACATAATTGTTTTTTTATATGCAACTAGATGGAGCTGTTGTTTTATGTTTGTAAAGATGATTCAGTCAGAGAGAGTGAAAAGTTTCTGAAGTCAGTTACTTGCATTATCTCACCAAGAATTCCTGCTGTGTTGTAAAA
>Ga0123357_10013280_pt1 | contig 10675 bp, 10 predicted proteins | sample TergutEmb28metaG_FD_89873 | JGI IMG/M metagenome (GOLD analysis project Ga0123357, IMG submission 89873) | Embiratermes neotenicus P4 segment gut microbial communities from Petit-Saut dam, French Guiana - Emb289 P4 | ecosystem: Host-associated > Arthropoda: Insects > Digestive system > Gut ...
GAATATCATACACATAAAAACAAATATGTGAATATCATACACATAAAAACAAATATGTAAATATCATACACATGAAAACAAATATGCGAATATCCTATACATAACAACAAATATGTGAATATCCTATACATAACAACAAATATGTGAATATCATACACATAAAAACGAACAACATAATGAATTCACAGTAGATTCCAGCAAGAAAATTAAACTAAGTGCATGTGGAGCAACAGAACAGTAGTAATTATCACGTAATATTCGGCAGATCATAAAATAATATTTCTAACGCTTATTGTCCCTGCGTTTCAAATTGAATATTCGTGAGCAATCGATACATTTCTCACCCTTAGTTATTATTATAGGTCAATTAAAGTGGCTTACTTACGGCGTTAAGTCGGGACAATTTTCTATTCTAATTCAAAAGCACTAGTATTAGGTTTTGAGCAGTTTTAATATTTCGAATGGGCAGTTTCAGTTTATCGCGTGCGACTTTGAAAATTACCTGATTGTGAATACATCTATAAAGAATTGAGACATTTAAAGACTAATCACCATAAAACAGTTTCTCATGTTTAAAAAATGAAAATTTTTATGGCTTTTTAAACTAATTTTCTCAGTAACCTGTCTCTTAATTTGGGTTTTATTTAATATTCTAATTTGTTTATAAAAGCCTAAAAAAACAACGTTTGTACACTGACGCTCTTGTGAGTAATCAACATATATTAATTGCCTCGCAAACTGGAGTTTTAATTTGATACCTTTTAAGGTATTGTTGTTATCACTTTCACACCTAATGCACACTTATCAAGGGCCGTCAACAGGTACCTGCGGCATATATTTCACTGCGTAAAATTGTGGCCTTAATTAAAAATGAACAGTTCTAAAGACTGTCATAAATTTAATTAATGAGAGGCTTGTTTGGTAGAAGAAAACATGAGTGAAAAATTAATTAACGAAGACAAGACAAGGAGACAAATCAAATGCTCTAGATTGTGTTTTCAAACAGGAAAATATACGTCCACATCAAGTCAAATTAGAGAGGAAGTCACAATACTGTAAAACGTTGTGTAAAAAAAAAAATATTCACAAATATAAGGCCATCGTCGTTTCTGTCATAATTACGAAATGCGAGACAGTCAGCTTGGAGCTTCAACCGGTTATAAAGCAGCTGCCAAACGCGCAGATAAATTATTGTGAATTAGTGTGGTGAGTGTCGCTGTAAAGGAACGTTACATTTTTGTGCAAATAATTTTCAAGTATGTGCTAGGAACTTTTAAGTTCGGGTCAAGGGAGGCAGAAAATCCCTTTCTAAACCCTTTTCACTTCTTGCTGTTCCCAAGCATTGAAATCAAATTACGGTCACGAATATTCGAGGATATTGTGTAGGTTGAGACGAATCGCAAATGCTGGACAACAACACGAAATTGATTTCTAGCAGTAGGAAATGCGCTCTGCGCGGTTTCTGAACTTCAAAGCCGACTACTTTGAAAGAGAAAATACAGACCTATAACTAAACACAATTTAAAACTGTTTTGCTGCCCTAGTTCAGAAACTCTTGGCTTGCAATTCTTCTTTCTGCGACGTACTTATATTGCCACACAATGCACATTCATCCAAACGCGACACTTCCTCTACGTCGTTTGTTAAGGAGACCTCTACAAGCGCCTCGTGAAATACCAGTTCCACAAATAAGGTATAAGTGTGACAGGGTACTTACTCGCTGTGCGGTTTTAGCTATTTGATTGATAAACATGAGCTACTAAATTACTGCAAGTGAAAATTCATTGTTAAACAATCGTTAAAACTTAATAAAAAATAAAAAGACATACCCAGCTTTTGAGTAACACGCCTTCTACCAGCATATCTTGTCGCAAACCCACTCTGTAAATATTTACTCAAACGAAAAATGAAGATGTAGAAACACATTTACCTTGCGATCGGTACCATTACAATTCGCTGTGACCAGATACTGTAAAGCTAGCCCCTTCAGCAAGTAAGAATATTGCGGCATATGCCGAAGAATGGCGGTGAGTTTTATGTTCAGAAATCAGAAGTTTTATTACAATAAATCCTTTAATACATAGAAGAATACAGTTATAAATGTAAAGGCATTTCTGTCTCTCTAGTGGGAAAGTACTGGAAAATTTTAAGTTAGCAAGAGAATGACAAGCTTGTCATTACAATAATTATTAGCCAACGAAAGAAGCTGGTTCGGTTTCATTTCAATACAGTCATCTAATTGAACCGATCGGCTATGCAGTGGCTCCTAAGCAATTACTTGGTGATCACGATGGATGATTTGGAATGAATGTTAAAACAAGCTGTGACAGTTGATGTCTGTATAGCGATATGAAGGTACTTGAATTGTATTCCGTGTCTCTTGGCAAATAGTGATATTTTGGGGGCACTTAGTGCCTCCATCTTCAGGATAAATGAGTAATTTGTTTTTATTTTTTCACTTAACGAGGCTGGCAGTTAAAATAATAGGGCAAACCCAGTTCTAGTTTAAGATTACGTGCCATCGTACTAGCAAATAGGAGCAACGTGAGAACACCAAAAGACACTAAGGTCACAATTACCAGTTTAGAAGTATGGAATGGTGGACATGGGTTACTTTCTACATATATTTTCCATTTATTTGCAGACAGATGATTAGTAGGAAAACCCATAGGGACGTAAAGAGGTGTTCCTCGTAGGCCTGTGTATTTCACACCACATAGAGAAATGCCGGACTGCAGACCAGTTGTTCGCAACCTCATTGATAATGAGGAACCTTACGAACCTGTACGGACCTTCCCCCCCCCCCCCAATGCTAAAAAACGTACTTTAGACTCTCTTAGTGCTACAGAAAATAAAAACCCAACGTATTATGCAATCATAAAAAGTAAAGGAATGAACATTTTATTGGTTAGAACATCACGCCTGCGACAGAGGTCTCTACATGCAAATGATATTGCCTAGTCAGTCTGCAGAATGTATATTTTCGGAATTATCTCGCGGTTCCCTGAATTCCGCTACGCTAAGAATTTACATGCTACACACAAATTTTAGGAAAGATATATCTTTGAACGGTATGGGCCAAAACATTCTCTTATTAAAATTTAGTGCTGACATGTAATATCAGTTCTCTGTCAGCTCTGGTGAGTATTTTATGACACACAGCATATAGACAGGAGAACCGGGAGTTACGACAAGATTCTCACTAATTGTCAACAGCTGCTTCATAACCTGGTAAATGAACGTATAGTCTTCTAATCACGGGCAAGGAAGTCATTTTAGTTGAGGGAGGATACAAAAATAACAAAGGACCGCGCCTGACAACACACCTGTCGATGTGCGCTAGGCTTGTGAGCAATAAGCAGCTTATGCGACAGGATTAGAGCAGAGCGCACAGGCCTGTGGTCTGAGAATGTTCGAGTAGAAGATGGTTGTCGGACTGGATTTTCAAGAATAAATATGCTTATTTTCTTAAACTCTTCGAATTCAGGCAGTCAGATAGTCGTGATAGGACTCGAGTGATGAGATGGTTATTAGACTTCACACAAAAAAATAATTACCTCATTAAGTTTAGATAGAATTGTGTTGTTGTGTTTTTCAATCAATGTTTTCTATACTCATCCGATCAATACAGGACAAAAGAATATAATAAAATACTGACCGGATAACTAAACAAAATGTTAATTGACTTTTTAAAAAAACAAAATATTTGTCTGATGGGGCTTACAGCGAGAAAAATTTAACTCATAAGCTCCACTTGTTAAGACACTTATCTGTCTATATGCAAATAAAGAGGCAGCTATTTTTAAAGATTAATTGGAACAAATCGTGAGCTCGCACACTCATTTTCAAAACTTATTTACCACACAGCAATTTTCGTACATTTTCCAAACCAAGCACGTACCTCCTACCACAATCTTCCCTCACAACTTGCATGTCATAAATTTGCGTGCATTTATTTTGTTCACCGCTGGAGATTGAAGTCACCACTTACTTAGCCTAAGAGTACAAACACGAATAGTGCGTTAACATCAATATCTAAAAGGATACTACTACTACTACTACTACTACTACTACTACTACCACCACCACCACCACAACCAATAATAATAATAATAATAATAATAATTCGGCTCAATTCAGTTCATATTTATTAACGTTCCGAGTCAACAGCCAGATGATCAATTACAGAAACAGCGCAACATACAAACGTAAATAATAAAGTACAATAAACAGGGCACACACGAAACACAAACACAAACACAAACACACACATACAACAAAACGACAGAAAAATTAAATCATTAAATAGCACGCCTTATAATATTATACTAATAATCAAACAGACAATGTGTAATATTTTGTCTTCTCAAGATACTGAAATCACTATCGACTGACAAAATTGACACATACCTTAACTAAAACCCATTTCAGCTAAATAATAAAAACCGTAACTCATGTGAAAAGTGCTTCTGCCATATAATCTGTTTCAGAATCTAATTCGGTCACTAAATGTAGCTATACATTTGCCTACAAAGGCTGAACGTCAGTAATGATAATTCAGTTTAGAACTAGCATAAAGTGTATAAAATTAACAGAATCTAATACACAGATTAAATTTACTACAAAATGAGAGTTTTAGACAGTTTATGAAATTATTTAGTAAAAGTATAAGGTATGCGTTAATCATATTGACCAAGCCCGAACGTCCGTTAAGTGTATCGGTGTGACGGTTGATGGCAATTGCCGCCGAAGCGCGTTATCGAGCAGAAGGGCAGTTTCGAGTTTTAAAGTCAACATTAAACAAAATAAGTCTCTAAAATTTCGACTTCGCACCCGTAGGCCAACAGTTCCCAATAGGCTAGAAAATTATTTTAAACCATTAAAAATTCCCTTAATAATAATAATAATAATAATAATAATAATAATAATAATAATAATAATAATAATAATAACAAAACGCTGGACCGTTTGTTGACCAACTCGGTCCGCACTGGTCTAGTAGTATGTCGTAATAATTTATTGATTTTTCTCTAATTTGTAATGTTTATTGCTTTGATTATTTAGGATGTATTCAAGTCATAGTCTTTCCATATCGCTTACGGTTTTGCTTGTAAATTTTGTAAAGAGTAATATTCAATAATTATATGTGACAGTAACTCTTAAAGGTAAGAAGTTCAGTACAAGTATGAATGCTTGGGAGATCTTATGCTTAAAAACTATGCAGCTAAAATTCTTGTGAAAGTTTTAGAGATGCAAGTGACTTTGTCTGACCTACTTCGAAAAGTCGACACAGAGGACCTCGATAAAAGAATGAGTTACAAAAAATCTCCAGCTCCCCATAAAAATGCAAATACATCACAGTCCATTCTGGCACTTTCCTAGCAGCAGCAGGTCAGCTCCCTTGCTACATTATATCCCGCGGGAATTCAAGGAGAGAATTTCATGACGTCCTGATACCAGAATGGAAACGGAAAGGACCCTGTTGCATAAGAAATGTTTTCCATCACATGAAAGGAATTTATCGATATAGTGATAGTTATGCTAAGAAGCTCATGCTACATTTACTGATTTTATATCCTTTTCTTACGACTATCCATTATCGTAACAAGAATTAAAGTTTCTAATATTCTGTTCGAAGTATCCGCTATACAAATACGTAACAATTCCTTGCCTTTGAAATTAATTTCTTCCTCTAATAAAGGGTAAAATATTAAGTTTAGAAGCATTCGCATTTAAAATTTATTCTACTAAGTCGAAAGCCAGTTCTTCTGTATACAGAAACTGAATTTGTAAATGTGATAAATGAGTTTTAGTACTGTAAATAGTAGACATAACAACACAAACGTTTTCCTGTCGGTTTTGTAGGGCTGTGAAACGCGGTTTGTTGTTGTTGCTTTGAGTTGATTAAATAAATTAGGAACTTGTGAAAAAAAAAACAGTTTTCAATAAAATATTTCGACTGATGGAACATGAAGCAAGACGTAATGGCAAGATTTGCAATTTATGCGAGCAAAATTTTAGTGTTATTATAGGAAAAGTAGCACATGATTACGGGCAGAGAATGCTGTTAGGATGCAGAAAGGCAAGGACTACATACAGAAGATTCGTAAGAAAACTTCTTGAAGAACCTCCACTTGGAAAACCAAGACTATCATATACAAATTATATTAAGATGTACTTTAGGAATGTTGTTTGTGAGAATGCGATCTGAGCGGAAGTGCATCAGGATCGTGCGTCTTTTGTGGTGCTGATTATCGCTGGGTTCAATGTATCAGTCCTTATGCGATACATAAGATATACAGAGTGAGCATAAAGTCTTTATCTGATTACAAACATTTATTACAAGAAAACTACTTAGACATGTTGGAACTTTACGTCGTACCTCAGTTAGAAGATTTTCAGCCGTGGATAATTTTCCAACAAGATGGTGCACCTCCACACTGGAGTTCATATGTTCGTCTGTTTTTGGATGCAACGTTTCCAAACAGGTGGATCGGGACAGAAGGTCCGACACCCTGGTCACCACGATCGCCGGATATCACCCCCTTGACTTCTTTCTATGGGGGTATGTTAAGGACAAAGAGTTTTCGACACCAGTTCCAGATATTACAAATTTGAAGGCAAGAATAACAGACGCTTTTGCTACAATAACTGAAGACATGTTGGAGAACACGAGGAGAGAAACTGATTATCGATTAGACCTTCTCCGTGCAACACAAGGAGCACATGTTGAAGTGTACTAATGTGTTGTAAAAAACACTTCTTGAGTTACATTACAAAAAAATTTGTTTACCACGTAGAGTAGTGTTCTTGTAATAAATGTCTTTAATCAGGGAAAGACTTTATGTTCACCCTGTATATGATATCAGGCATTCTTTGCACTCGACGAAGTAATTACTTTGAAATTCTTATAGGTAGACGAGTTCCTTTCGTCTTGCTAAAACTCTTCGCGTTTTATCCATAAGCCTACTTCCTTCTGCAGTACAATATTTTGGAAAATGTTAGCTCTTTCGGCAAAAAATAAGACATCTGAGGCACCCTTGTGTGCAGCATGCAGTTCACTTCATGGTTTTATACAAAAACTTTCCAAGCATTTTATGAGCCAGTACAGAAAAAAGCTGGCTAAAAGGATTGCATTACAAAATTTATATTTGAGTGGGGCCCCATTCGAATATTGAACAGACCCTGTTTTATTCTTTGTCAGTACCTCCAGGCAGACGCTGAATAATAGCTTGAGTTAGGTCATGAATGTTTATTAAATATTATTTACAATTCGTTATGTATTCTGAGTCAACGGAAGAGTCAGTTATGAAATAAAATAAAATACATATAAATTATTTAGGATCCAACACAAATTCAGAAAGTCTCAATTAGATATCAACTAAGAATAGTACACAATGAAAAGAGTTGGCAGTAAAACCAAACTCATAACATTCTGGTATTATAATTTTATATTTGCGATGTTCAAAGTAATACAACAAATCAACTGTTACAATAAATATTTGGGTAATGCTTACCATCCACTAAGTGAAGACCGTGGGCTGAAAACAGTTTGCTTTCACACCACGCCTGCACTTTTGTGCGGAGGACTTTAAATTTTCCAATTAACTGAAGCACTACTTAGTAACTGTATCTCACTATGCTATCAACTCTATTTTACTGTGTGACAGAAAGCATGTAGCGCACTCCCCTGCAGCATGTGTACCAGTGAGACAATACCAGAATTGTAATAAACTCTATGTGTTCATATGACTGCCCCGACCCTAGCTACTACTTCTATGTTACAGCCCCTACGGACATCGCACGGTTTTATCCCTACCCCACCGCATCTCATCCCACCCGCAGCATTTCATTAGTTCCCTACAATCCTAATGGATTTATTCTATCCCATTTCCACTTTCTGTATCCTCTACTCCATCCCCTTCCCTTCTACGTCACTACATTTACTCATCTAACAATTTTTTCTTCCTCACATCACCCATAGCCCCGTGGCATATAGTGAGTGTACAACAGATACTCCCAAAACCAGAAATTAATTAATATAAACGCTGTGGCGAAGAGACCTGTAGTGTTTTGGTACTGTTTGTCTCTCCTACTGCTTTGAATATTATAGATGATCTGTGATTATTCCTTTTTAAGCTAGAACAACAGCCAAGAGGAAATGTGATGCTACAACTTTGCTCCGCAGCTGGGGCAGTAAGAGACAGACTACGGAGTGGGAAAGAACTACAGAGGAAATACGTTCAACAGAGAAATTCCTTCTCGTGTTTCCTTTACAACTCAGTTTATGTCAAGGAAACGGAACAATTTTGCCCGCTGTATGAATTGAAAATAGAGTCGATAGCGCTTTATTACACCAGCGGCGTGCAGCGCGCAGTTTTCACTGTCACCAATAAATATCCTGTTCAATCCACATGCACAGTAGCAGAACGGAATGCAAGACCTTCGTAAAAACAGACAATTTCATGTCACTGCCTTCAAATACTCAACTTTTAAGTTAAATTTCTTGCTTACATTGTTTAAAATCCCACGTCTATTATATGTGACTAACTTTGGTAAGACAGATGATGAGAAAATTTTGAATACTCCTTCATGAATTAACCTATAAGACATCCAAATTGCTACTTACCGAACAGACTGTCTGATAAGCTCAAAAACATCCACTGTCACTTCCATAAACATCACAAATGTTTACCGGATTGCATACTTTATCAATTGAGGTCTTCCGCCGTTGTTTTCAGTTTCTACATTATTATTATTATTATTATTATTATTATTATTATTATTATTATTATGTTTCTTTTCAGAGACCTCTTGTCCCTGGCATGTCTCTGAACCAACGCTGATCCCCACATAGTTGTGTTTGACTACATACCCTCTCCAGGTGATCGCCATTGCTGAGGCTCCAAGTTTCGGACTGCAGCACTTTCCGTATTGTGTGTGATGTTCCAAGTAAAGCTGTGTTTTGTAGTGAAACTGTTGAGTGTTTTCCTAGTATGGTTTCCAAATTTTTCTTTAAGCCTTTTATTACTATTCCCGTGGCTCGGATTATTACCGGTAGAATCATACATTTCATGTCCCACAATCGTTTTTCTCTCTACATAAACTCTTGCATTTAATTCCTTTTCTACTTGCTTTTGTGACAGTTCTTTTCGTTGGCATTACCTCATTTATCACTATGCATATTGTCTCATTTTTTGTTTTTAATTATTATACCTGTCCTATTTGCCGTAACTTCTCTGTCTGTGTGTACTGCTTGATCCCATAGCCTGTCACATCTGTGTGCGCATGTGTGTGTGTGTGTGTGTGTGTTTGCGCGCGCGCGTGCGCACGTGCTTGCATTTGTGTGTACCATTTGTCTGTCGTTTCGATGCCTAGTGCTGTCCGTATTGAGTTATATACAATTCATTATTATTATCCTTGTTATCACCTTTACGCAGGGTATTTACAATTATACACAGGTGAAACAAACCATGTTTCTAGGGTGCATAGTGTAGCAGCGGTTCTGTTTTTACAATTCATGCTACACGTAATGTTATTTGGCCCGTGAAACCTCTTTTGTACTTTTACAATAACACTCTCTCTAGTATGTGTGTAGTGCCCAATATGGTTGTTTTTGGCTTATTATTATTATTATTATTATTATTATTATTGGTAATAATAGTAGTTGTGGAGAGGAAAATGCCAAAAAAGAAGGGTTTATAAAATATTTACAAAAGAGGGTCCATAAATGGTAAATATGTACGAACAGAGGGGATGGAAATATGTACAAAATTTAAAAAGATCATATTTCTATACTCTTTACATTCAATGGAAATTCTGAATCACACTGGACGTCATTCTATCAGTTGTTTTAACTTTGTTATAAAAAATCCCTAAGAATTCTTGCTTCTTTCGATTTTTAATAACAAGCATTATTATATTGGGAGACAGGAATCGTGATAAACATGTATAAAAAGGAAAAGAAGCAAATGTGAAAATTAGAGAGGAATTACTTTACTGCCTACAGCTTACAAATTATTTGCAAACACAATAAAAACAGACTAAATGAATATTTGGAAGACGAAATGGTAGATGAACAGAGCTGTTTTAGAAAGGGACGCAGCTGTACTGATGCTATATTTACGGTGCAACAGATAATGGAAAGAAGGGAAGAACACCTTACCGCTATTTCTTTTATTTATAGACTACGAAAAGACATATGATAACGTGAACAGAGATCAGCTGTGGGAATGATGGACAATAAATTTCCAAATTATTTACTAAATAAAATAAAATGTATTTACAGGAACACGAAAATTAGAATTAAATTTAATGACGGTATATCTGAACCAATACACATAAACAAAAGAGTAAGACAGGGAATACGATACTTTATGCAGACGACCAGATTTTAATGGCTACATCAGAAGATGATTTACAAACAATGGCACACCACTTGAACCTTACAGCAAGAAAATATAAAAACAAAATCAATGGCAATGTGGGGGAACCACATACAGAGGGTAAAAATTGTGATAAACGACAATATTATTGAACAGGTAACAGATTTTAAATACTAGGGGTGTCGCATATCAGAATACGGAAGTGATTTAGAAGATAAATTGCAAACATATAACAAAATTAACGGAGCTATACGGAGACATTTTGGAAAACAAATGAACAAAGAAACAAA
>Ga0123357_10013281_pt1 | contig 10674 bp, 3 predicted proteins | sample TergutEmb28metaG_FD_89873 | JGI IMG/M metagenome (GOLD analysis project Ga0123357, IMG submission 89873) | Embiratermes neotenicus P4 segment gut microbial communities from Petit-Saut dam, French Guiana - Emb289 P4 | ecosystem: Host-associated > Arthropoda: Insects > Digestive system > Gut ...
CGGTGGCAGTGGTTATTTTACATGTAAACAAAACATGAAATTGGTTACTACTAAATTTAAGTCGGGAGGGCTACATGAGAAGCATGTAGTGGCAACTTGGAATCTTGGGAACCATCTCAACATGTACTTATAGACACAGGGAAACCAAGAAAAACCTGTGTCGAGGTGGCCGGTCGCAGGACCTTCCGAATACTGACTTCTAGCCAGCAGTCCGGCATCTAAAGTAAAAACGGCAATTCACACAAAATACAATTATGCAACCTATAGGCCTATATACTTACACATAAGTACTGAAATAATCTTTGGGAAGGACCAAACGTTTTGACTTTTATTTGATGGGTTCATCCAATCGTCTAGCCTTTCCCACGAAATGCACAAGAGCGATTTTAGTAACAATTGTTGTTCTTACGTGAGAAATTTGTAGGGAGGCAGGGGGCAAGCACAAGTGTGGAACTTAGATAGCCGCTATTAGCATGATCTTATAAGTAAAGTTTTGTAAAAAAATCTGTTAGATTATTGTGTAATTATAACGACAAGAACAAAGGACGGATCAGCTACAGAAAATCCTTTTATTTTTTACGAAACACAACAAGCAATATGAAGATAAGGTAACGTTACGTCATCGCGAAAATAAATGCTACTGAATTGCTGCAGTTCCGCCACTGACTGGGGAAGAAGAATCTTTTTGACATTTATAGAGAGGCGCAATTCGTAATTTTTTTTTTAGTTGGACTGATGTAGCGAGAGGCCTTGAATTTTCATCTTTATATCTTCCACTGGCAAGACAACTGACGTTTCTCTCTTCCTTTTTCATAGACATATGTACACACAGATCGACATCAATTCACAAACATATGGTACTCAACAGTTCTATCCCTTATGTATTTATGTAAGTGGTACGTTTAAACACGCGTGTTTTCGTTTCTTCTTCTTTGTACAAATATGTTCCATGGAGAATTCTGCTGAAGCGCAACTCTCTTAGTAAACGGGGAAATTCACTGCCACAATCAAATATAGATTTGCTGCTGGAGTTGATCACGCTAAATCATTAGGCATTGGATCTTAGTGCTTGGAATAGTTTGATGTAAAATTAGAAATCCGCGAAGAGATTGGAAGTAAAAGAAACTTCTGTGATTCAGAGCGATGATCCATGGTTAATTTTATAGATGATGGCAATTAATACGTATAATTATGTATATATATACACATGTGTGTGTGTGTGTGAATATTCTGGATTGGTCATATCTTGCATAGGACCTGCAGTCTAAAACACGTTATTGAAAGAATAATACAGGAAAGAATAGAGGAGACGAGAAGATGAGAAAGAAGACGTAAGCATCTACTGTATGACATTAAAGAAAAGATAGGAAACTGGAAATTGAAAAAGGAAGCATTAGATCGCACTCTGAGGAAAACTCGCTTTAGAAGGGGATATGGACATGTTGTAAGATAGACGGCACAAGTGAACGAACGAATGAGTGAATGAATTTTAAGTATGGTTAATATTATCTGTAATACATACACGCAGTACAATATAAAAGGGTTTACGACTGACTGACTATGCGTATGTGTGACGCAACACACAATTATCAGGTTTTAAAACCCTTGAAACTTGTATGTTGGGTAAGATACATAAATTTCATTCAACGCCATGAAGTCTCAATTCATACAAATAATATTTAGAAACTCAGTTCCTATTTCACACACATTATACCTCGTTTCTGCCATAAAGAACAACCAGGTAATATCATATAGGACAGTAATCGGAGTTCGTTGTGAAAATCAAGTGAAATAATAAAAATTATAATTTTCCGAGAAACGCAAACATCTACCTGGCTATCAGGATCTCACCTAGATGTTTCGGCTCAAGATTAAGCTATCATCAAACTTTGTACACAAATAAAACTTAAATATTCATAAACATATTCTGTGGACAGACGGCAGACATTAATTAGCGCTAAAGCAGGTGATGCCTGGAGAAGCCGTAAATATTTTTCTAACTACATCTCACATACTCTCCGCCAAATTAAAAAAAAAAACACTTGTTCTTCGATTTAACATAAATACTCGAGAAGACTCCAACACTAAAGCGAGTATAAACAGTATACATTATTCTCTTTCATAATACAACTTCGGTAGGCATTACCAGATCCGTAGCTACTTGCCATATAACTTACTCGAAAGGTTTGGTTTGAAATTCTGGGCTGGTGTGAGTTCAGTCATCCAACAAGCAATGCCAGAGATTTAATTAAAGCCAGCACTGCAACATCAAGCAGGTGGATCATGAGGGGGTGTAAAAACAGGGGTGGAGTTAATTCGGAGGGTGAAAACGAGAAGAGGGCGGTGGTTGGAGTGTAATTACAAATTATTGGCAAGAATGCTTAGTGAACTCTGACGCTGGTGGCTGACAGTTATATTGGATATTCGTGACGAGACAGAGGGTGTTGGGAGTTCACAGTAAGGGGCGTCATACTTGATTACTGCATTAGCTTCCATCCTGCATTAGGATACGACATTCTTGTCCTAGTTACAATTGGTCATAATTGGTTCAGTGAGTGAAGGAACAAGTTATTTGAATAAATTCTTTCTTCAAAGCCCTCAATCGAAATCCCTCGCCTGTAATCCTCCAAAAGTAGAGGTCATAACAAGTGTCATTAATTAAAGTGTGGAAGAGGCGGAATTAGAACTTTGTTTCATTTTGTGACTGCCACATTTAATTTTGAAACTTGCTGCAAGTATATAGGGTCTGCGGGTAGAGAGAGAGCGAGAGAGAGAGTGAGAGAGCGCGTGTGAGAGAGAGGGCTTCTGCTGACGTTTTAAACAGGCGCTACGTTAGGTATAGAATAAAGAAAAAAAATCTGTGTTGTGTAAACTAAGTTCACTCAATGCGTACTATTCCTCGACGCATATTATCCCTGTTTCTTTCTGAAAAGACCAAATCCAAGTCATACTGAAACTGACTGTCCTGGTGTCGAGCCCCTCCTGGTACTCATGACCAGATATCCTGAATACTACGGTTTGGGCGCACCGTCTGACGAGAGTGTCGGTCTGTCGTTATGAGTCACTATCCGACGAGAGTGCTGGTCTGTCGTTATGAGTCACCGTCTGACAAGAGTGTCGGTCTGTCGTTATGCGTCACAGTCCAACGAGAGTTCCGCTCTGTCGTTATGAGTCACCGTTCGACGAGAATTCCGGTCTGTCGTTACAAATCACCGTCTGACGAGAGTGCCGGTCTGTCATTATGAGTCACCGTCTTGTTCGGTCTCACATAATTATATGTATGTAGGTGTATGTGTATATATATATATATATATATGTATCTTCAGTATGAATGTAGATATATTTTCAATACGTTACACTATTTATAATAGGATACGGAAGTCCTCTTTATTTACACCATACACAGAGACTGTCATTCCGAGACCTTCACAGTGGAATATTACTCTTCTTGCTTAACTTCTGAACAGTATTACCCGAGTTGCATTTAAATACTCAGCTCGTACCACGAAGTTCACACTGTCTTTATCGGTTATAAGAACGAATCGGTTAAAGCTGTACAGTGACATGATCGCTGTTTGTTTAGAGACTTGCACAAAACACATAAATGCACTCTGTGCGCAGAATGTAGAAATTTTTAATGTTAGGTGCTACATAAAGTAGCCACTGGACTTTAGAGGGTTAACGATTTGTTCGAAATAAAATACAAGCGTAACGTTTGTACATTTTAACGGACGTAAACGACAGTTACCAAGCTTGAACCATAAGAACTCGAGGAATTTATGACGGGAACGCTCACGCCTTAACTTGGTCACTCGGTCAGATATACAGTTATGCGTCGCTTAACGACGGGGATATGTTCTGAGAAATGCGTCATTAGGCGACTTTGTTGTTGTGCGAACGTGTACTTACACAAACCTAGGAAGTGGAGGCTAATATATATCTAGGCTATATGGTATAGCCTATTGCTCCTAGGCTACAAACCTGTATTGCATGTTACTCTACTGAATACTGTAGGGAATTATAACACAATTGTTTTATAATATATTATAATATTATAATTTTATGGGACAACCGTCGCACGTGTAGTCCGTCGTTGACCGAAACGTCGTTATGCGGCGCATATGCCTATACATGTATTCTGCATATGGATTTGCAATTTAAGGTTACCTCGACAATGGAAAATTATATTTCAATCTTCTGCTATAACATCCTGTAGTCTCGTAAGTTTTCATCAACCTATCATCACGAACCACAACCCACACCAACTCAATCGATTCCGGAAATTTTACCAACTTACACCGAAAGCCTGCGGTGCCCTTGTTCGAATTACACTGCCCAATGTGTAGTAGTGGCTTTTATACGGGTCGGACCATCGAAGGATGCGGGTTTGATTCCCTTTAGGTTTAAGAGATTTATCTCGTACAGCATCCAGACCGCATTTTCGCGACCATTCCAACCTCCTACTCAGTCGGTTCTGGGGACTGTTTCCTAGGATGTAAAGTGACCGGAGCATGAAACTGAATAATCACCACCATCTAGTGTCCAAGATCTGAATGTATGGAGCTATACTTCCATAAACCTATACTTCTTCCTGGCGTAATACTTAGTTAAGCACAGGACAAATTTACGTTTCGTCTCTACCATTAGAAAAAAAAATCTTCTGACGAAAACGACGTGCACTGGTGTCGATCCGAATGCTTTGAATTACAGACAGTGCTTCCTTGAGTTTTTATAACAATATTTAACTCATAAATAAAATTATTTTAATGCTGTATACAGCAATGAACGAGATGGCAGGTCTGTACTATGCAAGATATAAAAATAGTCCGTTGTGTTTTGTTTGCTTTTGATTCCCGGTCTCTGGTGTCTTGGTCGGCTGTGTGGCTACAGTAAAGACCACACACATCGTCTGACGTCTCCATTATCTCTCTCACTTGTAGCTTCACTATATAGTCCAACTTTCTCCACTGTCATGTAGCTGTGTTGTTTGCGATCCTATGTCTACATAGAGCTTTATTCAAATCAACTCATCTGTAAAGTTATGTCAGCTCAACTTGTGTTCTTCTAATTGTGGGAATGTACCATTGAAATTCATTCAACCATGGCAAAAAGTGAGGCTACTTCAGTGATGATGATGATAGTGATGGTGATGGCAAGTATAATAATAATAATAATAATAATGAAGAGGGAACATCTATGTTAATAGACGTTGAAATCTCAGGAGACAGAAATGTGATTAAAAAGGGAACCGAAAAGATTCTAACATATAAAGACCTTACAATAGAAATACAGCTTATGTGGAATGTAAAAACAAGGGCGATACCAGTAATAATAGGGGCGACAGGGACTATTTCAAAGTCATTCCGAAAATACGTGAGCAACATACTAGGGAAACATGAAGTCAAGGAACTACAGAAAACAGCCATACTGGGCACTGCACACATAATTCGGAAAGTACTAACCTAAAAGTACAATAGATTCAACACTGAAACTAACGATATAAGCACCGTGAATAGGTACAACACTGTATTCCCTAGGGACATAGTTTGTCTCAGGAATATAAGTATAAATACCCTGCAGAAAGGAGATGATGATGATGATGATAATAATAATAATAACAATAATAATAATAAAATAGCTGCAACATTCTATACCCTAGAAACATGGTTTGTTTCAGCTACACAATTTAAATACCCTGCATAAGGTAATTAATAATAATAATAATAATAATAATAATAATAATAATAGGATCAGAAGTCAATTTGTCAAGTACCGTGTGCAGTAATTTTCTCCAGCACATCAAGATCTCATGTGGGTAAGGATTCAGCTTCTTATACCTTTGTTACCGGTTGTTCTTGCGCTGGGTGAATTCGGCCGGATTATGAAACCTAGCATCTCCTTCGTCCAACGCACTCTTAAGTAACAAATGCGCTGTGTTTACCTTCCGTTTCACACACTTCGTCTCCGGGTCATGCTTAGGTACAACCCCTTGGTACTTCTGGCGATAGACACGCCTGTAATGTTAAGTTGCAGCCGATCTGTACACACACCACAGGCAGGACCTAATGTTTCAGGATTCTTTTGTTTTTTCGTGTGACAGCAAGGAGCTGTCTCTGATATCTGTCTATCAGTAAGGTCACAATGGGTCCAAGAACAAACGGACCCATTGCCTATTCCTCTTACGCATACCTCATTTCCTCATAACCACAGCAGAGTTATACCACAATGGCGGTTCGCATCCTACGTCAGGTTGTGTCGTCCTGCTGCCACTCAACACAGTTGTCATCATCACTTTGTACCGACAAGAAATGTAAATCTCCTACAGTGAGCATTCCTATCAAAAATTTTAAACTGCTTCTCCTTTTGGGCTACGGAAACCCCACTTGTATTCGAACGTCAGTCTGTTGTGTACTAAAGCAGGCACTCAGAGTAACGAGCCAGGTTTTATCACTAGCTTAGGAAACCACTAAAGCATGAATCTACAAACTTTTTATGGCAAAGGAAGGCAACGGTTATTGCAGGCTGGTTCGAGGGCCTCGCGTGGACAAATAACGGCCAGTAGCAGCCTATACCTAACCTAACCTAACCTATACCTAACCGCCTAAATTAAATTTCACAGTCGCTATTTTTCTGATTTAACGGGATTAGACTTCAGAGGAGAGTCTGTGTTTATACTTGAATAATTAAATAGTATCTCCAGTATACATGTTATAAATATTTTTCTCTATATTTCGACATATGACCAGCCTCATGGTCTAGTGGTCAGAGTCTCTGACTACTAATCATGAGGTCCGGGGTTCGATTCCCGGTTCTACCGTGGGAATTTTCCCTGAAAGGGGGGGGGGACTCCCACGGTGACTATGGTCTGGGTAGGTTAGTAGAATTTAGGTTTAAGAGCCCTTCTGGTACCACATCTTCCTATATCACCACTCACATCATTGGGACAACGTAACTGCGCCTCATGGGCGTCCCAACCTCAGAAGTCGGTTACACTCCTGCCATGCCCAGGAGGGAGGACCAGGACCACGAAGTCCATAAGGACATGTGGTGGCATTGGGAGAAAAAATATTTCGACATATTTAAAATAATTTTAATAGTGGGAGTTTTTTCAGAACGCAACAGCCCCTAATAGACCAGGGTCCCCTCATTGTAGAGGCTTCACTATCACACACAGACACACCAACATTTGGGAGGACTCCTCTGGACAAGTGATCAACCCGACGCAGAGACCTCTACCTGACAACACACAACACTCACAACATACACACTCTCATGCCTTGGCGGGATTCGAACCTAACATCCCAGTAAGTGAGCGGCCCTGACCCAAACCTTAAACAGCGCGACCACTGGCATCGGCAGTAGTACAATGAACATTTCTAAATTTTAATTACGGAAAAAAAAATTATTCTTACATTTCTTCGCCTACTACCAGACGACCGTCTGCGTACCGCCGTTTAATAAGCACCTACCTAAAAAAATGTTTTCCAAACTTTTTGCTCGCGGACCCCCTTTTGGCTTTGCAAAATAACCACGGATCCTCACATCTTGCTCATGCACATATACAGTGTCCAATGGTAGGTATCCAAAATTAAAAACCCCAGAACTGCTTTTAGATAGAGTGTCGCTCGTTTCGTGGGCACAGGAAGTGTTTCAATTAGATAGTTTAAATGTCATACGAAACAAACACATCGTCAGTTAAAGAAGATTCGTGGTTATTTTTTTTATAAAACTTTGTTCCTTACGTGAAAAAATAAGTAAACTTCAAAGTAGCCAATACAGAAATGTATCCACGGATCCCCTGGGAACTTGTCGTGGATCCCTTGGGACCCTCGTACCGCCTTTCGGAAAACATTGTCCCTAAACATTGATGTTGTTCCGTGACGGCAGTCGATCTTCCCCTTTGGGGGATTCTTCAGTAACACAAAAGTGAAACGACGCTTGACGAGTTTTCATCCTTCTTTATCAAAACAAGAAGAAGAAAAAAACAACACAAGAGACTGGTAAATGACAGTTTTTTGTATAAGACGATCATCTTAATTTATTCGTGCATCATAGCCCTAACTGATAAGTGTTGACGAAAGGAAACAAAATGAAGCAGAAATTCCAGACTAGCCAACAGACACCAGTAGGACGTTTCCTTTCGCATAAATGTAAAACAAAGGTAAGTCTATATCGATATCGGAACTTATTTTCTTCGTATTACATTATCAAACTATTAAAAATGGCTCCAAGTTTCTTATGTTTCTGACATATATCACTCTTGATTCGTTGTGTTACAGTGGCGTTGCTCTCTTGTCGGTGTTTGTCGTTATAAGAAAGCGAATGCCTCATTCGAGGCCGATGGATGGATTGTTCCCTAGCCACAGTTGGAGTAGCCACACACAAGCCCTCAACTAAGGTGGCATTTCGAACAAAAAACCTTTCTCTTTCCCCCCTGTTGCAGTAGTAGAACTAAATTGACCATTATATATTTTTAATGCACTTGAAAAGAAAAGGAAATGAACACATTTAAATGCTCAACGGGTGACATAAATAGACCTTTACTCCTTACTATCCTATCTTTCAGGGACCAAGAAACACGTATAAAGCCTCGGTACAGGATCGCAGGGAAAGTTTATTACAAGGTTAAACAATGGTGAGTCTTTCGTGTACGTTATAAAAGTTTTAAAACAGAGGTTATTTCATTTAGAACCGAAAAATTCAGTTTATTTCTTCCGTCGGATATACTTACTGGACTCCGAAACTCTTATACATAGTGCTTAAAAATATTTTATTTTTGTTTATTTATGATATTGTAATTTATTTTACTCCAGTATTTTTGTTTTAAGTGATGACAAGTAGAAACAGATTTAAATTAACAAAATTGAAAATTTACAGGCCCATGTAATGCGTGATTTCAGGCTTCCGCTGCGGTGTCAATGGAATTTGTGCTCTTCTGGTATTTTACTCAGCCAAAAACGGCAATTTCTTGCTGAGTTGTGGGACAACCTACTGATTCCACCTTCAAGAGTGCAGAGCATATACAGGGTTATTCGAAATGATAGTCTGGGTTTTAACAACTTGTCATACACAATACACTTGAGATAGGAGTATATGTATTTTTTTATTTAATAGAACAACACTCCAAGTTTTTGTTACACACCTTACAGGTGTTCTATATGTGAACTCTTTGTGATTATACAAACATCAACACGATAATCGGGTTCGATCCAAACTGTTTGTAGCATGGCAGCGGTGATGGTTTTAATGGCGGTTCTGGTTCGTACATTCAGTTCCGGGATACTTGCACTTATAGAGCACCTGTAAGGTATGTAACAAAACCTTGGAGTGTTGTTCTATTAAATAAAAAATATATACACCTATCTCAAGTTTATTGTGTATGACAAGTTGTTAAACCCCCGACAATCATTTCGAATAACCCTGTATTTCACGGTGATATAATATTTAAACAGATCAATAAATTTGGTGAAGATGTGGATTCGAATCATCTGGCTACAACAAGCTGGCTGATACTAACATGGCTATGAAAAACAATTGATGTTGTACATCTTCTTTCGAGATGAAGTTTTGCATCATTATGATGTGGTTCAACATTCAGTTCTACTGATTATTTTGTCAGTCTTAGTTTCGCAGTATAAATCCACTATATTTCGGAAATGAATTTTATTTTCTTCTCCAGATGGATGCATCGAAATCGGTATTCTAGGAATCATTCACCATTGTAACTTCTGGACACAGAGGTTTAGAATAGCTTATCCTACTGGACTCAGCTGAGTATTTCCCTAGCTTAACTGGTCAAGGACTAGGGCCGAACATATCACCGGAAAGACGGCTTTTTACCGTTTTAGACGCCAGATGATGGACATGCCCAACCAGTGAACGATTCGATATACGACAGTCTGTATCCTCTCAGAATCCTTGAGACCTGCCTTACTACTCTGTTGGACACCAAGAAACAGCTACATTTTTATACTGGTCCACGAGAGGGCTAATTCTTCTTACCCCTACATAAGTCTATTTTTCGTGTTTCTTCGCATTAGATAAGGAAATATAATAGAAATTTTAATATTTTGGCCTTTATACAGGACCCAGTATGAAGTTTGGAATACGGTGCAGAAAATTTCAACATTCCCATCTCCATTCACTATTTGTCCAGATAACCAATACACTGAACAACAGTTGTACAGTTTAGCCCCTGTGGCATCCCTAAAGTCGCGAGTAATCTGGATAATTTTCCCCAAGTAACACTATTCTTCTAACAATGATACCGCAATACCAACAGTAGAAGAGCCCTATTTACATCTCACTTCATTACATAAGCCACATTTTATCAGTAACTACTAATAACTCCACCTGATACATAAAGTAAACTTGCAGTCCTTTGGCTTTTATACTGCTATAGGCTACATGGATTAGGATAGTGGAGATATTGAAAAAAAAAACTGTGATTTGTTGCAATGCTGAGCTATTTCAGCGACTATTTTATTGTCTGTAGTTGAGGCGTCCCCGTTGTGTATGTAACAATGAAAATAAAAATAGAAGTAAAGTAACTCAAAACACAACTAGTTTTATTGGATGTTAATGAAACGACATGTTTCGGCCTATTCGGCCATCATCGGGTTTGCAAAGTTCTAAGAGACTAAATATTGTTTGTGTGTGGCGGATGTTGAGATC
>Ga0123357_10013282_pt1 | contig 10674 bp, 7 predicted proteins | sample TergutEmb28metaG_FD_89873 | JGI IMG/M metagenome (GOLD analysis project Ga0123357, IMG submission 89873) | Embiratermes neotenicus P4 segment gut microbial communities from Petit-Saut dam, French Guiana - Emb289 P4 | ecosystem: Host-associated > Arthropoda: Insects > Digestive system > Gut ...
AAGACCCCTATAGTGGTCGTACCGCACCGCTAACCTCTAAACGTTGCATTTTATATATTTATTCAACAAATACATGTACTGAATATTTTAAACATGGTATATAATGTCAGTTTTTTTCTCTTGAAAATGCAGTTTGTTTCATAATTCTAACATATTTGGTTCATGTTTTATTCACATTTTATGTACAGAATGTGCTAAAATTTAAAAAAATAATTCCGGAGCCAAAAGGTTAATCTCCTTGTTGTAATATACGATGTCCGAATTTTTTCTAGGTGTTTTGTGTGGCACAAAACGTTCTATACTCTCGTGTACCATGTTTTTTTTTAAATTATTCCATATCTCCTCTACGTTGCTGCCGTTGCTTGCCCATACTACAAATTTATCGCGGAGGAAGATTTGTAAACCTGAGACAACTGTTTTGTTGTAACCCGGGACTACACTTTCTACCTGGGCTTCAGTGCATGTGTCTTCCCATTCCACTTCCAGAATCATTGCGAGATGATCACTGACCCCCTGTACTACACAGCTAGAAGTGACTGAACTTTCCGGTCGGACCAGGTAAACGTCCAGAAGAGCATCCCCTCAGGTTGGGCTATCTATTACCTGACTGTAACCTTTTTCCCATACCAAACTATTTATAAGTGCCTGAGTTCCACTATTTCCACCCGCGTTTCCATTCCAGTCTGCGTAGGGTAAGTTTAAGTCCCCCTCGATGATGCTACGCTTAGTAGAGTTTCCTGTAAACCAGTCCGGGCTGCTAATCTTTCTATAACTCGCATGTCCTCATTTGGAGCTCTGTAAACCCCTACCGCTTCCCATGCAAATTTTGGATTTATGCCTTTGACTTCCACTGCTATCATCTCAAAAACCTTATCAGTCCATTGTACCCTGCAATCGATGTAAATTTAACCCAAATGAATACTTCACCACCCCGGGAACACCTATCCCTCCTGAAAGTTACGTAGTCGTCCCTAAAAATTTCGGTATTGTTAATTTCCTCACTAAGCCATGAATCCGTGCCTGTTAGAACATCAGGGTTGTATGCATCAATTAAATTCCAGAATTCTAAACACTTATTGCAAATGCCCCTACAGTTTACCTGCAGTAAAATCAGCGGTTTACCCTCAGATATGTGCCTCACTGTCGCCGTTACACATTCCTACTCTGCAGATGCCTCAGCTTTAGATTTAGATACATAAATTAATACAGTAACCAAATGCTGAAAGGATATACCCGACACAGAAGTTGTTGAAAGTGATTGCCTCCTGCATCAATACACAGCTGCGCACGTCTAATCATGGTGAGGTGTACCCGATGGAACATGTTACATCGGGTATACCTCAACATGGTGACAGCACGACTGTTTACTAACTGTTCAAACACTCTACGCGACATACAAACTAACGCCAGAGAGAATATTACAAGGATACGCGCAAAATGGAAGGTGGACTACTTTATATATATATATATATATATATATATATATATATATATGTGTATATATATATATATACACACACACACATACATATTCTGCCAATTAATCGATGACGATTTTCCATATACGCTGTACAGGTAGATCAAAATTGTAAGTCCTTGAATATGGTCAGAATGTAAGGCTGTAACGTGTAGGAGCATTGCATAAGAAACAAGAAATTTGTGCAGTTGGTTAGTAGTGACATTTGCTTGCGTTAGGTCATACCTTGTTGGCAAAGTATTGAAAAAACATCCTGAACATTTCCGAAGAAACTGAACTGCTGCCTGTTGAAGATATGGATTGCTGTGAGACAAATGGACATTGTGAACGTCACAATTACAGCAGCGATCCACAGTTCTTTTCTGAAAGGAGACAGGAATGCTTTCCATTCGAAATCTCTGAATTCTGTCTTGTGAAAGAACACGGAATTGCTGAAAAGAAAGAGAAATGTTTTAATATTTAATTCTTCTAGAATGTTATGTTGTGACAGTTACTGTGTAGTTACTGATGATTCTATGGAGGATAATAGTTATATATTCAAGGCCGAAATGTCCAAACGTTGATAATTATTGACTAGTCGAAGTGGATTAACGTCCACGAAGACTAAATACTCATAAGCACAGCAGTTGGAGTTATAAATATTGCAAAACATTATCAATTTTGGCTACTTTAAATTTTATCTCTTCTATCCTCTGTGCAGCATAACTGTAAATAAAGTTAACCTCAGAAACAGTGGCAGAGTTTTCATGAAATGTAAGAAAGCAAAATCTGAACTACCGTCTTTGACATATTCCAGAGCCTCTCAAAGCGTTATTTACGAAGTAACAAATGACATTTTTTTCTGAAGATCAGGCCCGTCCGTCCTTCTATCTTTCCTTTCGTCTCGCTGTGCCCTAGTATCAGCGAATAAACCGTGCTGCATTTGTATGAAATTCCGTAGAATCATTTACCAGTATTTGTCAAACATGCTTCAGTTTCGTGGAAGTTCGCTCAGTGACAGTCCTTCTTTAAAAGCACAAATAACTTTCTTTCTACATTTTCCATATTTCTGAACCGATCTGGATCAAAATTGGTGTGAGAAATACGCACACATTGATGTTGAAAATTTGTAAGCTAAGTGAACGTCCGTGTAGTGGCAAAGGCGTAAAAAAATATTTTAGCACTTATTTTTTACATTCTGCTTCAAAAACGGGTAAAATTTCGTACAAAATTAATGCCTTCTTGCAAATGTGAGTTTAATGAAAAACGTTTCGGTGGAAGACACAGGCTTACTTTACTTAATGGTTAAATGAGTTTATATCCATAGCGACTACATTTATAATGCGATTTGGGTGAAACTGTGTAACAGAGATATGTATATGATACTGTCAGTGTTTGTGGAAGTTCTGTGAAAACCAATGCAGGGACGGCCGCACTTTTACAGTGGGGGGATTTGAAAATGCATTTATGCATTTACCGCGTAACTTTACGATAGTTTGGAAGTAAATCTCGCCTTGGTCATATCTGTGTAGCACAATAGGAATTGGGGTACGCGGTGGTGTAGTTGTCTGAGGCACTGCCCTAAAATCGGAAGGTCGAGATTTCGATTCCCGATGATAGCCTCGGGATTTTTACATTGATCTAATCCTTCCGGCCGCACTATGGCCCTAGATTCGACTCAGCCTCTAACAGAAATGAGTACCAGGAATATTTACTGAGGCGTAAAGGCGACCGGTACTTATGGTTGAGAACACTCTGGGAGCAGCTACCTCCTGGAAATCTAATGGCATGTCCAGGTCTGTAATGGGACATTTTTACTTCTTTACGTAATGGAATGCATTATTTGTACTGTGTCCTTGCATGCTACTTGGTGAACATATCCTTGATACTTCTTTGGTAAACAAGTCCTCTGAGCTCCAAGGTAATTTGAATAACCCCTTGTGTTTCTCGTTACGGGGCTTTGTAAAGGACGTCGTCCGTGGGTCAGATAGCAGACACAGATTACACGAGCTGTACTACAAGCTGAGCTATTCTATAATTGTGAAATTTGAGTTCTCTCAGAGGTGATGTGAAAGACACTTTATTAATCCTCTTGAGTATAAGGCTGTGCAGTTTGGTGTACTGGTAGCGACATTTGAGAGTCTTGATGCATTCATGTTCCGGATCGCCAAGAAGTACTCAGCCCAAATTGGATTAAACTAATAAGAAATCAGCAAGCTGCTACGAAATGTTGCTAACACTATACCAGTCTTTACGGCGTCATACACCAGAACACGAATATTGAAGTCTGTAATTTTCTTGTCTACTAAAAGATTCCATCCAACATTGTCACCAAGCAACACGATAACTTTTATTTCTTTTTTTTTCCTTCTACTTATTTTCTTTCCGTAATCCTAGTACTGACGATTATCATCCGCATTACAGTGACAGTGCCGAAATATATGAGACATTTCTACTTATGTTGCAGTCTGTTTTGTTACTGTTCTAAAAGAAGCAATTTTTATTTTAACATTACTTATTAATAATATTTATTTGATAGTAGAGTAATACCAAAACTGAAGAATAAAAGCCAACTAGATGCAACTTATTATTTTATTGTACTTCTTGTAGGGTCACCATTCTATCGGGCACTACTATGCCCATTATCAGGAACTCGCGACTATAATGTTGATTACCACATTGGTCGTTTCGTTCTGTGAAGATGGAAGTGTAGCTTTAATGTAAAATTATTGTTCTTAGTTGTGTATGTTCAGTGTGAAGTTCTTTGTCGCTTGGTTGTAGCTGGTAACGTGTTTCTATTAATGTTAATAGTTTTGATCTTTATACGTGGTGATCGTAGTTTTCTGTTGTGTGTGGTGTGTTACATTAGTGGATTGGTAATTCGATGTGTTGTTAGTGTTAATTAGTATTGTGAATCTGAAATTGTACATACTTTTGTTTGCTGTAGGTTGGAGGTTAGGTGCAGTTAGGCTGGAGTAATGTCAGGGCTGCAGGCTGCAGCCCGGACACTTCTCCAGCCTAAACCACCTAACCTCCGACCTACAGCAAACCAAGAACGAAACGACCAATGTGGTAATTAACATTATAGCCGTGAGCTTCTGATGATGGGCATAGTAGTGTCCGAAATATGTTGAGCGAATAAGAAGTACAATAAAATAATAAGTGGCATCTAGCTGGTTTTTATTCTTCAGTTGTCACAATGGTGAACGGTCCATTAAACATCTAATACCAAAACATAAGCTAAAGCTATCGTGGTGTTGAAAGTACTCGAATCATATCTCTGTGGAGCAGAGACCATCTTTACAAGCGGATGATTTTGCATCTAGTGAATAAATTTTCCGCCTTTCATGTAAAGCGAAACATTATTTTCGTATTTATTAGAACTTGTCACTTGTTATTCTGAGCGAGACGAATGGAGTGGAAGTCAATTCATCCTATTTCTTGAAGATTTATTTTAATATTAATCATCCTTCTAAGCCTAGGTCTTACATGTTGGTACTTTAAGAATTTTCTCCATAACAAACACCCGTTTCTCTCCCACTCGTACGTTCCATATTCCCCGCCCATCTGATCCTGCTTCCTGCGATCTTCTGAATAATATCCGACGAAAATTAAAAATCACATCGTTCCTCATTGTAGAGTCTTGTCCCATCTAAAACACATCGCAGGAAGAATTTAAATTTTACCTTTCTTTCTACAAGGTCCTGACGGAACATAAGCTGTGTCCCAATGATGCTTTGCCAATTCTTCAACTTCATGCTAGTTGTGAGTGGGTCAACTTTATGCTCCGGCCGTCTTTTCGCTAGGGAAACATCCCCAGGTATGCATTTTTAGGCGTGTTCACGAAATTGTGAAAAGCGACTCTTAACTTCGTCATGCGTGTCCATTCGTCTGTCCATGTGTCCGCATGGAACAACTCGGCTCCTACTCGACGGATTTTCATGAATTTTGATATTTGAGTATTTTTATAAAATCTGGCGAGAAGTTTCAAGTTTCCTTACAATCTGGTGAGAATAACGGGTACTTTACATGAAGACCAATATATATTTTCGATCATATCTTGCTCAGTTCTTCTTAGAATGAATAGTATTCGAGACAATAGTTGTAGAAAAAGTCAAAATACAAATTTTACTTTCAATAATTTTTTTTCGAAAATCGTGCCGTTTATGAGATAACGTGGAAAAATACTGTAGAGTGGGGCAGACCACAGATGATAATATGGCGCATGCGCATTGCATGCTGGATATCAAAGGGCCACAAATGCACACGTCGTTTGTGTAATATTCATTGCTTTTCCACAGCAACAATGGTTGCACGAACGCTTCTCAATGCTACGTAATATGTACTTTGCCAGTCTGGTTAAGACGTGTTTTTATTACAGAAAATTTTTGGCTTCGTGGTATTAAAAAATACTTCTTATCACAACTGCCTAGCTACCAAAGCCTACAAGCCTACAGGCAATTGTCTTTGTGACTGAACTTCAGTGTAAAGGACAACGATTCAGACGCATAACGCAGTTAAGTCACCTTCAAGAGATACCTACGTTGCTTCGCAGATTGGCACAGTAAAATCCACTACTTTGGTCCGCTCTGTACTCATAGTGAAGTCACCAACAGCCACTTCTATATCGCCATTAATAAGCCAAGCAATCATGCCTGTCCATGTGCCATTACTCGATAGGGAACCATAAGCGTTGTAAGGCTCTACTTCCAGCTTCGATCTGTAAGAGATGGCAAATAGCGCTTTCTTAGCACGAACGTTGGCGGAGTGTGGTGTTAACATTACACGACCTTTACTGCGAAGATTGATGTTCTTGGGGTCCATTGACATGTAGTCTGGTAAGTGGAACCAGCGTTCCTGAGAAACGTATCTTTTCCGTATTCAGGATCAAATCCGGAAAGATAAATGCATTTCCTTTTCCAAGCAGTCATACACAATTCAAAGTAGAAGGTAAAATAGGCTACATTTTTTGGCTCCAAAAATCATCAACAGGCTAATAGGCCAAGGACTGAATTTTGTCCGTCATGCTATAGTAGTGGCAGTGCTAACTGAAAAATAGCATTATTGATGGAGAATATTATAGAACTATTTAAAATTTTTATATTGTTCTCCGCACTGCCAAATTTCCACTTTCTTCTTTCTGTATAACCTAACCAGCTGTCTTCAATACTTTAAGCCTTACTGAAGATATAAACTTGCTTTCGGTATTGGTACTTAAATTATAACTGAATAAAATATACGCTGTATAAATATATTTACGTGAAATTCATTCGGCGTTCAAGTTCTGCCCACAGGTCTCCCACGAAACCCGTAACAAGGCCAGTTCCATTGTCGATTGTTGTCATTGGAGAACCCTGCCAAAATTAAAATGAGGAAGAAAAACAATTACCAAAAATCTCAGATACTTCTTGACCTAACTTAGTATTACTTTTTTAGAAGTCCCAAAAGGTGCAATGCTTGCACTTGTGTGGTAGGGTCCACTATAATGTATTTGTTACAAAATTGTATAAGGTATTCTTTAATTATTTTGGACCGCTGTGTTCATTGACGAGTTGGATAGCTGCTATCAGGTGCAAATACGCCCTTTATTTATGGAGAAGTGAGGATTTGGAAGTCGGTAATAGTGTCTTACTTTAGTCTTATCTCTTCTTCTGAGCAGGCGAAAACTGCAGAAAAATTCATCTGACGCTGCTAATTGCCTCAGAGACTATATAAGTAGGGTTACAGTTGTTCTTGCACATGGTAAAAGGGACATATGGGAATACTTTGTGCCTCAAGCAAAGACACCCTGTACACAGTGGATAAGATGCTGGTTGGGCCTCAGACCTATTTTGGAAAGTTTGGGGGAAAAACACTCTTTGTCTTCTTGCGGGTGTCCAATTGCAGTTCTTCCGATGACCTCCCGAATACTCTTGGCTACACCGATTAGGTGATCTCAGCATATATCAAGTTACATGCATATACAGATATGTGTATGAATATGTATATATGTATGTATTCACATATGCAAGTACGTATATAGGGTTATATATTTGTATGTCTGAATGTTTCGTACTCTACTTATGCAGGAAGTAAGTACAGTCTGTGCACCTGTACTGAAGACACATGAATGACACTTTGCTGCAGGTTTGATCTCCGATTAGAGAAGTCGACCCATGTTGTGGTATGCAGCCCATTGCCCCGACGCCAGGTCCCAAAGTGAAGTTCGCGCAGCTTGTCTGAAATGTGGTATACCTCTGAGAGCAACACATGTTCATCCCACACGTGTGCCACAAGGACCCTGCTGTCCAGAGGAATGTGAACATCTTGTAGCAGCTCCGATGTCGACTGACCACGTTGCAAAGGAAGCAGCCACACAGCTTCTTTCATTCTGACCATTGTAACCACCTGTTCCCACGTAATAAGATTTGACATGTCACACCGTAGAATGCACTGTATCAAGTACCGCTATATTGTTAGCTTTTATGCAAAACAAATACGGGAGCTACAAATCCCACTCAGTTTTCATACACAAGATCCCCATCAGCTTCTAATTTCTGTTCGCATTAACATAATTCGAAAAAGACTATTAGTTTCATCATGCTAGTCCGTCAGAAACAATTTGGCGTCCACTGGACGGATTAAGGTGAAATTTTATATTGAAGACCTTTACTAAAATATATTTGAAAATTTGAAGGTCAATTTCAAAGGGATAAAGATATCCAAAATACAATTTTCAGGTCTTATACGTTTTCCGGAAATTCGCGTTCTTTCCGAAATCATTACGAGAAATACTTTTGATAGCCCGAATATGCGCTCTTTTCAAGGCATACACCGGGGGACGGGCTTGGAAAGCGATAGGGGATAGGCTTCTAAAACCATGCTACCTGAGGAGGGATGATCATAATCGGAAAATTAGGACTTGGAAACAAAGAAAAGAGGTTGGCAAATACTCCTTCGTAAATAGGACCATTAAAAACTATAACCAAATACCTGCAGGCTTACCAGCTTCGTTCCCTTGTAGTTAAACACTTTTAGAAAGAGGGTTATGTCTGTAGTTACAAGAAAGGGATTTCAAGTGGAGATTGGGTGTAATTAAGTGAAGTGATGTGGGGTGAACAGACGTGATTTATGTGAAGTGATTTTGTTTTGAAGTGGAGTGAGTTACTCTGAAGTTCTTGGGGACAAAAGTACCATGTACATTAGTGTGATCTTATACTGAGAGTACTTGATTACATTGTGTTTATTTCATTAAGTGTGTCTTGTACTGCGATTGTTTTAACTAGTTTTGTACTGTGAGGGTGTGTGTATGTGTGGGTGTGTGGTAATATGTGTACTTGTATGTATTCTGTTTTGTATTGTTTCGTTTGTGTATATTTATTCTTATTTGTTTTGTCTCTACTAGTGTAAAAACTACTCCCACCGAGTCAAAACTCAATTACGGTAAGTAAGTAAGTAAGTAAGTAAGTAAGTAAGTAAGTAAGTAAGTAAGTAAGTAAGTAAGTTAGTAAGTGAGTAAATAAATAATAAGTATAAGTAAGTAATTAATAAGTATAAGTAAGTAAGTAAGTAAGTAATAATAATAATAATAATAAAGTACGACACAGGTTGATAGGCAGCAGGTATATAACCCACTGTGGAACAAGAAACTTGCAATTTGCATGCAGCGTAATTAAGACTAATCCGTAAAAGTTATAATAATATTTAATAATTACTGCTTTCGACTGGGTGAAAGTTTGAGGTTAAGATACATTTCACAAGGTGGGTATTTGAAGGAAAATTTCCCACAATCATCATGTTTCACATAAACCGCTTTGTTTATATTTGATAATAACTACATTACACAGTTTTTCCAGATAATGTGTACTGCAGATTCTTGTGATGTGATGTGATGTGATGTGATAAGCAATGACGTAAATTGTGTGTTGCCAACTCACGCTTCTCTCCACTCACCGATGTTTTCCTTATTGCCATTTGCATGCTACATAATAGAGGAATACATAGAGGTGCAATCATAATAATTGATATTCGTTGTTTCCATAGAGGACTACGAATATTTTCGCCCTTCGACCCTATTTATAGGTCCTTGTCACACCAATGTCTTTAAAATGATGGAAAATTGTGTCATTAATATAAATGCTTAGAAATTTTAATGTGCTGTTATCCAAGACTATGTATTCCAAGTGCTTTCTTTCCCTTATATTTGAAATCAAAATATTTAGCACTAATGACACTAATTTATTTATTGTTTTCCCCATTTATTTCTTATTATTTGCACCCCGCATGATTTTTATCACCCATAGAAAATTGATTTCAAACAGCAATAATGAAACTAATTCAGAAAGCAGAGACGAATGTCAGTTTTAAAAGAACGTCGTCTTATATAGGTTTACATATACTCCATTTAACAATACACTGAATCACACATTTATGTTTAATCCCTCATTAAACATGGAGGGAGAACAATAAATGTGTTCTCTCTACAGGTGTAAGGCGCTGGATTATGTAAACTATGCCAGACGGGCGTAAATTTAAATCCAGAATTTTTGTCGTACTGATGGAAGGACGCTTTGGAATAACAAACTGGCGTTCGTGGATGACAGTGTTTAGAAGGCGTTAATTCACTCACCTCTTTCAGATGTGAGTTGTTCAATGAAAGTATAACATGCAGTGGCATTTTGCCACATAGACGCCTGTTATTCAAAGTGTAATAACTTGCTGCCCTTGATATGGCGTCATGATCTGCAAGGCGTCTCATCATTTTGACCAACTGCAATTTATCTGAAATAAAGCGTATGCACTAATATGAATTAGTGTACATAAGGAAATGAATGAGACTAAGTGGAAGTATTTAGCGCAGATACGAGTGTAATGTTACAGTGGGCTTGAAGAAGTTGTGTGAAAAATTGGGGACGGAATTATTGTGTCTCAGGGTAGCACTAGACGACCCGCCGTGCTGGAACAGGTATTGAAATCCCAGTTCCTTAAACAGCAGGTAAATTACGATTTTTATAAGCCTTAAAACGTTACTGTTGCACCGTGCATTTCGTAGAATCACTTCAGTTATTAACCAAAAATTGCACTTACATAAATCCCATACAAAACATTTAAAAACACTTAAAATCACTCCGATATGTTTCGATCTTTTTAGATCATCATCAGGGAGCTATGTTTTTCCTTGTTAAAGTTATATTGTAACATTCACAATTTAATTCGTTTTTGCAAACAGGGTGTTGTGG
>Ga0123357_10013283_pt1 | contig 10674 bp, 3 predicted proteins | sample TergutEmb28metaG_FD_89873 | JGI IMG/M metagenome (GOLD analysis project Ga0123357, IMG submission 89873) | Embiratermes neotenicus P4 segment gut microbial communities from Petit-Saut dam, French Guiana - Emb289 P4 | ecosystem: Host-associated > Arthropoda: Insects > Digestive system > Gut ...
AACGTCTGTAACTATTCTCCAGTCGTCACGGCTCTCTATGCTTGCAGTTAACAATCTTGTTGTAAGGAAAACAGGAGTATCTCACTGTAAAGAAGCTACTAGATTTATTTTTGCCAACTGTCAGGTTCCTAGGTTTATAGTTTAGACTAGCTGTCCGATTTTTATTAACTTTCTTCATACCTCATGAATTCCTATCCTTAGAATAATAACAATAATAAATGATGCAAATGGTAGAATGCAATACGCTAATCGGAACTGCGGAAAGATGAAACACGTGTAGCATTTGGCATTCATAGGACCGTGCATCGTAATATATTCTTATAATAAAAGCCAACGAGATACATTATTTCTCAACTTTATTTTGGTAAAGAGCTCTAAATGTTTCGGACAGACTTACTGTCCATCATCAGCAGTCTTAATACTGTATTTACAGCAATTGGTATTTGTCATACTAGTTATGTTGACTGTCAGCTGGTGAGGTCCTGACCTCACCAGCTGACAGTCAACTTAACTAGTATGGCAAATACCTATTGCTGTGAATACAGTATTAACACCTCTAATAATGGACAGTAAATCTGTCCGAAACATGTAGAGTTCTTTACCAAAATAAAGTTGAGAAATAGTGCATCCTGTTGGCTTTTACTACAAGAATGCACGCGTAGCAATTATGTTGAAGAGAGATCGAATGTACAGATGTCGCAAAATCAATTGGCCTTAGAGTCAACGTGTTTAACATTGAGTGTCAAATGGCTGTTGTGCCGCTCTGTAAAATTTTGTGCCAGAAAAAATGGTTATCTTATAACTTCAATACCGCAGACAATAAGACTGGCTGTGGAATACGCTGGAAAACTTCCACAAATGTAATGTGATTAACGGAAGGCACAGAAAGCAATCTGCATTAACAGAAACCTTGCTGACTGGACCTGTCCATGTGAAATAAATTAACAGTCTGTTATGAACATTTTATTGGAGATTCGTCTAACAGAAGAAAAGTAAGCTGCACTGCATTCCAGACCGATAATTAACGTCTTAGAAAAGTCACATACTGCGACACTTCTTAAAAAATAACACAAGACGTATTAAAAATTTTGGGATAAAATAAAAAGTGCATAAGGACACAATTTTCATCAAATAAATAAATAAATAAATATACAGCTAAAGGGCTATTCTTTCCAAATTTTTCCTATGTGAGAAAATACTGACCTCAAGCGTTTACATTCCATTACATTACATTACATGTGTAATGTACATGTTCAGTCCATACCGAATTTTGGCTCCATTTAACTCTGCCCTTAACCAAAGTTATAATAATAATAATAATAATAATAATAATAATTCTTATTTACTGCAATTGGGTTGTCACCCGATGGCAGTGGTTATTTTACATGTACACAAAACATTAAATTGTTTCCTACTGAATTTAAGTCGAGAGGGCTACATGAGAAGCATGTAGTGGCAATTTGGAATCTTGGGAACCATCTCAGCATTTGCTTTTAGGCACAGGGAAACCAAGAAACCCCTGTGTCGAGGTGGCCGGTCGCAGGACCTTCGGAATACTGACTTCAAGCCAGCAGCCCGGCATCTAAGTAAAAAACAGCATTGCACACATAGTACAACAAATACACATAAGATGACAACAATACACACAAGACAACTACAACAATACACACAGCCAACCAACAACAATTACACACAAGACAACTTAAAACTAGCAACAATACACACGAGACAAATTAGAATAAAACATGTACAAAAGGTAAAAACACCCAGGTAAGAGAGTACACATCCAAGTAAGAGAGTACAATTATCTGAATCAAATTTACAGTTTAAGTACTGTAGTGAGCCTCATGTTGCAGGTATCTTTGACACGGCCGCCGTCGGCAAGCGCTGGAACATCTCCACCTGCTCACCGTCGGGCCTCCAAATGGACAAAAGTTAAGAAGGCATTTCTGACGTCATCAACACCGGGACGTCGAGAAGACGAAGGAACAGGACGCATTAGCAGCTCTGTGCCCTCCAGCCCAAACAGAAATTCCAGTTTCTTCGATGAAATGGGTAAGTGACTCACTAAATGGCCCAAAGACTCGAAAGTATCAAACCACCACTAGAAACACTTATATACAATTTCTGAATGGCTTCTTATGCTATGATTTCTCAGGCAGCGAGAGTAAACATTGGTTCTCAATCCCAACACAGGAGTGAGGCAGATTTCTGTCAATAGCAGTAAACAGACAGTATGTAAGAAGTAAACTTAAGTGGTTTTGATCTTCAGATTTTTAAACATTTGTATTTTTTGTGTTAAAGGTCGTGTTTCGTGACCTTGTTTGGAGTAGCGAAAGAGCTGAATTCCCCTACATTTAATCCTGCCTTTACATTTTAAGAAAAGGCTTCATACAAACCTCAAAACAACAATCTGTAGCAGATAATGTTGGAAATAGGATTTCCAGAACACACAGTAACAGAAATATTAAACAACGTTTAGCTAAGTCCTAACCAGTTACTTAAATGCAGGTCATATAGTATTAGGACACTAGCCCATAAGAGAATCAAGATGTTAGAAACGGATTTATTCTTTTGCCTGATTTTACTACATATTTACAATATAGATTAAAAACGTTACTAGAAAATGACAAACACTAAATTCTCTTCTATCTGATAACGATCAGAACTTTGTTGCCTTTAAAACATAAGAAGTGTACACCACATCATATAACCACACGTAACCCTCCAAAGGCTTGGAACACATCACAAAACCGTTCTTATTGGACGGAGAACAAAGTCCACCGCCGGCATAAACACTAATAAATTAATGTTGTTTAGAGAATAACGCGTGTTTGTTGCAAGCATACTATAACACATCGTGTGGGCAAAATGCAGAAGAGTGCGGCCAACATAAACACACAGTATCAGCAATATGCAGAACAGTACGACAAACACACGAACACACCGTGTGAGCGAAATGCAGAACCTTTAATATAACAGGCAGTGGCGCAGTTACTAGTGGGCCTAAAATGGTTATTGAACAAGACGAAAAAAATTCTGTGTCACGTAGTAGTTTAAATTTCGAAAAACAAATACACAAAAAATGTCTTTAGACAATAAAATGTTTTAATAAATGAATACTTTCAATTTTTCGGTTGCAGTAAAAGTGGCGATGGTGTTAACATAGAAGTAAAGAAGTAAATAAACCTATTCCTATATTTTACGTAAAATATAAAACAAGATAAATATTCTCATATATTTCATCGAATTATAAATAACGCGTTTTTAGTGGTTACGCAGCCTAACCTTACTGAACTTCCACAGAACATCTCTTTACTGTGTACCTAGGGACGTCGACGTTAGACGTTAAATAAACAATAAACGAACTGGACAGAGAAGGCACAAATGAATTTCCTCAGAGCGGCTGCAAAACACTGAATGATATACGGCAAGATGTGCAACATGATAAGAATAGTGAAATAAATATGTATAAATGCAGCAATGTGCATCTTTTGACGTGTTTACCCATCATAAATTTAAAAAAATGAGAAACAAAGGGTCAAGCGAGGTGTGTTATTCCCAATAAAATGAATATTCACAGTGAAAAGAAGAACGGTGCTCTTGTAATATGGGCTACGAGGCACATTTCGTTAATAATTTCCGTTACAAATACGTACGAAATACTAATATTGCTCCGATACACTATTTCAGGATGCTTATTCATATACAACAGTTCAATTAATTTTTGAATATTTTCTTTACGCAGCGGCATATTCAAAATACATAAACACGGTAGCACCATGGAAAATAAAAAATGTCCATGTTCAAGACGGCAGTACAACGGGCCACCGTGGGCATGCGCGAGTCGGTCAACTTTCTTTTGCTTCCTTCCAGGTTGTGACTTCACTCACATACCAAGTGTTCTATACATTGGGATGAAATGACGCGTGTAGACTATCGGAAAACATGCCTGAAAACAAAATCCCGAAGCTGCTCCATCAATTTGAACCGAAAAGCATAAGATGTTAAGGACGTCGGACAAGACGACAGAAGAAAGTTTTAATAAACTAACTAACGCTTTTACGTGGGGCTGGATAAAACTGGCGTCTTCTCAGATCATCAGCCTCATCGTTATGGGTGAATTTTCAAGAGTTTCGAGACTGTCTGTGACCTCATCATCAAAACTTTGGGACACTCAGCTCCCACCGACACGGCTTATTGTACAAGGAGACATAATTGTAGCGGGTTTAGTTCTTGTAACCTTATCAGGTAAATATTATCATCCGCGATGCCTAAGATGATTAATAATTCCTGCAGAGAAGACGTAAGTTGGGTAGTTGGAGGTCCCTAATATTTCCGAAAAATGTGATCGGAATTATGAAGTAGGCAATCGAATTACTAATATTCCAGGCCCGCGGAATAAGATTTAATAAATTTATTTAATTCACGATTACTGAAAATACAAAATGCCTCCATAGTGAAGCGGGGATACGATTTTCCGCGAAAGACGAAAATCAAGACAGATTATTTTCAATTCGATATGACAAGTGGCTTGTTACTGAGTTTGGAATTATTTATGGGATTAACTTAAAAATTATTTGATGACAGTCTAAGTTACATAACTTAAGAATAACAACGTTGTTTAAAATACGAACTTAAAAAACAATAAAATTAAAACTTCACTAATATGTTAGAACAGAGGGGACTTTGACAGAACAGGAATGTAATAAAGATATAGAAGGGGAAGAGGAGCGAGGAAATGAGTGAAGGATATAAAATAATGGAATCGATTAGACCTTTTATAGAATAAGAACAGATGGGACTAGACAGGCAAATGAAAAAATACGCAATTTGTCCTCAATGAACCCAAACTTAAATGTGAAAACAAAGTACTATTGTGAAATACCTAGTATCAAAACTTTTCGTTTGCAAAGAAAGCTGTAACATGGCAGGATCGCAGAGTAAAGTCATTATGGAGAGAATTAAAATAATAGTCGGTGACGAAATTTGGATGTGCGAATATCTGTGATGTGGGGGAAATACAGAGTCACTAGGAAGGGAGGTATAAAAATTAAGGTGAATTATTTGGAGACAACATTTCTCTTCTACCTTATTAGCGTTCTTTTTATTGCAAATGAAAGTGCAAAATGCACGTTTGGCAGTAAGGTTCCGCTAGATCTATTACCTCGGTCATTACGCCCTAGAAATTACACGGCGCTGGCCAGGCGCCGACAAGAGTGGACGCGTTCAGAAAAATTGACTTTCATTGCCAGTGCTGAGGTACTTAGAACTGTGCGGTTAAGGATCCCGTTTCTCTGAGATATGACCCATAGTCAGTGGATAATCGATTTCAGACGTTTCGAAGGGATGTAATGCTGTTTTTTCAAGGTTCTAGAATTCCGTGTAGAACTACCTAGTTCCTAGGCTTACAAAATCATAAGTATCTCAGCAGAGTAAAATATTTCTTAAAACGCTGCTTGTGTTTGATAGTGTTACTACTATTACTGAAAATGTGAACCGTCAGCAGCTCGCTTTGAAATATGACTAAATTAACAAAGCAACTACTTAAGGGTTAGACGACTGAGTTTCGATTCTCAGTAAGTGTAAAAACTTTTCACTTTCGCCACTCCAGAACTTTCGAGTCCGTCTAGTCTCCAAGTCGATGGGTAAGGGACAAGTCTTCCTTCGGAGAAGGCGGCCATAAAGTGTTGCTGAATGCTCGCACGTAATGACATGATGAATCTTACCACTGCTCTCCCATACGCCGCACGGTGAGATGCTGAAGCACGGATACAGCTGTTGCGAAAAGAACGGACGTAGACGTAAGTGTCAAATTACAGTCAGAATTCACCTCTATCGGAGAACGAATACCAACTTAGCACATTCAGGTGGGTTAGGTTCAAACATGTAGAAGGGGTATGTATTTATGGTGATTTAGAGGAATGTGGTATTTCGGGTGACCCTCCGTTATTCTGCAACGATGTACCAACTACTGAACTTCAAGTGAGATACGTTGAAGTCGTTATAAACAATGAATAGGACAGGATATGAGAAGAAACGCTGGCACGACAGGTGTTCCAATTTCACTAGAGTTATACTCGCGTTTTAAAATGTGTATGTATTTGACACACTTCGTGATCATCTGTGAGGCCGAATTCCATTTAATTACTTAAAAAATTCAGTTCGTACCTCACATAGAACACCGCCCCACGTCCATTACAAAGACCAGTATGTTAATTCTGGTCAGGGGAATGGTTGGTGTTTATTGTGAGAATAATAGGCGCGGAAAACGCAGAAATTCTTCGTGATACATTAGGGGATCTGGGCCGGGTAGCTCAGTCGGTATAACGACTGACTACGGGCTGGACGGTCCGGGATCGAATCCCGGTAAGGACGAGATTTTCCGCCCGTCCAGACCGGCCCTGGGGCCCACCCAGCCTCCTGTAAAATGGGTACCGGGTCTTTCCCGGGGGTAAAGTGCGGTCGGGGCGTGTTGCTGACCACTCACCTCCTTCAAGTACCGCGGTCATGGAAAAGCAGAGCTATACTTCTACCCATCCTCTGGGCCATATAGGACCTGTAACGGGATCACTTTACCTTTTTTACAGTAGGGATAAACAGTGTCCACTGGGCGCTAGACAGTTAATATGACCTGTACGTCATGCACTTGGAAAGAAATGTTATGTGTTAAGAAATAACACGTCTTCTGAATAAGGAACAAAGCAGAATATTTGCCCGAAATTCAGCATTCAACGATCTAGAGCTGCTGAGTTCCACCGCAGCAGATTATTCAAGGAGGGTCACCAAAGAGAAGAGAACGAAGCACATAACAAAGGTCAGAGACGATAGGCCTGCTCACTGATACGACAATCGGTAAGAGTAACTCACATGAACTAGAAGTAGAATATTGACACATTTCTTGCCTCGAAGTATTCTGGGTAAGATGTTCGACTACCATGCGTCCGTTTATCGCCCGTCATTTTTCTCTTATTGATCCAAAAATTTCTGACCGAATGGGTTTTTTTTTTATTGTAGATATGCCCAGATTTTGGCTATTTTTATTTTAACAGTAAAAAGCAAAAAAAACCTGTTTCTGTATGGAATACATAATTATATTACATTTCATTGCCCGCGTCAAAATTATAATCAGCAGTTCCACAGTTGCCCTTCGGAAGTCTCAGAAAACTTGTGAGCGGAAATACAAACTAACCTGAACGCAGTAAAAACAAGCTTAAAGAACGTCTGACTCAGAATTTAACATCCAATAAATTTAAAAGACTACTAGCAGTGAGACGAAGCGAGAGACTTTTATTTAATACAACTGTTACTAATAATAAACCGGCTTTTTAAACTTCTCCTTCGCCGATATGTTCTCTTTTTAAAGCTGATGCGTGGGAAATGTTCTCTTTCATTGTGAAGGATATATGGTAACCCAATAAAAGGTAAGAAATGTAAATTGGGTCAGTCCATGCCAAATGGCGGTGGTCAACATTACGCTCTGGCAACTTCACTCCCGGGAAATAACCACGTTACGAATTTAATAGGAGGCTGGACATATTTTGAACGTTTTGGAAAAAAAAAAAAACTCTTGACCCTACCGCGCTTCGAACACCGGATCATCCAACCAGCAGCCTAGTCACTGTTCCCACTACGCTATCCCGGCTGCATAACACTACGGGATGCAGTAAATTCAGTGTACTCGGTATTGATACAATTTTCAATACAGCAACATCCGATAATGCGTCAGGCTCCAGCTGTTCTAATTAACAGTGTGAGCTGTAAAGTAATGGCATTTTGAATGGAATCTTAACCTTGTCCTGATCTGGCTCAGGATAGAGACAAGTGGCGGGATCTGTGAACTCGGTAATAAAACTTCAGGATCCGTACTGTGTGGGGAATGTCACGACTAGTTGAGGAACTACTAGCTTTTTAAGAAGGGTTCCACTCATGGATCTGTTAAGTTAGTGATAAACTTCGATGTGCCTAGGTAACATGATTGTTACTATGGTCCCGATGCACATTTTATTTTACGGGACTGTCATAAGCTAAGATTAGATAGCTTCAGTCATAGATGAGGGGAAAAGTTTGAAGCATTTATGGAATGACAATGGCTGTGGAAAACCGAATTACTTGGAGGGAAACTTGTCTTAGTACCATTCGTGACGTGGCTTGAGACAGCAACCCAGCCTCCACCGTGACAGGCCCTTTTACTCCCGAATACAAAAGCGTCGGTAATATGAATTGAGGATATTTTTGTTGTGTAGTAGTCGTAATATTGGAGTCGTGTTCCGGAAGTCTGAGGTTGGAGTGTCGGTCTCGATCCCGTCCATTCGTAGTATTTCTCAATCTCTTCCACTGGGCAGTCTATGAATATCGCCCAGATCCTTCCAAAGTGTCGGGGAGTCTAATCAGAAGTAACGTGCAAGACTTTTGTCCGAAGGTCGGCTACCGTTAGATTGTAAGAAATTATTATTAGGCTCTCCAGGTGAGCACTGATAACTGAACCTCGAAATCGGCTATGAGAAAAATGCCTCCTTCTACGTCCTTCAGTAAAGCTGTACTCCCACGGTAGCTGCAACAGCTTCCTAATATTTTGGAATCAGTCATAATTCCCCATTAATTAACCTTTTGACGCCTAACGACTACTATAGTGGTCGTACCGCACCGCTAACCTCTAAACGTTCCATTTTATATATTATTCAACACATATAGGTACTGAATATTTTAAACATGGTATATACTCTCCGTTTTTTTCTCTTCAAAATGCAGTTTGTTTCATAATTCTAACGTATTTGGTTCCTGGATTATTCACATTTTATATACAGGTGTGCTAAAATTAAAAAAATAATTCCGGCGCCAAAAGGTTAATTAATTAATTAAACCATCTTTATTGTGACAACATATAGCGTATGCTGTTTAAAGCCCGCCATTGACTGCACCACACGAACCTACAACTCTGCTCTCACATTGCAGACACCGACGAGCTGAGCAGTGGAGAATATGCAGAGATCGCAGTTAGCGGAACAAAAACCGACGAAGGAGGTGACGCGGAAGGAGGTGCGGTCCATAAAGATCCGTCATTTCAGTCGACAAATATTCACGCAGAAATCCAGAAGAATTACGAGGAACTGCAGCAGAAACTCAGTCAAGAATTTCACAAGAAGTTGCACGGATGGGAGCGGATGAAGGCTTCTTCGTCCGGATGTAGAGGTCCCGGAGACGACGCCTTTCTTCACCACGACAAGGGGTTCCGTCGCAAGATGGAGGAATGGGAACGCATGAAGAACCCCAATCAAAATCAAGGCAGTAGCAACAAGCACCGTGATTCCGTAGCATTCCACACTCTGGATGAAGACAATCTCTCACCAGATTTCCGAAAAAAGTTACAGGTTTGTGCACTATCTGATAATTATACAGCCCAATAACTAATCAGCTGATAGCTTAAACAAAAAGAGACGTTAATTATCCTGCCTTAAGCACGTATTTATGCGATGAGAGTTGTGTAGTCTGATCTGCTTTATTCATTCTTGAACATACACTTTAATCACAGCAGCCAGTAACGTCGAATGGACACTACAGTGAATGATAAATTAGAAAATATGTAGAAGGAAATAGTCACGGCCTAATTTGAGGCGTTCGTCTGGAGGGACTGAGAAAAACTACGAAAATCTTAAAAAGAATAGCTTGTATTGGAGTCGAGGTATGAACTCGGTACCTCCCAAATAAGAAAATTCAATCTTATGTTTATGGGACCGTGCATCATCTTGATAGTTGAGTAAAGAGAAACCAACTTGATGTCACTTATTTTATTATTTTATTCAATGCTCAACATGTTTCGGCCGTTAATACGACCATCTTCAGGAGCCTGCGACTAACTGGTAGCTCCTGAAGATGGTCGTATTAACGGCCGAAACATGTTGAGCATTGAATAAAATAATAAAATAAGTGGCATCAAGTTGGTTTCTCTTTACTCAACTAAGAAAATTCAAATTTGGATTTTCTCTTACTTATTTTATTTACTATCCTACAGCAGCGCAGGGGCGAATCGTGTGGCGTCCATTCTGCACTTTTTAATATGTACATTAACATTTTTAGGGTATCAGTGCAGTTCCAATATGCGTCCATACTAATTATTAAAATGGCACTGCCGGAGAGGGGCTACCGGCGAGTACTTAGATTTTCCCTGGTCAGAATCATTCCAATAATGTTCCATAATCATTCCTTCATTTGCCACCGATGCTATATAAACCTAACAATTTATATCGCCGTTAAATTGCACGCTTAAAATGTGTTATGACTACATTTGTGTTACTTATAATGTATACTTTCGCTGTGTTAATAATTTGTAAGTAGCTAGTTATTTTTAAGTGCACATTATTTTCCTTATGGTACAGGAAGAAATACATGATTTTACTTGATTTATCTCAGTAATTAAGCAACTTGATGCGCAACATTTTTGTTTCACAATAAGTTTATTTAGTGCCTCTACATGTTTCGAACACATGTGCTCATCATCAGGAGGTCAAAATTGCATTACACAGCCTCTGGTATCATCACACCTATAGGTGGCCAGAGGCTGTGTAATGCAATTTTGACCTCCTGATGATGAGCACATGTGCTCGAAACATGTAGAGGCATGAAATAAACTTATTGTAAAACAAAACTTTGTGCATCAAGTTGGTTAATTACTGA
>Ga0123357_10013284_pt1 | contig 10673 bp, 11 predicted proteins | sample TergutEmb28metaG_FD_89873 | JGI IMG/M metagenome (GOLD analysis project Ga0123357, IMG submission 89873) | Embiratermes neotenicus P4 segment gut microbial communities from Petit-Saut dam, French Guiana - Emb289 P4 | ecosystem: Host-associated > Arthropoda: Insects > Digestive system > Gut ...
TTGTTATATTTACTTTACTTCTTAGATACTCAACATGTTTCGGGCATTAATATGTCCATCTTCAGGAGTTTGCGACTATGTTGTTGAACTACCACATTGGCTGTATTGTTCTTGGATTGCTGTATTTTTGGAGTCAGGGTGCGGTTCGGCTAGGGTGTTATCGCTGAAGCAATGCTTCAGCCTGCAACACGGACACTATTCAAAACCAGCATCACCAAATCTCCAACACACAACGAACCGAGAACACAACAACCGATGTGGTAATTCAACAGCAAAGTCGCAAGCTCCTGATGATTGATACATTAACGTCCGAAACATGTTGAGCACATAAGATGTGAAATAAAATAGCTAGTGACATCAAGTTGGTATTCTGTTCTTCTATTCTTACAATGCTGCACGGTCCAATAAACATAAAACTACTTGACCAATTTGAATGCCTGCCTAGACGATGACCGATGGTCCGTTTTGAACACAGTTCACAACTATCGAAGTGTATAAAAGGGGGAAAATGTATTTCTTATCTAAGCAAATTTAAGCTTAAGAATGAGAATTATGCCACTCTCGCGTTCGCAAACCAAACAACCGTAACGAACACACACTCCCGAAACCTTCCTGCCATCTACCGAGGTACAACGTAACTGCTACAGACCTATGACATCTGCTCAGCAGGAAAATCGTCTATTGCTTCTGAAATCTGTAATCCTGTTCTGCCCCAGGTGAACTGCTTGAGAACTATCACGGACCAGTGCAGCTGCTTGATCGATAAGGCCGATGTAAAGCATGTCTTGTGTGTTGTAACAAGGAATTTCAAATAGAACATAACTGAATCGAACTCTTGTAGGCACGACAGTTACTCGGGCGAATTACAGTCGGGTAACAACTATATTATGGTTTGTCTTTAGTCACTGAAAACTAAGGCCTCGACGTTTCATTATAACAGAATGCATCTGATATCTACAGTAATTCTGTTTTCTTCATCTTAATTCCATATTATCTTAATAATATAACATCTTAATAACATATTATATTAACAACATATCATTTAATAACATAACTTAATACCATATCATCTCAATAGCATATTATCTTAATAACACATCATCTTAATAGCATATCGTTTTAATACCATATCATCTTAATAGCATATCATTTGCATAAAATATCAACTTAATACTATGTCATCTTAATAATATATCATCTGAATAAAATATCATTTTCATAATATATTATCTTAATACAATATCATCTTAAAAGCGTATAACCTGAATAAAATATCATCTTAACACCATATTATCTTAATAATATATCATCTGAATAAAATATCATTTTCATAATATATTATCTTAATACCATATAATTTTAATAGCATATCATCTGAATAACATATATTAAAAAAATAAAATCTTAATAATATATTATCTTAATACCATATCATTTGAATAACATATCATCTTACTACTATATCATATTAATAACGTATTATTTTAATACTATATCGCCTTACTAGAATACAATTTTAATAATATATCATCTTAATAAAATATCATCCTAATAACATATCATCTGAATATCATACCATCTTATTAACATATCATCTTAAAAACATATTGGCCTAATATCATATCATCTTAAAGCATATCATCTTAATACCATATTATCTTAAAAGCATAACATCTTAGTAACATATTACCTTAATACCATATCATCTTAATTTTATAAATTCTTAATAACATATTATCTTATTACAATATCATTTTAATAGCATATCATCTTAATACCATATCATCTTAATAATATATCATCAGAATAACTTACCATCTTACTACCATATATTCTTAAAAAAAATATTATCATAATACCATATCATCTTAATAGCATTTCATTTTAATACCATATCGTCTTAATAATATATCATCTCAATAACGTATCATCTTACTACAATATAATCTTAAAAACATATTATCACAAAATCATATCATCTTAATAGCATATCATCTTATTAATATATAATCTGAATAACGTATAATATTACTACCATATAATCTTAAAAACGTATTATCATAATACCACATCATCTTAATAGCATATCATCTTACTACTATATCATCTTAATAACATATCACCTTAATAACATATCATTTTAATAGCATATTATTTTAATACTATATCACCTTAATAACATATTATCTGAATAACATATCATATTAATAGCATATCATCTTAATACCTTATTATCTTAATAGCATATCACCTTAACATATTATCTTAATACCACATCATCTGAATAACATATCAACTGAATAATATATCATCTTAATAACTTCTCATCTGAATAACATATCATCTTAATACAATATCATCTTAATACCATATCATCTTAAAACATATCATCCTAATACCATATCATCTTAAAACATATCATCTTAATAACATATCCTCATAATACCATAACAACTTAATACCACATCTTCTAAATAACATACGTATCTTCTGAATAATTAATCATCTTAACAAATTCTCATCTGAATAACATATCATCTTAATAAAATATTATCTTAAAATATATTATCTTAATACCATACCATCTTAATAACATATTATCTTAAAACTAAATCACCTTAATACAATATCATCTGAATACCATATCATCTTAATAGCACATCATATTAATAAAATAATATCTTAATACCATATCATCTTAATAACTTATGAACTGAATAATATGTCATCTTAATAATTTCTTGTCTGAATAATATATCATTTTAATACCATATAATCTTAATAACATATTATCTGAATACCGTATCATCTTACTACTATATATACTTAAAAACATATTATCATAATATAATATCATCTTTATAGATATCATCTTAATAGCATATCATCTTATTAACATATCATCTGAATAACGTATCATCTTACTAAAATATAATCTTAAAAACATATTATCATAATATCATATCATATTAATAGCATATCATCTTAATAGCATATCATCTTACTAACATATCATTTTAATAATATATTATCTTAATACCATATCATCTTAATAGCACATTACCTTAATACTATGTCATCTTAATAATATATTATCTGAATAACATATCATATTAAAAGCATATCATCTTAATAACATATCATCTTAATACCACATTATTTTAATAACATATTAACTTAACACCAGATCATCTGAATAACATATCAACTGAATAATATATCATTTTAATAACTTCTCATCCGAATAACATATCATCTGAATACCATATTATCTTAAAACATATCATCTCTATAACATATTATCTTAATACCTTATCATCTTAAACATATCTTAATAATATATCATCTTAATACCATATCACCTTAAAACATATCATCTTAATATCATATCATCCTAATAGCATATCATTTTAATAACATTATCTTAATAACACATTAGCTGAATAACTTATCAACTGAATAATATATCATCTTAATAATTTCTCATCTGAATAACTTTCATTTTAATACCATATCATTTTGAAATATATCATCTTAATAACATATCATCTTAATAACATATCATCTTAATAACATATCATCTTAAAACGATATCATCTTAAAACAAATCATCTTAATAGCATATCAACTTAAAACATATTATCTTAATACCATACCATCTTAAGATCATATTATCTTAATACCATATCATCTTAATAACATATCATCAGAATAACATATCATCTTAATACCATATCATCTTAATAGCATGTCATTTTAATAACATATATTCTTAATACCACATCATCTTAATAACATATCAACTTAATAATATATCATCTTAATAAATTCTCATCAGAATAACATATCATCTTAATACAATATTATATTAAAACATATTATCTCAATACCATACAATCTTAATAGAATATTATTTTAATACTATATCATCTTAATAACATATAATCTGAATACCATATCATCATAATAGCATATCATTTTAATAATATATTATCTTACTACCACATCATCTGAATAACATATCAACTGAATAATATATATTCTTAATAAATTCTTATTTGAATAACATATCATCTTAATACCATATTATCTCAATAATACACTATATGAATAAAATATCATTTTCATAACATATTATCTTAATACCATATCATTTTAATAGCATATAAACTTCATTCCGTATTATCTTAACAGCGTATCATCTGAATAATATATATTAATAACATATTATCTTAGTACCATATTATCTTAAGAATATATCATTTGAAAAACATATCATTGTTCTACCATATCATCTTAATAACATTTTATCTTAATAACATATCATCTTAATAGCATACAATTTTAATAACATATCATCTGAAAAACATAACCTCTTACTAACATATCACCTTAGTAATATATCATCTTAATAAGATATCACCAAAATAATATGTAATCTTAATAACATATAGTATTACTGCCAAATCATCTTAATAAGATATTATCTTAATAACATGCCATCTTAATAAAATATAAAATTAATACAATATCAGCTTAATAATATATAATCTGAATAACATATCATATTACTAACATATTTTAATAAAATATTATCTTAATACCATATCATCTTTATAGCATACCATCTTACTACAATATCATCTTAATACTATATTATCTTAATAACATATCATCTTAAAGCATATATTTTTCATACCATTTCATTTTAATAGTGTATCATATGAATGAAATAACTTTTTAATACAATATCATCTTAATAATATATCATCATACTACCATATCATCTTAATAACATATTATCTTAATACCATATCATCTTAGAGTACATAATTTTAATAGCATATAATCTTAATATTATATCATCTGAATAACATATCATCTTCTTAATATATCATTTCAATAACATGTTATCTTAATAAAATATCAACTTAGTAGCATATCATCTAAATACCATTATCATTTTAATAACATATAATTTTAATAACAATTCATCTTTAAAGCATATCATCTTAGTAAACTATTATCTTAATGCCATATCACCTTAATCATATATCTTCTTAATAACATATTATCTTAATACAATATCATCTTAATAGCATAATATCATAGTACCATATCATCATAATAACATATCATCTGAATAGCGTATCATCTTACTAAAATATAATCTTAAAAATATATTATCATAATACCATATAATCTTAATGGCATATCATCTCATTAAAATATAATCTGAATAACGTATTACCTTAATACCATATATAATCTTAAAAATATATATTCAAAATTCCATATCATCTTAATAGCATATAATCTTATTACCATATCACATTAATAGCATATATCTTACTACCATATCGTCTTAATAAAATATTATCTTAATAACATTTCATTTTAATAGCATATCTTCTTAATATCATATCACCTTAAAAGCATATAATTTTAATAATATATTTTCTCAATACCACATAATCTGAATTACATGTCAACTGAATAATATATCATCTTAATAACTTATCATCTGAATAACATATCATCATAATACCATATCATCTTAAAACATGTCATCTAAATAACATATCATCTTAATACCATATCATCTTAATAACTTCTCGTCTGAATAACATATAATCACAATACCATATCATCTTAAAAACGTATCATCTTAATACCATATCATCTTAAAACATATCAACTTAATACCATATCATCTTAATAGCGTATTATCTTAATACCACATCATCTTAATAATATATCATCTGAATAATATAACATTTAAAAAAATTCTCATCTGAATAACATATCGTCGTAATACAATATCATCTTAAATATGTTATCTTAATACCATACGATCTTAATAATATACTATATTAATACTATATCATCTTAATAATATATCATCTGAATACCGTATCATCTTAATAGAATATCACCTTAATAACATATTATCTTAATACCACATTATTTAATATAACTTATCAAATGAATAATATATCATCTTAATAACATCTTATTTGAATAATATATCATCTTAATACCATATCATTTTAATAACAATCATCTGAATACCTATCAACTTACAACCATGTAATCTTAAAAACATATTATCATAATAACATATCATCTTAATAGATATCATCTTAATAGCATATCATCTTATTAACATATCATCTGAATAACGTATCATCTTACTAGCGTATAATCTTAAAAACTTATTATCGTAATACCATATCATCTTAATAGCATATCATCTTACTACCATATCATCTTAATAACTTATTATCTTAATACTATACCATATTAATAGCATATTATCTTAATACTATATCATCTTAATAATATATTATCTGAATATCATATCTTATAAATAGCGTATCATCTTAATACAATCTTAATAGCATATCATCTTAATAATATTTTATCTTAATACCACATCAACTGAATAACATATCAACTGAATAATATATCATCTTAATAATTTCTCATCTGAATAACATATCTTAATACCATATCATCTTAAAACATGTTATCTTAATAACATATCATCTTAATAACTTATCATCTTAATACCATATCATCTTAAAACATATCATCTGAATACCATTTCATCTTAATAGCATATCATCTTGATAACTTATTATCTTAATACCACATCATCTTAATAACATATTATCTGAATAATATATCATCTTAATAAATTATCATCTTAAAACATATTATCTTAATACCATACCATCTTAATAGCATATTATCTTAATACAGTTTAATCTTAATAACATATCATCTGATAAACATATCATCTTAATAGCATATCATCTTAATAACATATCAACTTCAAACACACCATCTTAATAACATATCATCTTAAAACAATATCATCTTAAAACTTATCATCTTAATACCATACCATCTTAATAGAATATCATCTCAAAACATATTATCTTAATACCCTACCATCTTAATAACCTATTGTCTTAATACTATATCATCTTAATAACATATCATCTGAATAAAATATCATCTTATTAGCATAGAATCTTAATACCTTATCATCTTAATAGCATATCATCTTAATAATATATTATCTTAATACCACATCATCTTAATAATATATCATCTGAATAACATATCATCTTAATAACTTCTCGTCTGAATAACATATCATCTTAATATATTATCATCTTAAAACATATTATCTTAATACCATACCATCTTAATAGCATATTAACTTAATACTATATCATCTTAATAACATATAATCTTAATACCATATTATCTTAATAGCATATCATCTTAATAATATATTATCTGAATACCACATCATCTGAATAACATATCAACTGAATAATATATCATCTTAAGAACTTCTCATCTGAATAACATATCATCTTAATACCATATCATCTTAATAGCATATTATCATATTATCATATCATCTTAATAGCATATCTTCTTATTAGCATATCATCTTATTAACATATCATTTGAATAACGTATCATCTTACTACTAAATAATTTTAAAAGCTTATTATCATAATACCATATTATCTTAATAGCATATCCTCTTAATAACATATTATCTGAATACTACATCATCTGAATAACATATCAAGTAAATAATAAATCATCTTAATAACTTTTCATCTGAATAACATATCATCATAATACCATATCATCTTAAAAATATATTATCATAATAACATATCACCTTAATGGCATATCATCTTATTAACATATTTGAATAACGTATCATCTTACTACCATACAATCTTAAAAACATTTTATCATAATAACATATCATCTTAGTAGCATATCATTTTATTACTGTATCATCTTAATAGCATATCATCTTACTACCATATCATCTTAATAACATATTATCTTAATAACATATCATCTTAGTAGCATATCATCTTAATACCATATCATATTAATAGCATATCATCCTAATAACATATTATCTTAATACCACATCATACGAATAACATATCAACTGAATTATATATCATCTTAATAACTTCTCCTCTGAATAATATATCATCTTAATACCATATCATCTTAAAACATATCATCTTAATAACATATCATCTTAATACCATATCATCTTAAAACATATCATCTTAATAACATATCATCTTAAAACATATCTTCTTAAAATATCATCTTAATAACTTCTCTTCGGAATAACATATCATCTTAATACCATATCATCTTAAAACGTATCATCTCAATAACATATCATCTTAATACCATATCATCTTAAAACATATCATCTTAATACCATATCATCTTAAAACATATCATTTTAATAACATATCATCTTAATACCAATATGATCTTAATAGCATATCATCTTAGTAACATTTTATCTTAATACCACATCATCTGAATAACATATCAACTGCATAATACATCATCTCAATATCTTCTCATCTGAATAACTTATCATCTTAATACCATATCATCTTAAAACATATCATCTTAATACCATATCATCTTAATAGCATATCATCTTAAAACATAATTTCTTAATACCATACCATCTTAATAGCATATTATCTTAATACTCTATCATCTTAATAACATATCATCTGAATAACATATCATCTTAATACCATAATATCTTAACACCACATCATCTTAATAACATATAATCTGAATAATATATCATTTTTATAACTTCTCATCTGAATAAAATATCATCTTAATACCTATATCATCTTAATAGCATATCATCTTAATAATATTTTATCTTAATACCACATCAACTGAATAACATATGAACTGAATAATATATGATCTTAATAACTTCTCATCTGAATAACATATCATCTTAATACCATATTATCTTAAAACATATCATCTTAATAACATATCATCTCAATAACATATCATCTTAAAACATATCATCTGAATACCATATCATCTTAATAGCATATCATCTTGATAACTTATTATCTTAATACCACATCATCTTAATAACTTATCATCTGAATAATATACCATCTAAATAAATTATCATCTTAAAACACATTATCTTAATACCATACCATCTTAGTAGCATATTATCTTAATATTGTTTAATCTCAATAACATATCATCTGATAAACATATCATCTTAATAGCATATCATCTTAATAACATATGAACTTCAAACTTACCATCTTAATAACATATCATCTTAATACAATATCATCATAAATCATATCATCTTAATACCATATCATCTTGATAGCATATCATCTTAAAACATATTATCTTAAAAACATACCATCTTAATAACTTATTATCTTAATATTTTATCATCTTAATAACATATCATCTGAATAACCTATCATCTTAATAGCATAACATCTTAATACCTTATCATCTTAATAGCATATCATCTTAATAATATATTATCTTAATACCACATCATCTTAATAACTTATCATCTGAGTAATATATCATCTTAATAACTTCTCATCTGAATAACATATCATCTTAATATATTATCATCTTAAAACTTATTATCTTAATACCATACCATCTTAATAGCATTTTATCTTAATACTATATCATCTTAATAACATATCATCTTAGTACCATATCATCTTAATAGCATATCATCTTAATAACTTATTATCTGAATACCACATCATCTGAATAACATATCAACTAAATAATATATCATCTTAAGAACTTCTCATCTGAGTAACTTATCATATTAATACCATATCATCTTAAAAACATATTATCATAATACCATATCATCTTAATTGCATATCATCTTATTAGCATATCATCTTATTAACATATAATTTGAATAACGTATCATCTTACTACCATATAATCTTAAAAAGTTTTTATCATAATACAATATCATCGTAGTAGCATATCATCTTATTACCATATCATCTTAATAGCATATCATCTTACTACCATATCATCTTAATAACATATTATCTTAATACCATATCATCTTAGTAGCATATCATCTTAATACCATATCATATTAATAGCATATCATCCTAATAACATATTATCTTAATACCACATCATCTGAATAACCTATCAACTGAATTATATATCATCTTAATAACTTCTCTTCAGAATAACATATCATATTAATACCGTATCATCTTAAAACATATCGTCTTAATAACATATCATCTTAAAACATACCATCTTAATAACTTAACATCTTAAGACATATCTTCTTAAAATATCATCTTAATAACTTCTCTTCTGAATAACATATCATCTTAATACCATATCATCTTAAAACATATCATCTTAATACCATATCATCTTAAAATATATCATCTCAATAACATATCATCTTAATACCATATCATCTTAAAACATATCATCTTAATACCATATCATCTTAAAACATATCATCTTAATAACATATCATCTTAATACCATATCATCTTAAATCATATCATCTTAAAACATATCATCTTAATACCATATCATCTTAAAACATATCATCTCAATAACATATCATCTTAATACCATATCATCTTAAAACATATCATCTTCATACCATATCATCTTAAAAGATATCATCTCAATAACATATCATCTTAATACCATATCATCTTAAAACATATCATCTTAATACCATATCATCTTAAAACATATCATCTCAATAACATATCATCTTAATACCATATCATCTTAAA
>Ga0123357_10013285_pt1 | contig 10673 bp, 13 predicted proteins | sample TergutEmb28metaG_FD_89873 | JGI IMG/M metagenome (GOLD analysis project Ga0123357, IMG submission 89873) | Embiratermes neotenicus P4 segment gut microbial communities from Petit-Saut dam, French Guiana - Emb289 P4 | ecosystem: Host-associated > Arthropoda: Insects > Digestive system > Gut ...
AAATAAATCTGAAAGGCATAACACAGCATCCCAATCCAGCACCCTATAACGCTTCTCTGGTCAACCGGAAGGTCTCGGAAATTTGCCCACATTTGCCCTGCGATATTTGCCAGAAATACCTTTTTCGCCATACCCGCCAGAAATGTTCTGACGCCGGATGCAAATAACGCGACCGATTCTTTGCGTTCTCTCAGCTGCTCGTCTACATCGCGGTAACGTATGATAGGTCCTGCGATCAACGACGGAAACATTGTGACATATGTACCGAATGTGATGACATTCTTCTGAATTTTGGCGTCTCTTTTGTAAACATCAATAACATAAGAGAGCGCATGGAAAGTATAAAACGATATACCGAGGGGAAGACTGAGCCCCAAAAGCGGCAAACCGCCCAAACCCGGAATATGATGCAAATTTGTAACAATAAAATCGTAATATTTAAAAAAACCCAAGGTAGCAAGGTTAATACAAATGCTTAAAATTAAAAAAGTTTTTGATTTACCTTGATCTGTATCTCTGTATTTGTCTACAAAATACACGCATACGTAATCAACCGTGATTGTGAACATCATAAGAAAGACGTACACCGGCTCGCCCCAGCCGTAAAATATAAGACTCATCACTAACAGAACTAAATTCCGCCATTTTCTATGACGGTGCGGAATTAAGTAATATAACAGCAAGGTAATCGGAAGATACAGGAACAAGAATTCCAAACTTGAAAACACCATATGTGCGTACCTCAAAATAATTATTATTTTAGTTTATTATATCACTTATATATTATTTTTGTCAACTGTTATATAGAAATCAAATAAATTTTACAATAATATTATAAAAATTTTATTTTTTTTATAATATCATAACTCTATTAAAATTAATCGGAGGTAAGTAAAAATAATATGATAATAGACTTTCACACGCACATTTTCCCTGATAAAATAGCCGAAAGAACGATTGCATCGCTGTTTGAGGAAGCAAAGGGAATATATATTCCCGTGAGCGACGGCACAGTTTCGGGGCTGTTAAAAAATATGAACGAATGGAATATAGATATATCTATCGTGCAGCCGATTGTGACAAAACAGTCACAGACAAAAAATATAAACGAGTGGGCGGCGGAAATATCCCGCGATTATACCGGAAAAATTATATCGTTCGGAGGCATATTCCCGCACACGGACGATTATAAAAGGGATATTGATTTTGTTGTAAGTTTAGGCCTTAAAGGCTTGAAATTTCACGCCGAATATCAGGATTTTATTATCGACGGCGAGAAAATGCTGAAAATCTACGATTACGCTCTGAGTAAAAATCTGATTATATTGCACCATGCAGGATTCGACCCCGCATATCCCGAACCGTTCAAAAGCAATCCGGAACGGTTTGCGCATATAATCAAAAAAATGCGCGGGGGCATTATAATCGCCGCGCATCTTGGCGGTCACGCGCAGTGGGACGACGTGGAAAAATATCTTTGCGGGACTGATATATATCTTGACACATCAATGGGATTTGAATATTTTTCAAAAGAGCAATTTTTAAGAATAGTGAAAAACCACGGCTCAGACAAAATATTATTCGGTTCGGACGCTCCGTGGAGCAATGCGAAAACCGAAATAGAACATCTGAAAACCCTGTCGCCGTCGGAAATTTCGGAAGCGGGATTAAATGCGATTTTATCGGGAAACGCGAAAAGAATATTGCAAATTTGAAAACTTTTTCAATTTTATCTGTCGTTATAGCGCATCGAAAAAGTGACATTATCACTCATTTTCCATAGCCTCCAGTTCGGCAAAAGTTTTTTTTACTGTTTCGCCTCTTTCGGCTTGCGCTATGGATTCCATAAGGATTTTCATGTTATACGGATTAAAATATTCGTTATATTTTTCTTCATCGGATTTTGCTTTAATTGAAAACGGAATAGCTTTTTCCCGTAACGCCTGACGGAAAAAAACATTAATCGCGCCGGATATACTAAAACCCAATTCGTCAAATAGTTTTTCGACTTCGTTTTTTATATCCTCATCAATTCTTATTGTAATAGTCGCCATAATTATCACCTTTCTTTTTGTTTATACTAACATTATATATCATTATCATGTGTTTTGTCAAGACATTTGGAGAAAAATAATATAATAATTTCAATTCAATAAAAATATTTTGAAAATATATGAAAGATTTTAAGAATTGTAATCGTATGTATATATAACTGAACGAGTTCAGTAGTGACGCGTCAAAAAAATAAAACAGAAAAGAGGCGGATTTATATAGATTCTATAAATGTGAAAGAACTGTGTATGGAAAATAATATATTAGAAGTCAACCATAATTTTTATGACAATTATAATTCGCAGATAAGAGCTATTGTAACAAGAATTTTGAATAACACAGGTCAGTCGCAGGATATTGACGACTGTGTGAACACGGTATTTTTGGGACTGATGGAAAGATTGCAACAGTATAATGAAACTCGCGGAAGTCTGGCGGCGTTTGTAGCAATAGTCGCGCGTTCTGTCGCGTTGGATTACTGCAAAGGCAACAAAAATAAAATCGGCGAATTAATCGGCGACGATAATATTGATTTTCTGAGCGAACCGTTGGAATTTGAAAGTGAAGTCGAATTTAACACGCTTATAGAGAATATTCATAAAAAGTTAAACGAAAAAGAGAATATGCTATTTACAATGAGATTCATACTTTTTTATACGCCGGAAGAAATCGCAAAAACGTTGCACATCACGAGAAACGCGGTAGATATACGGGTAAACAGATTAAAACACAAAATAAAAAACTTTCTGATAAAAGGAGGAATAACGATATGAACAAAAAATATTATATGGAGGCGCTGAGCGACGAAACACTTGCAAAGATGATTGACAAAACATTAAAATATGAAAAAGCGTCAAAAAACAGAAACATACGGGTAAGTCTGTTAAAAATAATTCCGGTAGCCGCGGCGGTTGTGCTTGTGATTGGAGGTATAAATATACTTCCCAGTTTCATAAAAAATACGGGCGGTCCGGCTGGCAATGGTGGAGATGACGTAAATTCAGCCGCAAGTATGCCCTCAGATACGTCGGATTATATAAATATCATAACTTATACAAATGAAACTACTTTAGAAAATGTCGAGAATGACGATACTGTCACAACACAAATCGGGAATTTATATATAACTACACCGAAAGGACAAGAACCGATACAAAACGAAGATGGGACAATAACTCTGCCGGGCGGCGGCACATATGCTTTTAAAGGCAAAGTTAGGATAACTATGCCGAGTGGAAGTTCGTATGACTTTACCGATGGTAATTATACCATAGTAAACGGCATAGTTGTCAATAGCGACGGCAACATAAATATGTCGCTCCCTGCTAATATTGGCAAAGAAATAACTTATGAATCGGATTTGAATGGGGAGCAATTTACTGTTGTTTTTGAAAAAAATGGCGATGTAATTTGGAATGGCAAAAACATAAATGATGTTTATAAGGAAGTTCAAGATAAATTTAGATAAACTTATTGATACAGTCCAAATGGGCGAACTGACTGTCACAACTCCAAAAGGACAAGAACCGGTCGATAATGGCGACAACACAGCAACTTTGCCGAGCGGCGGCACTGTTGTAACACCGGACGGCACAAAGGTCATATTACCCGGCGGCACAATTCTCGACAGCGAAGGGAATATTGTAAAATAAACATAAATCCTATAAGGCAAGGCGAATATAAAAAGCCTTGTCCTTATTTTTATTCGCGGGTAATGAAATGTGCTAATTTCAAAAAATAAAAATATTTTCAAAATTTATGTCACTGTGTCAATATTTAAATCGTATATATTTACAGACATGTCAAAAACATAAAAATAAAAGAAAGGGCGGATTTATATAGATTTTATAAACGTAGATGAACCGGATACGAAAAATAAAAATAATATATGTGAAATAAACGACGGCTTTTATGAAAAATATAATCCGCAGATATGTGCGATTGTCACAAGAATCTTAAACTACGCGAACCAGTCCCGCGATATTGACGACTGCGTGAATAACGTATATTTGCAACTTATGGAAAAATTGTCGCAATACAACGAAATGCGCGGAAGCATGGGAGCGTTTGTGGCGATAGTCGCGCGTTCTACAGCATTGGACTATTGCAGAGGAAATATGCGTAAATCCGGCGAATTAATCGGCGACGAAAACATTGATTTCCTGAGCGAACCTATAGAATTTGAAGATAATATCGAATTCCAAATGCTTGTTGAGAATATATCGGAAAAGTTAAACGAACAGGAAATCGTTTTATTTACAATGCGGTATATATACTATTATACTCCGGAAGAAATTGCAAAAACATTAAAAATCAAGCGGAATTCTGTTAATAAACGCGTAAGCAGATTAAAAAGCAAAATAAAAAAACTTTTGCTCAAAGGAGGAATAACATTATGAAAAAAGAATATTTTACAGACAATTTAAGCGTTGAAACACTTGCCAAACTTACCGATAAAATGTTGAATTTTGAAAAAAATGCAAAAAACAGGAGCTTAAAAACAAATCTGTTGAAGATAATACCGGCAATCGCGGCGATTGTGCTTGTTATTGGGGGTATAAACTTGTTGCCTGCGTTCTTAAACAATACGGAAGTTGTGCCCGGGAATGAGGATAATGAGCCGACGACGGAAGTTCTTAATCTTATGTCCGGCGAATCAATTGGTCCCTGTAGCGCGATTAAAATTTTCATCACCGACCCAGTGGATAAAAAAGATATAAAAAGCGTTTATGTGAAAAATCAATCAGACAAATACACTGTTATCCATAATTTGGGATATGACATTTTTTACGTCGAGGGAGCGGAGCTTGCCCCGATAAATCCAGAAAATCTATCAAGTTTTTTCACAAATGTAGATTATCTGTTGGGTACGACAAGAGTTGCGGCTAAGGATGTAAACGGTGGCAACAAATGGCTTTCAGATTTCTCTCAATTCGGATTTAATGACGATTCTGCGTATTTTGTTGTCACAAAAACAGACGACACATATTATAAAATAATAATCAGCGACAAAATTCCGACTACAGGCGGATATTACTTGATGTACGAGGATGCGAACGGACTACGACCGACGATATATATTACAACCGCAAAGATGGAATTAAATGTATTAAATACAAGATATTCTCTGCTTCAGCCGCTGATATGTCAGCCTATACCTATAAACGAACTTTATAAAATAAATAATTTCGAATACTGCAAAGGCGCGGATAAATTTGTGGAGATATATAACGCTCCAATTCCTGAAGGTTCGGAAGTACTTGTAAACCGTCAGATGAAATACCCTGCGCCTTATACAGTGTCGGACAATTATAATTCTCTTTTGAGCACTTTCACCAATTTTGTGGGAATTCGGGTAGTTTATTCTTTTCCGTTAAACGAAGATATAAGCGAAGACATATTGACGCAATACGGTTTTGACCAATATACAACTAAGATAACATTTGACTATAATGGTGAAAATTATAATTTCATTTTCTCAAAACCAGACGATGCGGGAAACTATTATGTTATATCTATGGAGTTCGGCACGATAGTGGAAGTGAAACCGAATACAGTGCCGTTTTTGACATGGGATTTATTCAAATTTGTAGATAAACCGATATTTAGTCAGAATATAAACGACGTCACAGGAATAACAGTAAAAGTGCCGGGGAAACCGGACGTAGTATTTACAATCAACGGAACGGAGCAGGATATGATCGTCTATGCAAATGGGACTGCGCTTGATTGTCCCAATCCGGTCAAAAACGTTGAAATTTCGGACGATAAAGCATGGAATTTTAGACAGTATTACAAATCTATATTGTCAATTGATTTGTGGGATTATGAGACGGATGTTTCAAAAGATGAAAACCCTATGCTTGAAATAATTGTAAATATGAAAAACGGGGATATAATGGATTATAAATTCTATATAATACCCATAAATACAATGCGGTGTTTTTTTACTTTGAACGGCGACGGCAACTTTTATGTATTAAAAGATAAAATCACGAAACTGATAGCTGATACAGACTTAGTAATGCAAAATATCCCTACTTAACACGGACACGCCTTAATAATTTTGCCAGTATAGCTGTTTTGCATAAATTATCATAAATTATATATGAAAATTTGTATCAGCGACAACATTGACAAATTTGTTTATGAAGTGATATAATATTTCATATATAATTTTTTTTGATAGAAAAGAGGAAAAAGAATAAAACATGGCAAAATCAAATTTAGATGAATTAGAACAAAAAGATGAAAACACTGTATCGGATGAAAACACAGCGCAACCTCAAAAAAAAGGCAAAGTACATTATAAGTGGATAGCTCTTTCAAACACTACAGTCGGCGTTTTAATGGCTTCTATCAACGGCAATATTATTTTAATTTCACTCCCCGCTATTTTCAGAGGCATGAACGTCAATCCGCTTTCTACCGACGGATCGACATATATGCTCTGGATGCTTATGGGATATACCGTAATAACCGCGACTCTGCTCGTCTCGTTGGGCAAACTGTCCGATATGTTCGGGAGAGTGCGTCTGTACAATCTCGGCTTTGCGATTTTCACAATATCGTCAATATTGCTTTATTTTACGCCTTCTGCCGGAGGCAACGGACTGACAGTTATGATTATTTTCCGTATGATACAGGGAGTCGGCGCGGGGTTCTTGTTCGCAAACAGCACGGCGATTATAACCGACGCTTTCGCCTCCAATGAACGCGGTATGGCTATGGGTCTAAATCAGATTTCAAGCATAGGCGGCTCTCTGCTCGGTCTGATTCTGGGAGGGGTTCTCTCCGCTATCAACTGGAGATTAATCTTCCTTGTAAGCGTGCCGATAGGTATATTCGGAACAGTCTGGGCTTATTTAATGCTCAAAGAACAGTCTAAGCCTGACAAAACTCAGAAAATAGACTGGCCCGGGAACATCGCGTTCGCCGCAGGTCTGACTATGCTCCTGCTCGCGCTTACGAACGGCATTATGCCGTACGGCTCCTCTAAAATGGGCTGGGGCAATCCGCTCGTTATTCTGGGCATTATTTTCGGGATTTTATTCCTGATTGCCTTTGTGTTTATAGAAATGAAAGTCAAAACCCCGATGTTTCATCTGGATTTATTCAGGATACGCGCTTTTGCCTTCGGGAATATAAGTTTGTTTCTTTCTTCCGTCGCCAGAGGTGGGCTGCAGTTTATGCTTATAATCTGGCTTCAGGGCATCTGGCTCCCGTTGCACGGTTACAGTTTTGACTCTACGCCGTTATGGTCTGGGATTTACATGCTGCCGATGATGGGCGGATTCTTTATTATGGGACCGTTGTGCGGAAGACTTTCCGACCGTTACGGCGCGCGTTTCTTCGCCACCGGGGGCATGGTTATATCAGTCGTGGGATTTATACTCTTAAATTTTTTGCCGTCAAATTTCGGATACCCAATCTTTTTTGTTATTCTTCTTATGCTCGGTATCGGTATGGGTATGTTCGCGGCTCCCAATACAAGCGCGGTAATGAATTCCGTCCCTCCAGTCCAGCGCGGAGTTTCTTCCGGTATGCGCTCCACAGTCCAGAATACCGGTATGGCGTTGAGCATGGCGTTATATTTCACTATTCTTATCATCGGGCTTTCGCACAGTCTGCCGCCCGCGCTGAACAGCAGCCTTACAAACGCGGGCGTTCCGGCGGAGGTTTCACAGCAGATTTCCGAAATGCCTCCCACAGCCGCGCTGTTTGCGGCGTTCCTGGGATATGACCCTATGTCGTCTTTATTGGGCGAAAAAGTCATGTCAAGTCTGCCTGCCGCGACACAGCAGACATTGTCAAGCACTTCTTTCTTCCCGCAGACTATTGCCCCCGCCGTGATGTCAAGTCTGCATATCGCATTTTATATTTCCGCGCTGCTTTCGGCTATAGCTGCAATAGCTTCAGCATTGCGCGGCAAAAAGTATGTGCACGGGGATGAAGAGAAGAAAAAAGCAAAAGATAATGATGCTGAAAATATATAAAAAACAAAAATATACATAAAATAAAAAATTTTCGCGTTTGCGAAAATTTTTTATTTTACCCCTTGACAAGCATGCTATTATGTGTTACAATATACTGGTAATAAGTTATACTTCATATAAGTCATACGGAATATCAAAAATAAAAGATAACACAGAAAGAAAGAAGGGGTTGAACTGGAAAACCTTACAGAAATGCTTAAAGGAGTGCTTGAGGGCTGCGTCCTCGAAATCATCAACCACAAAAAAATTTACGGCTACGAAATTACAAAACGACTGAACGCTCTCGGATTTTCGGACATTGTTGATGGGACGGTCTACACTATATTAGTGCGGCTTGAAAAAAACAAGCTCGTAGATATAGAAAAACAGCCTTCAGATATGGGACCGCCGCGGAAATTTTTTACGCTTAATGATTCCGGGCGCGAAGAACTGCGGCGGTTCTGGGAAAAGTGGGAATTTGTCGCGTCAAAAATTAGTGAATTAAAGGAGATTAATCCAAATGTCTGATTTTTTTAATGATTATTTCAACATCAAAAAAATAATGGAAGAAAAACGCGAGTATAAGAAACAGGTTGCAAGAATAAAAGCTCTGCCTGAAGAATATCAGTATGTATTTGATAAAATCCAAGGATATATGTTTGGTCTTGCGGGCGGAAGCGGCTATGACATAATGAAGATTCATTTTGAATTGTTAGATTTGTTTGAGACAGCTGTCGCCGAAGGCAAACATGTCCTTGAAGTGACCGGTAACAACGTAGCCGCTTTCTGCGACGAACTTCTGCGGAATGCCCAAACATGGACGGAAAACCGGCGGGAAAAACTCAATAGTGACATAATGAAAAAATTCAAAAAGGAGAATGATTTAAAATGACTGACGTCGACATTGAAATTAAAGTGAAAGAACTTCGAAAATCTTTCAAAAATTTAGAAGTCTTGAAAGGCGTAGACTTCGAAGTGAGGCGCGGGGAGATTTTTGCGCTTTTAGGTTCGAACGGCGCAGGAAAAACAACAATAATAAAATCCTCTCCACGCTGCTGAAACCCGATGGAGGGACAGCGTTTGTAAACGGGTTTGACGTTGTGCAAAATCCCGATAAAGTGCGTCAGTCTATAAGCCTGACCGGACAATTTACCACCGTAGACGAAATCTTGACTGGAAGTGAAAATCTTGTTATGATTGCAAAACTGCGCCATATTGACAATCCGCGTCAGAATACTGACAATTATGTGAATTATTTATTGCCGGGGATTCTTTTAATTGCAATCGCAAGCGGTATAGCTTATACGGCATACCGTTTGTTTATAGACGTGCAAAAGGGTATATTTGAGCGGTTTCATTCTATGCCGATTGCCCATTCCTCTATACTTTGGGGGCATGTTCTTACTTCGCTTGTGTCAAATGCGATCTCGCTTATTGTTATAATTCTTGTTGCGCTTATAATGGGATTTCGCTCATCTGCGGGAATATTTTCATGGCTTGCCGTTATTGGAATATTATTATTGTTTACGCTGGCTTTGACATGGCTTGCGGCTATTGCCGGACTGTCTGCAAAATCTGTTGACGGGGCGAGCGCGTTTTCTTATCCTCTCCTGTTTCTGCCATTTATCAGTTCGGCGTTCGTTCCTACAATCAGCCGGTAACGCCTATCGTTAACGCCATAAGGAATTTATTGTCATGTCAGCCTGCAGGCAATGACATTTGGATTGCCATCGTATGGATGACAGGAATCATAGTCATAGCTTACATTTTTACGATGCGAGCATATAAACGTAAGTTTTATTCGGCGTAAAAATATAAAGAAAAAAATCCGTTATATAGCTATACAACGGATTTTTTATATATTTTTTATAAAATTTATAACGCGCCCTAAAATTGACGTATCAAGATATGTCATGGGTTCTATTCTTGGATACAGAAAAATCATACGGATTATATAAACTCCCATATATAATCCGAAAACACACCATAAAAATATATTAAATTTCTTATTTTTTATCACTTTGAATATATTTATTTTAAAAAAAAGCGTTATTATATACGCAACTATAAGCGCGAGCGAGACAAAAATAAGAGGGTGAAACTCCATAGCTTCTTTTATATTTCCATGAAAAAGCGCGATTACCGCTCTTGTAGAACCGCAGCCCGGGCACGGAATTCCGAATAACGAACGAATCCAGCACGAAGTTCCCGTAAAATACCATAAAAAAATCCAACAACATATACCGGTTATCATAACCGGTATATGCCGTTTCCATTGTTTTAAATTTTTTACAATTTTATTATACATTAGCAGCTGAACCTGAATTTCCTGAGCGTTTTGCCCAAAGAGCATTATAACCGTCAGTGAGTTGAGCCTGAGCAAAATAAATACCTATACCGCATATAAGAGTAAGAATAAGCCACAGTATAAAGTTTTCTTTATAAGGCAGCCCCTCCCGTCTGCTGACTTCCGCAAGATTTTTATCCACTGTATAAAGAATATAATAAGCTACGGGGAAACATATTATATATCTAAATTACCAGTAAAACATTGCCAATAAAGCAAAGTTTGCCCAGATAAAAGAGAGTAAGCCCTGTTCGGAACGAGCAACATGAACGTCCTGCATATCTGTAAGTCTTGAGATT
>Ga0123357_10013287_pt1 | contig 10673 bp, 11 predicted proteins | sample TergutEmb28metaG_FD_89873 | JGI IMG/M metagenome (GOLD analysis project Ga0123357, IMG submission 89873) | Embiratermes neotenicus P4 segment gut microbial communities from Petit-Saut dam, French Guiana - Emb289 P4 | ecosystem: Host-associated > Arthropoda: Insects > Digestive system > Gut ...
ACAAAGGTTTAACAATTAAAATTTATTGCTATGGAAAAGAAAAAAATCGAAATTGATGATTCCACATTGAAAGAAATATTTGGCTATGAACCAAATGAGCCAACTATTCCAAGTAAGCCAAATAAGGCTTCTGAACCTATTCAGCTGAGTCAACCGACAAAAGAAAGTGAATTGGTTGAATCATCAGAGTCATCACAGTCGGATAAGACTGAAAAGAAATCTGTATCGGCTAAGCAAAGAAAGTCTGATTTATCGGAATATAAAGGAACGTTCCTGAAAGTCCCTAAAATCACTGACCGGAAAAATGTATTCATCAGCAACAGTACTCGAGAAATGATTGTCGGCATCGTTCGGCTTTTTGGTGGGGAAAAGACGAGTGTTTCGGGCTTTCTTGAAAATCTGGTCTTGCATCATTTTGAGGTCTATTCGGAAGATTTTGAGACTTGGAAAAGGCTTTTATTAACAAAGTCGAATCAGTAAAGTAAGCAGAGCCGGATTGAAAGGAGCAGCATTTTATAGCTTTAGCGGAGCAAGGTTATGTTTTTGTATCTCAAAAACTACCTTGCTTCCTCTAAAGTGGAAGGAAAAATCGCTCTCGTTGGTCGTGCGCCCATATAGGGCTGTATAGTGAATGTAACCTTAGCAAGTTACCGGCAAGGGTTTTCAACGCCCGTCATTAGCCAACTTATCCGTCCACGAAAGGACGACGGGGAGTATAGCATGTTGGAAACGCTATAAGTCAGCAAACTATCAAGCTGCGACTGAATAGCCAAATGAAATGATAGATACGAGGATAAAGACCATACTGTTTGAACGATAGCCCAAGCGGTTACAGGGAGACCTCCAGCGGATGAAGATAGTTATGAACGTTGGACTGCAACACTCTCACTGTCCGACTAAGAGTAGAGAGCAGAAAACCAAGAGCAGCGCATCCGCAATAAGCGGTATTAGGGTGGACATCGTATCCGACAATCTATCAAGCTGGTCACTATACGGCTAAATGGGGATTACCTAAACCGGAAAGCCGAAAGGCTATGAAGTAATAGCTTCTGAATATCCGGCATGGTAACGGAACTCCCATAGTAGTTCGAGCAGGGGAAAACCTTGTACATGGCGAAGGGGAGTAGTTAATGTTTTTAGTACTAATTAAAGAACAATGTGAGAGACATTATGAGAAATTCTGAAAAGGTATTAAACAGTCTATCAGAGCACAGTTCAAATCTCAATTACAAGTTTGAACGGCTCTATCGTATTTTATTCAATGAAGAGATGTACGCAATAGCTTACCAGAAGATTTATCCCAACGAAGGCAATATGACTTGCGGAACTGACGGGAAAAATATAGACGGAATGAGCATTGGACGCATTAAATCACTGATAGAAAGCCTCAAGGATGAAAGTTATCAACCTCGTCCCTCAAGAAGGACGTATATTCCAAAGAAAAATGGGAAGATACGCCCTCTTGGCATACCTTCCGTAGATGATAAACTGGTGCAGGAAGTGGTAAAAATGATACTGGATACAATTTATGAAGGACAATTTGAAACTTGTTCGCATGGATTTCGACCACGTCGTAGCTGCCACACAGCATTGGACTATATCAAATCGGCTTTTACCGGCGCCAAATGGTTCATTGAGGGCGACATCAAAGGGTTTTTTGACAATATCAATCATGATACGATGATAGGAATCCTGCGAAGCCGCATTAAAGATGAGCGCTTTTTGCGACTGGTCAGAAAGTTCCTCAAAGCCGGGTATATGGAAGAGTGGAGATTTCATAAAACATATAGCGGAACTCCTCAGGGAGGAATTATTAGCCCTGTTCTGGCTAATATATACCTTGACAAGTTCGATAAATATGTTGCAAGGTACATATCCACTTTTGGCATGGGAAAATCGAGAAAACGTAATCCGGAATCCAAAACGATAGAGAAAGAAAAGGTGAAACTTGTAAGGAAACTGCAAGGAGAGAAAGATGTGGAAAGGAGAGAGGAAATCCAAAGGGCTATTAAAGAAGCAGTCAAGAAAAGAAGTTCCATTCCTTCCAACAATGCAATGGATGAAAGCTTTAAACGGATGAAGTATGTAAGGTACGCGGACGATTGGCTGGTGGGAGTTATCGGAAGTAAAGAAGATTGTATCAGAATCAAGGAAGATTTTAAGAATTATCTTGAATCGGAACTGCAACTGGAACTGTCCGATGAAAAGACATTGATAACGAACTCCGAAAAACGGGCAACGTTTCTCGGATATGAAATCCGGGTACAAAGGTCTAATCAAACCAAAAGAGATAAACATGGGAATCCCAGACGATGTTTCAATGGTAAGGTCAACCTGTTTGTACCACACGAAGCAATGGAGAAAAAACTCGTAGAGTATAACGCAATGAAAATTCTCACCAAGAAAGGTAAGAAAGTATGGATGTCAACCAGACGTAAAGCATTGTGTAACTTGGACGATGTGGGAATACTTTCCCGGTACAATTCCGAGATAAGAGGTTTCTACAATTATTATTCATTGGCAGGAAACTGCTCAGTCATCTATTCTTTCTATAACATCATGGAATACAGTATGTACAAAACATTCGCTTCCAAATACAGAACGACTGTCAGTAAGACAATATGCAAATTTACTACAAACCGTGAATTTACAATTGCTTATGTAAGTAACAAAGGAGTGAAGAAAAAGTATAAGTTCTATGATGGAGGCTTTAAGCAGAAGAAATTGGACAGAGCAAATCATTATGCGGACAATCTTCCACGTATTACTTACTATATGGGTAAATTGACTACCAGATTAATGGACAGGCTTAAAACCCGTATTTGTGAATACTGCGGAGCTACCGATGACTTGCAAATGTATCATGTCAGAAAGTTGAAAAAACTTAAAGGCAAATATGATTGGGAAAAAGTTATGATAGCTCGCAGAAGAAAGACGCTGGCAGTATGTAGCCATTGTTACGATATCATACATGCTAAAAGATAGACTGAATATATTAATGGAAAGCCGTATACGCTGAAAGGCGTATGTACGGTTTGGGGGCGAGTTCTTCCAATCCCGCCGCAGAAATGCGGAAAATGGGCGGGAGGTGCTTAGCCTACGCAATTTTATGGAAGAAGCAGATAGAGATAAGTGCAAAGGCGGACGCCCGAAAAAGGGGATTACCGACCGGAAAACGCGGACGATTCACATCCGGGTTTCCGAACCGGAATACTACGCCATCAAGCATCGGGCTGACCTTGCTCAAATGACCGTCAGCGCTTATTCTCATTCTGCGATTTTGGAAAGTAAAATCGTCGAGCCGGTGAAAAAAGAAGATATGGAATTGCTGCGAAAACTGTCGGGCATGGGAAATAATTTGAATCAATTGGCACACCAAGCAAACAAATTTCAGATGCCATTTCTTGAAAAAGCGATTAGAATAGTACTGAATTTAATAACAGAAATTATAGAAAAACTATCGAATGATTGGAAAAATAATAAAGGGAAAAAGCTTTAAAGGCTGCATCTCATACGTGATGAATAAGGAAAATGCCAAACTTTTGGATGGCGAAGGGGTACTATTAACGGATACAAATTCGATTATCAACAGCTTCTATATGCAAAGTTTGATGAATCCGAATCTTGCTAAAAGTGTCGGACATATTCCTCTTTCCTATTCAAAAAACGATGCCGGAAAACTAACAGATGAGTTTATGGTTACGTTGGCAAAGGAATATATGCAGGCAATGGGGATTGAAAATACGCAATACATTATCGTTCGGCATAGCGACCGCGAGCATCCGCATTGCCACATCGTTTTCAATCGTGTGGATAACAACGGCAAAACCATTTCGGATAAAAACGACCATTTTCGGAACGAGAAAGTCACAAAAGCGTTAAAAGAAAAATACGGATTGACATTTGGCGCAGGCAAAGAAAAAGTAAATACTCAACGATTGAAAGAGCCGGATAAAACCAAATATGAAATTCACAAGGCAATTCAAATGGCTTTGAAATCAACGAAGAATTGGAATCAATTCAGGGATATGTTGAAAAAATCTGGTATTGAATTGAAATTCAAGTATAAAGGACAGTCGAATGAGGTTCAGGGAATTTCATTTGCAAAAGGCAACTATTCGTTCAAAGGTTCGGAGATTGACAGACAATTCAGTTATTCAAAGATTGATTATCAGTTGAAGCAGAATAATAAAGCGCAGAATATCGCCATTCAACAGGAATTTACTCATTTCCAAAATCAATCATCTGTTTTGGAAAATGTCGGTTCTGCTTTGGGTGGATTGTTTGATTTTCAATCTGCGAGTTCAGGTTACGACCCCGAAGAAGCGGAATTTCAAAGATTGCATAGATTAAAAAAGAAAAAAAATAAAGGAATAAGAAGGTAATAACAATTTAAAACAATAATAAATATGGAAGAAGTTCAATATGACGGACTAATGGGTATATTGTCCGATAATAACAAAAAACAGGATGCCATTCTGTCGATTTGTAAAGTAATAGAAAAACAGCCGGTTAATCAATTGGTTTCAAAAGAGGAGATTGAAACAGTCGTTAAAGACAAAGTAACAACTGTTGCCAATTACATTGAGTTGAGGCTCAAGCAACAAACTGAAAATCAAACAAAAATTTTGACCGCAGCAATAAACGGAATCGATAAAAAAATAGAAACATTACCTGCTTCGCAAAATGTTTTGTTTCCGCAACCCAAGAAAATTGCATTTTTTTGTTTTGAGTTTTTGCGAACATCGGTAGTAATTTTTATTCTTTCAGTGGTTGTATTTTGGTCTTTGGTAATGAATATCAAACAGATAGAAAATTACAATATGTTAAAAACAAAGTACAATCAGCAGACGGAGTATATTCAACAGATACAACAATCCGAGAAACAACAGGCGAAAAGTAAAAATATGAAATAATCATAATTCATGCAGAATTACATAAGAAATCATTAAAGGCACACAAATACCAATAACTTTTTATTAATAATGCTAATTAAAAGCATAGATATAAATTTTTTCGTAGATGTGTAAAAATGATTGAAAATTTGTGTATTTTTGCGTGTGTTTAACATTGTCGGTCATGATAGTGAGAGAGTACGAATAATTTAAATAAAAGCATTTTAGAACATGAATACAGAACTTGACACCTTTTCGGGATTAAAAATTGAAGTTGATAATTATGAAGATGCTACCATGTCCGGTGGCGAAGAGGCATTCATAATTTTTTTGAAATTGTATAATCAGACGCCTCACACAAAAAAAATAATTCTACAGAAAACAACCTATGTAACAAGATTTAGAGAACAGTTAGAACAAGATATTTGGCTTTCTGGTTATTTCATTTATGAAGGTAGTCTAAAACCGAACTCATACCAAAAAGCCGGTTTAGTATTCTATAAATCTAAGTTAAAACGAATTTCATCAGAGGATCTACTTTATGTTTCAATTGAATTCCCAGAAGAAGGAGAACAGTTTATTCTTTGTTTTCAGAATAATATAAGGGGTTGGACTTTAATTAATAAAGAACGAACAGAAATAGAGGTAAAGTTATCGCCAAAGCAATTAGAAACGAATCTTTTGAAAAAAATTGAAAGACTTGATGCTTTTGAAGAAAAATTCGGTGTACATTTTGAAAGTATATCAGTAAAAATAACAAACGAAACATGGATTACGATTTTATGCGAACTTCATACTACAAACGGAACAAGCATCAATGACACATTGAAAGTAGAGTGTATCTTATACGATTCCGCAGGTTCAATTATAGACAAAGATACAACACCGATTTTTAAAGACAACTTCTACGGCTTTCAAATAATTGAAATACATTTTTGGGAAGATTTCATTGCTAATAAGGTGAATAAGATTAGGCTATATCCTCAAAAATAGTTAGAAATGAACTTTAATGAAGTCCGACAAAACCTATTAGAAGAAGCAAAAGCTTCTCCTAACCTTCTTTCAGATGTAGCAGGATTAGAAAATTATATATCGGAAAGCTATCACAACAGGTCATTTATAGAATTGTTGCAAAATGCGGATGATGCAAAAGCAACGAAATTTAAAATAATTAAAAATAATAATTTTCTGTATGTTGCTAATAATGGAAGGGTATTTTCACAACAAGACTTGGAAAGTCTGTGTCGTAGCGCTTCATCAAAGAAGGTGAAAGGAGAAACAATAGGCTACAGAGGGATTGGTTTTAAGTCTGTTGTTGGTTTTTCAAAAGAAATACATCTGATAAGTGGTGATTTAGAATTAACCTTTTCAAAAGAAAAAACAAAATTAGAAATTCCAGAAGCAACAAATGTGCCACTAATTCGGATACCTCATTTGATAAGTAGATCGGTAAAAGAAGTAATAGCTCCAATATTTCAAACTCTTAAATTAGAAGGTTTCACGACCATATTTGTATTCTCAGGCGTTACTGCAAATTCAATTGAATCTGAATTTAATTCAATAGAATACAATGCTTTAATATTCCTAAGAAATATTTTAGAAACTGAGATAGCTCTGAATGAATTGATAACAACTAAAATAACAAAAAAACTTATTTCTGATTCGGAGTTAAGAATTACGTTTAAGACAAACAATTCATTTACAAATTGGCTTATTTCAAATAGCAGTGGCTCATCAATTGCGTTTTCGATGAATGAGGATAAAATAATCAAATTACCTCCAGAAAAATCACTGATACACACTTTTCTACCAACAGAAGAATTTAATGGATTTGGAGTATTGATAAATGGTAATTTTAACACTGACCCATCAAGAAGGCATTTAATTTTTGATTCAGAAACAATCGTAGCGATAAAGCAATGTGGTAAACATATTGTCAATTTATTGATCAACAATATTAGAAAAAATTCAAAAGAGAGTGCTGAATTAATAAATGCCTTAATCCCTTGTTCCGACCCACGAATGATTCAATTTATGAAAGATTCTTTTTTGAAGAGAATTGTAGAGGAAATAAAACAGGTAGATCCAGAATTTTTTAGAAGATTAAAATTATGTCCAAGTTGGTTAAATCCAAAAGATTATCAATTATTAGCTGATACTTCAAATATAGTAAGCAATAGTTTGAGTGAACTCGAAGGATTTAATTCTTTCATTAAATATCTTGGCGCAACAGAAACCCAAATTGATGAATTGATTTCAAATATTAATAAATCTGATTTATCAATATTAGGGTGTGCTCAGTTAACAAAGCAACTTTTCCAATCAATTTTGTCGAATAAAAAAATAAATGAATCAGACTTTTTAAATTTGAAAATCATTTATTCACATGGACAGCGAAAATCAATTGTAGAATTAAGAGAATGTTCCTGTTCAATTGATGAGTCATTTATTTCTCTTCTTCTTGAAAATGGTTTAACTGAATTTGATATAAAACAAATATTCAAAAAGTATTTACCAGATATTAACTCAAAAATCCAGTTTAAATCAAATACGCTTGAAAATCAAAACAATGAACAATCACAAATATCCATATCTACTGAAAACTCTAATTCATTTATTACGTGGTTTAATGAATCAAAAAAAGTATCCAATGAATTAATAAGGCAGAGTGTAAAACGTTGGCGAAGTGCAGAAGAACAAACATTGGAACTTTTAAACTTATATGGGTTTAGACTAAAAGATGTCAGTAAACAAAACATTGGTTATGATTTGGAAGGATATGACCCTCACGGAATAATATACAGATTGAAATAAAATCAATTACATTGCCCGGACAAAAATTTAGATTTACCAACAATGAAATTGCAGTTGCACAAGAAAAGCAAAAATCATTCTTTGTTGCTATTGTACGACAAGTTGAAAGCACATTTGAAATAGCCTTAATTCCTGACCCAATAAATAACTTGGTTTTAAATCGTCAGTGTGTTCAATGGATATGGGAGTGTGAAAGTTACGAATATAAGCCGATGAAGTTTGAAATTTGAGGAATAATGAATTTGTATTTGAATTATGAACACATATTTTCCTAAAATATATGTAGATGAATCGGGTAATACAGGTTCAAATATATGTGATAAATTTCAACGATACTTTGTATTATCGGCAATTTCATTTCTTGATGAAGAATTAGAACAGATACAAGCCGATATCAATTATCCAAAAGAATTACATTTTTTGAATATGAAAGAATCAATTGCTGGACGTAAGGCAATAAAAAAATTACTTTCGCACAACTTAATAAATTCGGAACATATATCATATCAGTTATGGGACAAAACTTTTTGTATATATGCTCAAATAACAGATATGACAATTGAGCCTGTATTTCACTACATTTTTCATGAAGATTTATACAAGCGACGAAAAAATATACTTGCTGCAAATTGCTTGTATTTCTTCGGAGAAAATCATATTGATAAAAATGCTATAAATGAATTTAAGATTTCATTTATGACAATGATGAGAGAGCAATCAAAAAGGAGTATAATAGCATTTTATGATAACGTACGCAAATTAAAAGCAAAGTCTATAGATGAGTTAAATGAATTTTTATTTTTAATTGAATTGAGCGAATCTATTTTAGAATATGTTTTAGTCGAGGATAATAAATACTGTTTAGATACCACTTTTACATCTCTAATCTCATTGACAAACCATTGGTATAATAAATTTCAAACAAAACTTGAAATTATTGCTGACAATTCAAAATCATTAACTGCTCAAGAACTTCTAATAAATAAGTTTTCAAATATTAAAGAAGAGTGTTTTGTTGGATATGATACTCGTAAACATACTTATCCTCTTCCAATTCACAGATTTAAAATGGTTGATTCAAAAGATTCATTTGGAGTACAAGTGGCTGATATGATTGCGAGCGCTGTTACGTTTCGATGGAATGAACCAACAAAAAAATATCAAAAGTTTCATGACGAAATTGCCGAATTGGATTTCTTTAATTTACCATGCTATCCTATATGTCCAACAAGTTATGAAGAATTGTCGCAGCCTATAGATGACTCTGACGATATTGATCCTTTAGATTTTTTAGTAAAGAATTTAGAGAAGGAGTAATTTAAAAACAAACAAAATGAATGATTTTGAAAGAGGGTATGTATTTTGGGGAGGCTCTGATAATGAACCTCCTCCGCAGGATGGGTGTTTAAGATTGATTCTTTACATAGGTTTAATATTATTAGGAGTGGTTATTGCATTATTATTAGTTGGATTATATTATAAGATGAAACTATGAGAAGAAAAAACAGTATTTTTGTATTCGTTTTTATAATTCAAACAAGGTAAAACAATATTTTCGCAATGATAGCACCAACATATTTGAAAAAACCTGAAAATTGGCAGGATTTTGAAAAACTCTGTAAAAAATTATGGGGTGAAATATGGAATTGTTCCGATTCCATAAAAAGAAACGGCAGAAACGGACAGAATCAGCAAGGAGTTGATATTTATGGAAAACCCAAAGGAGAAAATTGCTATTATGGGATTCAATGCAAAGGAAAAGACGATTATACACAAAGTAAATTAACACTTAAAGAGATTGATACAGAAATAGAAAAAGCCAAGTCTTTTCAACCTGAATTACGCAAACTGATTTTCGCTACAACAGCTAATAAAGATACTGACGTAGAAGAATATATAAGAAAAAGAGATAAACAGAATGTTAATGATGGTAGCTTTGCTATTGAACTTTTTTGTTGGGAAGATATAACAGATTTATTAGAAGAACGGAGGGAAACATATAATTGGTATATAAACAATTGTAAATATAAAGATGCTTTCGATATTGAGATATATTTTAATTGGAAAAAAGATATTGAAATAAAACCAAAATATGTCCGTACAACAAAACATTATATAAAAAAAGCTCCAATGGATTTATACGAAAATACTCTTCAGGCGTTATCAAAACAATTGAATGAAGATTATATAAAGTTATCATTAGCATCTCCGAAGATGATTGATCCTTTTTATCGAAAGCAAAGAACTGATTACAAGTGGTGCTCCATACCAATCAATGTAAAAAATATAGGAAGTATAGTAATTGAAGATTTTAAACTATATCTTATTTTCGATGGAAATAAAATTGAAAAATTAGATGATATGTACCGTTCGTTCAATTCTCCACTGATGGATCAAGCAGCAGTTGTTCAAGAAAATATTAATAGGCAAAAGCAAAGAGAAGTTTTTGAATCCCCAAAGTTTTCTAATGTAATTGAATTTCATCCATTAAAGCCTGTTTTGGTTCAAAGCGAGCATAAAACTTTCACTGTTAGTGTAAAACCCAAAGATGGTGTAAATACAATACAGGTAAATTGGCATATTTTATCAAGAAACTATGAAAAGAAAGGCGAATTAACAATTAAAGTAATTCCAGAATTTGAGGATAAAAAGACTACTATTGAAGTAGAGAATGAATGCGATTTAAAACCTGACGAAATAATTGTTGAGCCTAAAATAATTGAAAAATGAATTTTTTCATATATATTTTTTGTTTAAAAAACATATTTAATAATTTTGCGGACAAAATGCGGACAAAATCCCGAAATCGCCAAAAATTAAAAACGCTTTAACTGTTTATTATCAACAAATTAAAGCGTTTTACAAAGTACCCAGAGCCGGGGTCGAACCGGCATGGAAGTGAATCCACTGGTGTTTGAGACCAGCGCGTCTACCGATTCCGCCATCTGGGCTGGTCGAAAAGAC
>Ga0123357_10013288_pt1 | contig 10673 bp, 11 predicted proteins | sample TergutEmb28metaG_FD_89873 | JGI IMG/M metagenome (GOLD analysis project Ga0123357, IMG submission 89873) | Embiratermes neotenicus P4 segment gut microbial communities from Petit-Saut dam, French Guiana - Emb289 P4 | ecosystem: Host-associated > Arthropoda: Insects > Digestive system > Gut ...
CACCACTCACATCATCGGGACAACGTAACCGCGCCTCATGGGCGTCCCAACTTCAGAAGTCGGTTACACTTCTGCCATGCCCAGGAGGGAAGACCACGAAGTCCACAAGGACATGTGGGGGCATTTAGGGGGAAAAAACATTTAGAGGACTGGGGGTTGTCTCTTTCTGTTGTTGTGATACAAGAAGGCAGGGGTGCAGAAACGGCGTGCGCCAGGTGGCTGTGGCGAATAAACTTTTACAGTGGCATTTAATGTTCATGGGCCCTCAGTGTGGAGCTTGATTCATGTCACCATTTAGGAGAATTTTTGTACCCCAGCTATAAGCGATTCTTTGTAGGCGCGATCGCAAAATTGCGAAGAGCGACTGTTAGCTTCCTCACGGCTGTCAAAACACATTTTGGTTCAATAACCTTTTTTTTCGAAAATCATGCTGTTTTTGAGATAATGTGGAAATATATTGTAAAGCGGAGCAGGCCACCGATGACAATATGGCGCATGCGCTTTGCGTGCTGGATAACTAAGGCTACACACACACACACACACACACACACACACACACACACAATATGTAATACACATTACTTTTCAACTGCAACAATCGTTGCAAGAATGTGCATCAGTGTTGCATTATATGTACATTGCCTGTCTTGTTACACTCATCGGTGTGAGGCTGACCAACAAAAGAGCTTCGGGTGATAGAGTTTCATTTGTATTCGACGTTTTATAGATCATTTCAACTGCTACCACGTGTGCACGACGGCCCTTCGATGAGGACCTAAAATAGTTAACGGTTGCTGGTGAGGGGAGTGTATCTAGCAAGAAATAAAACATATTCAGTTTTCGGAATAAATTTTTTACTTATTTTGGGCTGAAAATTGTGAACGCATTAGGGCGCTTTTGTAGATGAGTTGCCCTTTCAGCTGTTTATTTATTTATTTCGTTGTTTGTTTCGTACTTTATTTGTGCCTTTTTCGTTTTCTTTTCTTACTGTTATTCACACTTTTTATTTATTTATTTTGTAAGTCTGAATTGCGTATTTTATTGTTACTAACATACCGTATATATTTGTTATATTTCATACTTTTATGGGATTAGGATGACTAATCAACATTTGCAATTTTATGGATAAAGTACAGAATGATCTGCAAGCGTAGTGGCCAACCTTCAAGAGCAGTCCATTTGGAGCAGAGTCTAACAAATTATAGTTCGTTTCGACACGGTTATCAGATTACCACCGAATAAAAAGTTTAGTTTATGCTCATCTCCATTAACGTTGAATTTCAAGGTTATTATTACAAGAGACGTTCGAAATGCCCATCATCACATTTTTTGCATGCTGCCAGTCTTTGTGCTATTGAATGTTGACACTTCATGCTTCCCATTTCGCTGCTGAAACAAATGGCGGCTTTATTTATAGCCTCTACTAAATGAAGCCTTCCTTCTCCATTACCACCATGATACACTCCTGACTTCGTGCCACCCCGCAGTAAGAATTCTAATGGGTTGAAGTCGGGTGACGGTGCGCATCAAGTCGCGGGTTCATTTTTTCCGGTCCATCTTTCTTCATAATTTTCTTTCAAAGCATTTCGTTACGGTACGGAACGAACCAGTCTTCCTCAGAATTTTGTGTAATGTTTAAAATGTTTTGAGATTGGGAATTATGCGATGTGCGTAACGTTGCTGGCATTCCACAGCAGCATCCCTTCCACTTACATTGCAAGAGCCGTGTCCGAAATGCATGTAGGCATATTCTTCATTTCTGTCAGCGTTAGGCGTTTTGACTACCCCACCGTACTGCAACACAACACACCCACTAGTCGAGACAGTACAAGCCCGTTTCAATAGCACATGACTTGGTAACGGTTACGAAACGAACTTCAGTCAGTCAGACATATTTGCTCAGAGTGGCCAGTAGAACATGGTTCTGAAGTTCGGCCATTATGTTTGTGAATATTCTGTATATTTTACTACATGGAGCATTAAGGGTGAGTTTCCATTCATGTGTTGTTGAATTCAAATGCCTCTTTTTTATGGTAAACTGTTGAGTTTCAACAAAAAAAATACTAAATACAGGCCATGCTGTGTTTTCCTTATGCGAGGCTCCTCGTAATATTGAGAAATGTATCCACATGTAATTCAGTGTCCGTCACTCCTCCATCTCGGTAAGAGAGAGTGACTGCAGAAAGCAAGCCTCTCTTACCGCAAATCATAAGCGTAGTGGAATTAAGAACGAAGGTGGGCAATGTTGCAGTATATGACGACTAATTCCTTCTATCCTCTCAAAGCAGAATGAATATCACGTCTTGCGCCCCAGTCACGTGGTCGTGTATTAGGGCGAGAGAGTAGCTGACGAGGCAACGTTTAGCAGTAGAATTTCTTGCTACGGAGGCAGCCCATGAATGGGATATTCACACATGACTCTACGCGCACGTGGGGACGCTTGCGTGGGCGCTAGCATTTTCCTTACGATGGGCGAAGCGTTTTGCAGACGGGAACACCGACATCGCCGACCGTCCCTGTAGTGATCGTCCGCGAACTTCTGTGCTGAGAGAAACATAGGAAAAGTCGATGAGCTGATCAGAGAAAACTGACGAGCTTTTAGTCAAGTAATTGCAGTTGCGATTGTTACAAGTTACTATGCCGTGTAGGAGATGGAAAGTTTTGGATGCCGCAAGGTTTATGCCTCCGAGTTCCCTGCTGTCTCACGGAAGAGCAAAAACTTAAGTGCAAAAATGTTTCCTCACAGTCGCAGGAACGTTATGCTGTCGAAGGCGACGAATTTCTTTACAGCATCGTGAAAGCTGACGAAAGCCGGTTTCATTAGTTTGATCCGGAAACAAAACGACAGAGCCTGGAAGGGGATGTAACAATAAAAACAAACCGAAAACAGTGCCCTCGGCCCTTAAGATCATCCACACTGTCTTGGGATGCTGAAGGACGCACGAAAGTCGAGTTGTGCCGCAATGGAAAATCTTCAGACGCTCCAGGAACTTTGTCGTGCCCTGTGTAACAAACGTCCTTGGGGGAAAAAAAAACAAAAAAAAAACGATTATCCTGCTAGACGACAGCGCACGGCCCATCGCTGTTCGTCTCTGCATGGACAGGATTCGGATGAAGCCCTGAAACCTATCCACCATCCACCCTACAGGTTTGACCTTGCCTTCGTACTGCAGACAGTTCGGGTTTGTAAAGGATCAGATGCGTGGCAAGTACTATGCAAAACGAACTGCTGAAACGGGGTTCTGTTGCAAAGGGGATGTTAAGACATCTAGAGTGGTGGCAAATATTCATCGATTGGGATTGTGGATTTTGTAGAGAAGTAAATGCAGTTCGCAGAATTAACTGATATGCCGTGTTTACCTGTTCGTACCTTTACTTGACTCAAAAACTAATTTACAAATGACTTTCGGTACGGCGCTTGCGTAAATAAAAATGTTGGTCGTTGTAGGAAGGAAAAACTCAGAAATGCTGACTTCGCTGTTGACGCATGCATTCCAGTTCATACCGGTTTGTTTTCCACTACATTGTGTGCAGTTCCTGTCTTATGGCGGTGGGGGGGAGGGGGGGGATATTTTGCTCGCGGAATACGCGGCACACTGCTATAAGGCCGATGTTAAGTTACGAAGAAACAAACTGTTCATTGCAGAGTTTTCTACGCGAGCATACTAGTACGTTTTGGTATGTGAATTGCTATGTATACTAATGAGAAATTCTCCTTGAACTACAACGAAGAATTGATTTATGTCTTCATCCTTTATCCCCCTTTTCCCTTTCCTTTCAATTAAGTTGTCTTTCTGCGGATAGCATATTGAATGAAAAATACATATTTCCATGTACATGGCGTGACCATACGTACAGACAGAGTAAATGATAAGCCATACTATTATACAAATTTCGTGATCACGGGTTTATAATACCGCAGATGTACTTTAACTTTTAATTCCTTAAGAGCCCGTACTAATGTGGTTTCCTTTTTTGTCATACCATTCATGGCAAGTGGATCCGTGACTCCGTGACGGTTCCACCGGATGAGCATCGATCGGTTATAAGAGAACATTAGTTCCATATGTGCTGCGTCATGCGGTTGGATTAACGGTTCTACAGATGTGAAATATGCTCAGAAACTCATGATGAAGTATCACCGTCTTTTATATAGACATCAGCACCTCTACCTGCAGTCTTGCCAGTCCGAGCAGCCTCCTCTATTCTTCAGTCAGCAGAATAATCGTCTCACTTTAAATGACGTCACGACTTTAACGTTTATTACGTGGACATGATAAATTGACAAGGATGTACAAGGGAAGTCGCTCATTCAGACAGTTGTATTATCGGCGAAGAATAGGCCATTAGTTCAGCGGATTTATATTCGGAGCGCTGAATGGTGTGGCGTTAGCAACATATCCTTGTCTGATTCGTTTGTGAAGAATCTGAAATATTTGAAGCCTTCTGTAAGGATTCAAAATGTATACGACTGTGATAATTCTTCCTCAAACGCTTTAACTATATGTTCACCCACTGGAGTTCATTTTGATTTCCTACATGTAATTCAAGAAACTTTAGGTTAAAAAGCCAGTTTCTCATAAACTGTTCTGAAATCAGCGCTCCTGAATGGTACCGTTCAGAAAATGCATCGATTCCCATTTTTTCAAAAAACAAGCAAACATGGCATGAAAAAAACAGCCTATACTCGTATACTGTCCAGTTTTTCCCCAGTCTGTTACAGCTGCAGAATTCTGTCTGTTACGACAGAAACCAAACTGGTGATCCAGTGTCCTAATTACTTAACGAGTTATCTAGTTATCTTGCTAGTTTATTTAGTTGCTTAATTGCATTGTCACTCTGGTATTATTATTTGATAACGTAATTACAGTGTGCCATGCCTAGCGTAACAATGCATAAAATTAGTCTCTTCTCCAATGCATCTTCACGGCGTGGTGAATTAAATACAGGGACTTGTCCTTGATTTCCATTTTTTGTAACTGTTATATGTTTGTAAGGTTCTCTAGCTTTACGGAAGTAGTCTTCTTTTAATATGATTCCTTCAGCTCATCCATACATCTTCTGACCATTCGCAATTATGGAAGTTACGATTAGGAAACAGTATGAGACGTGGGATCTGTAAATAACTGTCGACCCAGCACTGACATTACGAACAATATGAAATCCACGTCACTGTTACCAGAGTACTGCTCTGTACAGTGGCTGAAGGATTCATGAATATTCAAGAACATGAACTGTAAGTTTGCAAACACCAACCCTTCCGCTTGGCAAGCTTGTTTAATCTGGAATACTGGCGGACAACGCGTGGCTGAAGTTCAGTTTGCTGCCCGTCTGTCCTACGGAATAACACTGTTAGCAAAACAGGAATTATAGGCTGTTTTGTTACGAGTCTTACATAATGCCTTGACCACCGTTCCACCTGACACTAAATATCGCAAATCAAGGGCCGCGTATTCATGTTGTGGCACGAAAGCCCGTCTTATTTTTTAAAAAAAATTCTGGCCTTGGTTTGCTAGTAAATGAATATAGGTTCGTGGAAGAGGTCCATTCTGAGACAGCGAGAGCCAATCAGCCCTAAACGCTTTGTGATTTGTGGTTACCAAAAGTGGCACTGCTGGGACACCTTTCCTCGGAGTACTTCGGTTCCACTATTACTATTATTCGACCAGTGATCCATACGTTTCTTTTATCTGTTACAGACACAACGTGTTTTAAATTTAGCTACTGACAGCTTGGTTGAAAACTTTGAAAATGATTTTCTGTATTAACTAGACCGAACGTTACTGGCAAATTCGTTAGCACTTCTTCGTGTTACGGAAGCTCCAGATGCAAATCTGGTCGACATATTGACTTTTGGTTGAGGTTGTTTGTGTTTCTTCCAGGCATCTCACACATATACCGGGAGACTCCCTCAACTTAGGCCACAACTTCTTCCTGTGTACTTTCCGGTTCATTATTACCATCATTCCATCATTCGACGCTACAGGCGACAGTCCGAGCGTCGTGAAATGAATCTGAAGTAAATACAGTTCTACGAAACTCGAATTTATTCACCTAGTTTTAAAATCGTTATACAGGATAATCAAAAAGTCTCTGTGCACCTTCATGATTACAATACAGAAAGTTACAAGTAATGTTCAAAGTGTCCCCCGCCAGTCTCCAGACAGTAATTGACACGCAGAACTGTGTTCTCTAAGACTGTATTCAGTATAGCAGGTCAACATTCCGAATGTATTCTGTGATGGTCATCTTTATATCATCGATTATGTGGGGATTGTCCGAATATAGTGAGTTTTTTATCGCACCCCAGAGAAAAAAAATCGGGCGGAGAAAGATCCGGAGATCTTGGGGGCTAAATGGTTTTAGAAATCATACTGTCCGCAAACACGTCGTCCAGGAGTGCCATAGACATATGTGATGTATGAGCCGTAGCGCAATCCTACCGAAAGTAGGCCTCGTCAATTTCACCTTCTTTCAATTGCGCAAAGAAGGGATACACAGTATTGTCACAGTACCGTTGGGAGTTGAGAGTCTCCGAGAAAAAATGAGCCGACTATGCGCCTACACGACATTCCAACTAAAACAAATCTTCTCATCATGCAGCTGCGACTCGCGGAACGCATGGGAATTGCGTGCACACCAGACACGTGGGTTTTGACTGTTGATGTACCCCGACAAATGGGAGTATGCCTCGTCTGTGAAGATTATGACATCCAAAATGTCCTCTCCTTAACGGTCAATAAAGTCCAAAAACCACTTGCATTTCGTTACCCACTTAGCACTGTCACCAGGTTTCAATTCATGCACAGCTCTAATTTTGTAAGGGTGTAGGCGTAGGCGCTTTTTTAAAGCTGTATGGGCCGTGCCATATGAGACACCAACCTGCTGGGATAATTTCTGATGGACTTCTTCGGACTTTGGAGCATGCGGTCAGATATCCAAAACTTTCTTCTCTGTCAGTATTGATGACCCTCCAGATCTGGTAGCGTCACACACGGAACCGGTTTCCTTGAATTTCTGACTCATCTGTCGCACTGCATTACGATGTAGCACTTTGGTCTCCGGAAACTATGCTTGGAATCGTGGTTGAATATCTTGTGTCTATTCTCCACCACACCGAAACGCATGTTCCAATAGGAACGTACGCTTTTCAACAGATAACACCATTATCACAACACACGTCTTTCTTACCTCACTACTTGGCACAATCTGACTGCTTGACAGCCGACCGCCCGGGCCAGGGGGACACTAGACTCACATTATCGCCATCTGTTATCTCTTATTCTAACTACGTTATCATGGTAAGTGGTTGAAACTGTTCAAAATACTGTATTTTTGCGTGTTTTTTGTATTGTAATCGTCAGGTGCATAGAGATTTTTGATCACTTTATTTTATTATTAATGTTATAGTAATGAATTAACAGAAATGTGTTAAATTGTCTTCTCACAAGGAACAGTTCGTCTTGTGCCTGTGTGAACCGGTTCCAGTTACCCACTTTCGGCACCAAACCGCCCAGTAAACTGCCGTCCCGCACCTTCACTCGCCCATGACATCTGAGTCTCATCTTATGGTCAGTGTTGTTATGTGTTACCATGCACCTCCTTTCCCCTTTGCAGGAAAGTCTGTCGGAATTGCAAGTGTCCTCGTGAGGAACACAGTGGTGGTATGGCGGCCGCAGGCAACCCTCTGGGTCAAGGAGCCGGGCCGCCCCAATCTCTGCCCCCAACATCTGGCAGCGGAACACAGGGCGTCGCCATTAGTCTTTTAGACCCGACAGACAAACTTCTGGGCAAAGGAGTCCAGTACGGGCAATCAACAGACCCTCACCGACACTCGCAGTCCGACGATGACTCGGGATGTGCCTTGGAGGAGTACACGTGGGTGCCACCAGGTCTGCGTCCAGATCAGGTAGGGAACTGTGCTGTATTCGAATTGTTGGATCCTTTGTATGAAGAAGTATCCCTGAATAATTATTTACGTAAGAAATGTCGTTGTGTGTGTGTGTGTGTGTGTGTGTGTGTGTGTGTGTGTGTGTGTGTGTGCTCTTGGCTGACAGAAAGCTCTGCGCATAAGCAATATTCCTAGAATTTGTGACGATACGTAGGCTTTAATGGGCTAGGACAGATGCATATTTGGCCTACAAATTCGTCCCAAAATAATCAGTGACAGTAAGTACGTGTATCTGAAAAGAGCTTGCTGCCGCGAATTGTATCTCTTTGCTGTTGTGTTGTTTAGTAATAATGAATTTTTGGAGTTGCCACAAGATTGCCCACACTACATTTTCGGTTAGCCTCTGTTCTTCTAAAGCAGAATTGTCATGTATTCTCACCAGCCATTTTAGTACTAATAAGGACTCCTTTTTTGAGAAGTTATTTACAGTATGGAGATAAATGTTCTTCGCATTTTCTGTGAGTTAACCGACCATTCTCACTCGGTTTTGTGTTTATGTACTATTAGACTTTTTCAGTCTTTCACTTTAGAGCGTGGATTTGCGCGTGGGTTACTACATGCGTAAAAATGTGCAGTTTTCTGCGCAACATCTAATGAGCATACTCACATTCAGAAAGCTACTGTAAATCGAAGTAATCACATTTTCCACGCACTGTGTTAAATATTGTACATTAATAACAGTTTTTATATAGGATTTGTTTCATAGGCAGAAAGGTTATATCCTTTGTTACTACAGTAAGTATTTCTAACTTTAAATGCGGCCACGACGAATTTGTTTGTTAACAGCTGTTCAGGGGTCTGTAAGTTGATTCGCTTTATGTTGTAGAAGATTTCCAGACACTGCGTCACTTTAGTGGGACAACGCAGTGAAGGTAGAACGAGGCCATTATAGCACAGCGCAGAAACCTTTCAGCCGAACCTAACGCCCTAACTTTCGAGCGATAAAACGCATGCGTACCACACAATGCGGCAACCTCCATCAGCCTCGCATGGGACTGTTTACGACTTAACTTATTTTTAGCTTTCACAATACTTCAGTGTTAATTTTCATCACGTTTTGGAGGTTTTGCCCCGCGTGGCAGTTGGTTGTGTTGGCAAGGTTTCGAAGGGACTTCTTTTATCCATCGCCATGATTTTGAGCCAAACCCATTCATATATTCTATACTTAGTGTGGTGTTCTTGGTTATGACAGCTTGTAGTCTTGTAGGTGATAACCAGCGTTTCGGAGGAGTTTAATGCGTGTGTATTCAAGATTGATTTGTACCCTGACGAAGGAGGAAGTAGTTATATTTCTCTACAACGTGAATGTTCAATGTTGTAAACCTCTCATCTATTAGGGACCGAAATTTTAGGTACAGCAACAGTCATGTGTTTTCTGTTAGGAAGATGATACAATAGAAGGAATTATAGCCAGTGCACTTCAGCATGTATTTTGTCTAAATCACATTCCACGTAAGGTGCATAGCCTTTTATTACAGCAGTAAATATCTCATGCTGTATGAAAGGAGGAATGGAATATACCGTGCGTAACTCGATAATGGCGTCGGCAAGGGAGAAATGGCCTCTTCAATTTGCAGTATTCGAACATAATATTTTGAAGCCATGTTAACGATTCTCGCCACCTGCAAGCGATTTTTTGAGAAGCACGGCGGCGAATGAATAAGAGGGATTAGATGACGTCACTGAAGTATCTGCGGCAGATTTAAAGACACTTGAGCAGCGTTAATAGTTTGCATTAAGTTATATCAAACTGCAAGAGGATTGTGAGGGCTACTCTCCATAATCCAACACTCAGAATTCCCAGCGTTGTTCCTTGCGTGCTTCGTAGTCTCATTTTACGTTTTCATTTGTTAATGAAACCCGTGGAATGGTTCAGTGTAGTAGGCTTTGTAGTCTGTCAGTGGCCGACCAACTTTACGTAGATATTTCTCTTATCGGATATCACCCGTATCTGATTATACTGGTTTATAACATACGTTTAAGGCCTTAAGCAAAATCGACTTTTTTTGTGAATTGCGAAGCCTGAAATTCGAATTCCCGGAAGACGTTTTGTAGAGTCGGATCGCAGTATTATGCTGCCTGTGTGCGTGGGCAACCTGAAGTACGCCAGGAGGGGGTAAATAGCATGGGCGGGTGATGGGATCGAATATGCCGCAGAAGAGCCTTCTCCTCTTCTAAAACACGAATTAATGTTCTTTCGTCAGTTCAAAATGTATCCCATTTCGTGTCTCTTCTGATACCCACTTCCATACAGTGTACGCTGTTGCACGTCCTCGACTACGGATAATCCTGTGGTTTATGGTAGGCAGTGCCATAGTGTGATATGAGTATTCCGTTGAGAACAGTGTTTCTGTTCGGTTATTATCGCACAACAGAACGATCAACGCTACGTCACTGCTTGTATCCAACTAACCTGGCACGCTTTTGTACCGGCTAGGAACGAGTCCAAGTAGAGCAACTGATGGTTCCTTGCGCTGTGCCATAACGAGGTTTACTAGTTGCGTCCCACGGTCACTATTCAGATAACGGATGTGTATCAGTTGCGTCCCGGGCTGTTTAGGGTCAGAGTACTAGTTGCGTCCCGCGGTCACTTTTCAGGTAGATCTCATTGTCATTCAGGGTTTCCCAAAGTTCCGTTTCCAAAAAATGTTTACTGACAAAATTGAACGATGGTTTTGTATTAACAAAAAATATAAATGCCACATAAATTGCAATGAGAGTC
>Ga0123357_10013290_pt1 | contig 10672 bp, 11 predicted proteins | sample TergutEmb28metaG_FD_89873 | JGI IMG/M metagenome (GOLD analysis project Ga0123357, IMG submission 89873) | Embiratermes neotenicus P4 segment gut microbial communities from Petit-Saut dam, French Guiana - Emb289 P4 | ecosystem: Host-associated > Arthropoda: Insects > Digestive system > Gut ...
CTCTGGTATAATTTTTCCCAGTGCTTGTGGAGACATTATAGTGGAAAACTTGAGGTCCTCGTAACTTCTCCCGGACACCAAGCATCTTAAAGTGGCTGTAAGTATCTCGTGAGGAGTTATAGCTTGCCGCATTGTAGTGTTTTTTTTTTCTGAATCACCGGAGAAACCATTGATAATAAAGTAAGGTAAGTTAGATTCATTCGTCCTAAAAAAATGATGCCAGTCCTTCGGATGAAATCTTAATTCTTTCAAGAGATTAACGTGAGAAAGAACCTGTCGTTTTAACAACCACTTCTTGGTCCACTCCCTACTTTTCCTTGCATTTCATGTATATTTCCTGTCTAAAACCGCTGCGATAACTGCATAGCACAACAGTTCACTGGGAGCTAACATCATGGAAATGTTTTGCACCAATCTAAATTACAAACTGAACTGATCTATTTCCTTCAGTTTTAACTGCGCCCGTATGGTAAAACCTGTCGCAGGCCAAACTGTGCAAACTTGGCACAGTTTGGCCTACGAACTGAAGGTAAAACTGCACGTGTGTGGGGGGCCCAATAGTTCCGCGAATTCTAATAACAATTCGCGACATACCTACGGTTGGCGTCGCATCAGTGTTCCAAGACTCACCGCTAGGTAAAGGCAAAGTTCACTCTAGAACAGGCAATGAAGAACCGGAGTAGTAGTATAGATAGAGCTCTACTCTTTGTTTAACGTGGACGCTAGATGGGGTGAGTGGTTAATGCCACGCCCCCGTCACTTTGCCCCCCGGGTAAGAGACCCGGTACACATTTTACAGGAGGCTAGGTGGGTCTCGGGGCCGATCTGGACGGGTTTGGAAAATCTCGCCCGCATAGGTATTCGATTCGGGACCGTCAAGCCTATAGCGAGTCGCTGTACCGACTGAGCTATCCCGACCCACCGGTTGCGGTACTCTGGAATATTGTACGTTACGTGTTCTTGTTTTGTTACGTGACACTCTGTACTCTTTATAGGAGTGATAGGCCAGTATCAAGGGTTTCACAGCGTGGGACGTTGCCGAAAATGCCGGGCGTAAATTAGTGCTCCAGGATGGATTCGATGATGCTGTTCAAGCGATCCGAGACATCGTACTCGTACTTTGTGATTGTTGTGAACGAGAATGAACCCTGCTAATCATTGTAAAATTTCCCTCGAGTTGTTTGATTCTGTGCCTAAGACAACAGCAGCCGTCTTCACTGCTTTCGTTTAAGTACTTACTGTTATGATGAAGTAGTGTGATCCGGTCCCAGACATCGTCTTTATACGCGTGGCGGGTAGGTAGTTAACTGGTATGTGTGTATGTGCATTCCCCCTGAACTCCGTTTTCCTTTAGCACGTGACGTTAAAGTAGCAGCCTGTTATTTGCTGATCTTTAACACCATACCCTGCACGCACGTTCATTATATATTGGACCATCACACACGCTTAATTAGTATTGTTTAACAGATGACAGTTTCAACGTGTAAGCCTTTGAGTCCGTAAGTATCGATTTTTGGATTACGCTTAATGAGCTGCTTGGCTGATGAAGTTGAGAAATGTGACTTCTGTTTAATTAGGTCTCAAAGAGCAGATGTAGTTGGTGTCATGATGTATGAGGATATATGTGGATGTCCACAAATTTGTTACGAGCAGTTAAGGCAAGTGAATTATACTGAAATTTGTCTTTAGCCTAAGAGTGTCTGTCGGGATGGTATTCTAAACCATTTATTATGATGGATTTCTGTCTGCACAAATTTCCCACAGCATAAACAAATAAGGGTCAAACAGTGTAAATGCGCTTATTGCTTCACATCTAACTGCAGTATAACTTTCTTTGTATGCAGTTTGGCATACAGTGATTAATGGCACACAGCCTTCGGGCTTCCGTTCTTGCCATTGCATCTGGCGAGTTTCATATAATGGAGGAGGAAACCAAACAACCAACCAGATATTCAACAAAAGCATTACCAAGCTTTCATTATCCTCCCTCCACAAACATAAACATGCTAAGAAATGCCTGTTGCGTTTGTTCTGTTAGTGCCCGTAGATTTTAAATTGGTGATTATTGTCCAGAAGATTCACAACCATGTGCATTCGGCATTTCAGCATGTCTTTCCATGTTATACACAATACACACTAAAAGTTTTCTGTGTATTGTAGCAGCAGATTGACAATTGTGATTGCAGGCTTCTGTCGCGGCGTGAACGAGGTCTGTGCTCCTTTGGTGTTCTACGCGTGTTCCATGCAAACAGGTGGACGGACACACTTAACATACAATGTCACATCCAAGATGACTACTTATAAAGCATTGTACCCTTTCTTGATTTTCCTAATAAGGAGGGTACTTACCACTCTCTGTTTGTGCCGCCTTCTTCCTGACCAGTTTCTTATGAGCCCTTGTGAGCACTGTGTTGTGTGAACCGACAATATTTGCTGTCAAAGTTGCTAGATTAGTCTGTGCTTTTGGATGCATGTTATTACAGCTGGGGCACAGAGGTTCTCTTTGACACATTGATTGCAACCCTGCAGTCTACTAACCGATGCTCAAGTATGATGAGGTGAGTTTCCAGATTAACCTGCAAGCAGGAATGACACATGAGATGTGGATATGAGAGGCATATCGACTGCATAGAAGGCTTAGTGGGTGTGATGGAGTTTTGCTGGTGTGATGTTTATATATTTAGGCTGAAGAAAATGGTGTGGGACCAGTGCATGCCAAGCCACTACTGCCTGCATGCCACATTGGGGTTGGTGGAAAGCAATGATGTTTGAAACCTTAGTGAGGGAAGACACAAGAAGGTGATTTTTGAGAGATAAATGTGGAAATTTTTGATGGTTAGTTGGCAAAGGAGGAAGTGGGTCAAAGGCTTTGGCATGTCAAGGGAAACTGTTAATCTCACAGACATTTCTGCTGATTTTTTCCGTGGGTTGGCTGGCTACAGGGTTGTGCTGAATCAAGTTCTGAAACTAAACTGCTCGTCATGCAACGGCCTGTCGTCACTTACCCAGCTTATGATTCTTCTTTTGGGTATTTCTTCTGAGGGGACATGGTTAATTTTGTTTTTGTGTGGTTCAGCATCATTCTGTGACTCCTCTGGATGAATGATTCTCCGTTGCAGTGACTTGTACCTGACAGTACTCACAACACTCACAAGAGACAGACATCCATACCTCTGACCATATTCAAATCCGCAATTCCAGCAAGTAAACCGCCTTAGACTCACGCTTTAGACTGTGTGGCCTCTGGGATTGGGACTTAGTTTAAAAATAAGGTTTTGAAATGCGTAAAAACAAAGTTCTTCCACTCCAAAAATTTCAAATGACATCACTTCTTGTAAGTCTCTTCAAATTCTATGTTAAATATTGCAGAAGATGATCAAAATGCATAAAACATGGTATGAGACAGGACATAATCCCAATTATAGCAACATTGTTGGTGTGGCCTCAGAAAAATACAACAGAACAACAACAAAGGAAGTTAAATTTGTGTTTGAAGGGAGCCAGGCACCCTTAATTGTGAGTGGGAGGGGAATAGGCTCTTTGGGCCATGGCCCCAGTTTCCTATTTTAATTTAGCTGTGAGCCTGTTAAAGCTTTCCATCTGCTAGATTCTCAAGCATTGAGGACCTTCTCCCAATGGCTGTTACAGTTGGATGCAACTAATCTACAGCTTGCCAGCTGACATAGTAATGGAGGAAGCATGCTTCCTGCAGAATGGTATTTTGCATTCATGTGCAAGTGGTGTGAGGAAAATCTGTATCTGATCCAGGAAACTTGCTTCCAGCATCAATGTACATGCATGTTTTGGTGGAAACTGGCAATTACCTTAGAGGACCTTACAAACCAGTGCTTCAGGTTTTAGGAGGATCTCCTGTTTACAGTTTTTTACTGGTTGAATTATCTCAACTGCTCTAGGATGTACTCTTGTCAATACCTCAGACTGTGGTGGTTTGTACATACAAGCTCCTGCTTGTTTTATCTTCCATGTAAGATGGTGTCTGGACACTTACAACCCAGATCAGTGGATGTGTTCAAACAGTTCATGCGTGGTGTTCTGTAATCACTGCATCTCACTCTGCTCTATTCTACCAGTGGTGCCATCTGAATGGCATGGTTGGTCTAAGAGAGTTGACACTTAGGATGAGCTATGACACATGATTGAAGCAACTGTGACAGTGTGACACATGCTTGGTATTTTTCCATGTCTTATTGCCAGGCTAATTTATGCATTGAGACTAAAACAGCATTTTCAGCAATTTTTCGTAATGATTTTATTGATATTAAGGTGTTCTTATTTTAAAATCTGTTATATTTAATGAATAAATGAGTTTTTAAAATTAAATGTTACTTGTCTTACTTAATTGCCTTCTTGGGTGTGAGTTCCCACCTAGGCTCAATTACTCTTTGTAGGAGGCTGTACTGGTAGAATGACCAAGCTTGCTGAAGCTGAACCTGTCTTCACCCTGATATAGTAGGCTGCCACCAGTTGATTTAATTTACAACAGCAATTGATGACTGCTTGACATTTTACGAAAAATGCAGTTCTAGTGACTGTCGCATATTTCTTATACAGTTCAGCCATAATTAACAAGAGGGACTATTGACTGAGCTTTGTTCTGTGCTGGGGTACAAAGGTTGAACTACTCTTAGGTGATGAGGTCCTTACTGCTGACTTATACAGTCACCCAACATACGCAGTCTGTTTAATATTGCAGTTGGAATAATCTACGTACATAGTTAAGGAGGCAAGAAATATAAACTGTACACAATTCACAAGGTTTTAGTTGACCAAATTGGGGTTTAAAAAAGTTTGCTTTACCTAGTTCATTATTGCCCATTGTTATGCTAAATTTGGAGTAAATTGTTTTCAAAGTAAAATAGCAAAAATTATGGGTTGAAAGGTGCTCGATTCCTCTGTGGTGAATTCCCATTAATTAAATACCAAAATCAAAATTTTTATCATGGCTTACCTGGAAAGATTATCAGTTTATTATGAAGCGTGTTCTCACTGCTCTATTTATGAGTAGACCAGCCAGAATATATTTTGTAATAAAACTTCTCTCTTTCCTTAGCCAGAGTTTAGAACTTGTTCACACACATTAATTAGGCACTTGAAGAGCATAATCACCTTTGTACAGTGGGTTATATAGAAAGGTGAGGTTTGTAAGGAATGCTTTTCTCATTCTTTTGTGGGAGTGAGGAAATATTGATTGGTAGCCACATCAAGGCTATTGTATGTTTATGAGTGTAATGTGTAACCTATTGTAAAATCAGAAAATGCAATAAAATCAAATGAAAGGGAAAAACAAAAAAGTACATCATTAAATAAATCATAAAAATTCTAGGTTAATCACCAATTAATTACACTAGTGATTCCAATCCTTGCTATCAAAGCAATTGCAACTTTATGTTTGTAGCAACTTATTGGCTTCATTTCAGGCATAGAACATGATTCTTGCATTTTCTGCAAAATATGTAATGGAGAATCATTGTATATAAAAGGCTAAGGCTTGCTGTTTCATCATTATGTATTGGTCATTGTTATACTAAAATTACTGAATCATGTGCCAGTGTATGTTATTTGTTTATTGCAGAGTTTGCATAGCATTCATTTTTATTTGAACTCAGTTTTAAGAAATGTGTTGGACAAACCAAATGTGATGTTTTAGAAAGATTAACTAGACGATTTTGTGAAACTCATGCTGTGCTCATTATCTGTAGTTCTGTATTTTATCTTTTTTGCAGTTGCTTCAACCATGAAAGACAACGACCCCACGTATCTGCCTGGAAGTTGCAGCCGTAAGGGCCAGCCAAAAACACAAGATGCTCCTGGTCTGGAATGTGCCACTCCAGAACTGTCTCAGGGATATAGGTTATTCACACAGTTCCTTAACAAGTGTTACAGTTTACAATAGTGTAGTCTCTATGGTGCAGGGTCCCATGGGTCAAGGAGATCCACAGATGTATAGGTACAGAATACTAAACTTTGTGAGGGTTCTGTTGGACTGGATCCTGTTTTTCTGCAGAAGGCAGTATTCTGGATTCCTTTTATGGGATCAGGTATTGACAGTACTAGTAAGTATAGGGGGGCTGCTGACTGGTTGTATGAGTCACTGAAGTGCAGTTGTGTATGTGTTACAAATGAGATACAGTATTTTGACCAGAGTTTCCTCATTGTCAGTTGGATAATGTGTTCATCCAGTGGTGCACACCTTTTTTTTAACTGCTGTTCCATACTCATATTTTAACCCCACTTATTCTTGTTAATTAACTTTTATTTTTATACTTCAGGCAAAAATCTCAAATTGTTAAGAAACTTCATTGTGGCAGTTTAGCTGGAATCCTGATTGTGAATTTTTATTTTCATCCAAATAAATACAACCAATTTTAAACCCTGCATATTTTTAGATGCCTAAGACAAAAGAAACAAAAAGTAGTAACAAATTCAGTTGGGATCATGAGTATGGTTCTCTTCTGCCTCCATGTGCAGTGTGGCATTGCTCCTTCATGTTGTCTCAATGAGGGAGAGCAGGCAGTTTCACACATGCCAAGGAAAAACTGAAGGAGAGACAACATTGCTTATTAGACAGTTCAGGGATTTCTTTCTTCACAGACCTCCAGAATGTTACCATGCCAAGTTATGCAGAGTTTTGTCTGATACAAATCAGTTATGTTGTTAGACAAGTTGATCACCAGCAAATTGCACAAGTCTTCGAAAACAGAGCACCCCTACATGTGTTGACTACTGTCTGTAGCCATCTTAGGGAGTATCAGTATATAAAGACATATACAGAATTATTGTACAGCCTGTCAGTAATAAATGGTAAAATGCCAGTGTGCTATTAAAACAGCAACATATAGTATTATACTAAAATCGTGTTACAGTTATACAACACAGTTAGTAAAAGCTGCCACATCCAAACATCTTGAAAAGTAAAAATTCTTCAAGCTTATGAGGCAGTAAATCCTAAATGAATAAGATCTGATACTCTGTACACCTGCACTAAAAAGCACTGGCTTTTGTAATGTGACATTAATTGTATGTAATGTGAATGTGAACTGGACAACAAAACGATCACAGATGGAGTGCCAGTATGAAGGTTTCATGGAATGTGTATGCACTTAGCTTCTGCTGCAATGTGGTATCATGCAGATCTTGGCAGCAGGCACAACATGTTTCAAGTTGTTGTGCCTTCGTTACTTTAGATGTTACAGAACACACAGCAGGGCTGTTGTCGGGTATTTCATATTCCAGTGTTCCTGTATTTGTTAGAACATAAATTTGTTTTCATTGCAGTTTATTTAATGTGCTCTACTACTTACAGGATACTGCAGGCCTTAATTGGAATTAGCAGGTATTTCCTCGAGCTACCAGATCACACAAAGAAAGGGATGCGCGATTATTATGATGTTATTTCCAAACCAGTGTGTTTTAGAGAAAGTGAGTGTTACCTTGGTGATGCTAAAATCTTAACATTAGTTCATTACATTTCCATTTTCTTATTTAAGAACTTTTGAAAGTTCAGGGATATATCCTATATGCAATTTAAATTCACTCTGAAACTTACTAATTTGTAGTGATCCTAATATTATCTGTGGTTTGTGGAATACTTCTAAGTGATTCATCCTTTGACATGAGGTTCTGTGGAATTTAAGTGGTGTAGCTAAAGTTACTGATGATATTAGAGATACAAAAATTAAGTCCTTAAAATTATCTAAGCCTGGAACAGGACAAGATTTACACGTACAGCAGGGTATGTATTCTAATTTTTCATAATTTTGGGATATTGGTCTGTATGTTGCTTTACTATCTCTTCCATTAATCACAGTTATAAGGCACAAATATATCTGCCTTATTTGAAGCAAAATGTAGATGAATGTTATTAAAGTTTCTGAGACATTTATCTAGGGTCCACCTTGAAATGAATGCAAGCACTGTGATTTACTATGGATTTGCATTTGCTGGTAGATATATTTCTTAGATGCTTACCCTTTGTATATTTTTTATTGGTATATGTGAGGGAGGGAGGGGTTTCAACATTGTTTCATATCATTGCTGAATATACTGTAGTGTATCCAATGAAGAGGTTGACACTATTCCTTGTTCATCCACATCATTATGGTTCACCTCAATAGATTTTTAGTGCGTGATCACACTTGTTGAGGAGAATAGGTTAAATGTTACCAGTGCTGGTGGATGGTATGGTGTCAAAGTGGCCACAAGTAGGGAAATACTAGACAGGTGGGCAAGCTGGAAGGCACCAAGGAAAGGAGAGGCATGTATCCTATCCAGCTCATTATGCTGTATTAATTGCCACAGTTCAGAGGGACCCTTTCACCAGTAAGGGACTTAGCTACCATCATACCTGGACAGAAACATACATTTGTTTAGAGACAATGGTGTCAAAGCATGGCATGATGCAGTGGATATATCTTACCATTGAACAGAAACTGTAAAAGGTAAAGCAATCCCATTACAGGCCTGGACAGGTCTTGAGGGTTCCAGGAGGTTGAGGCTCCCAGATTTCAAGACGATCAGCACATGAAGGTGGTAAGGTTGTCAGCCCTGTGCACCGGCCGCCTTTACCCCCCAGAAAATATTCCTGGTATTGATTTCCTTTAGAGGCTGTGTCAACCCTAGGGCCATAATGCAGCCGGAAGGATTATGTCAGTGAAAAATTCCACTGACACCATCGGGAATCTAACCCGTGACCTTCTGGCTTGTAGCCCAGTGCCTCAACCAACTGTGTCACCGTGTGCCCCTGAGCAGAAACTATACTGCCTGGAATTTGCTTATTGTTTCATGGGTCTGTAGTGGGATGGAGTTGTATTACCTGATAAGTACGAGAGAAAGTCAAAAATTATCCGCACTTTCGCCATAACACATCTTTAGGTTCGTCACACTGCCTTCTGCACATGTATGCTTAGAGTTGGTACTACTGTGGTCACGTGATCGAAGTTTGATCTTGATCGCATCATTTTTCTAGCTTCTGTTGCAGTGTAAATATGGTCGCTCCGCTAGCATTGTGCACCAAGGAGGAACAAAGAGCAGTGATCCGATTTCTCTGGTCGGAAGGTGTGCCGGGGGCTGAAATCCATCAGAGACTTTCAACACAATACAGGGACAGTGCTCTACCGTGTAGAAGTGTGTATGATTGGATCGAGAAGTTTACGAGTGGCCGGACAAACGTGATGCATGAAGAGGGAGCAGGATGCGTGTCAACCCCCACTGACGAGAAGATTCAGCAAGCTCGAGAGATGGTACGGGCAAACCGGCGAGTTGCCATCGATGAGGTAGCATGTTCTGTACAGATTAGTCATGGTTCTGCCTATCAAATCATCCATGACAAGCTAGGCTTCCATAAAGTCTGTGCGAGATGGGTGCCAAGAGAGCTTACCGCAGAGCACAAGCGCAAACGTGTTGAGATCTGCCAACACTTACTCGACCGCTACAAAAATGAAGGCGAAGAATTTTTGAGCAGAATAGTCACAGGAGATGAAACGTGGGTCTATCACTATGAGCCAGAATCCACTCAAAAATGCATTACGAGGTCGTCGATTTTCTACGGACAAAGATGTGCGGGAAGCGGTGCATAAATGGTTGTGCGACCAGTCGAAAACCTTCTTCTTGGAGGGAATACGCAAGCTTGTGGACTGCTGGACCAAGTGCATTGAAAAGGAAGGAGACTATGTAGAAAAATGACGTACTTGTTCAGGCCTACATTTGTGTAAATAAATTGGAAAAACAAGAGTGCGGATAGTTTTTGACTTTCTCTTGTATACAAGCCAGCAATTGGTGGTGTGGTTTTAGTTTACAGGCTATGGGGCAAGCTTTACAGGTGGCAGCATGTTGAACTTTATGCACAGTTGTGATTGGTTGTTTCATTTTTGTGGTTACCCCAGCTCCTATCCCATGAATATGTCTTCATAATGAAAGGCACCCAAATGGCCTTTGTAACACATCTTGAAGCACAAAGTGGTGTAATCTATGAGGCCTTGTTATCCTAGTGAAGCAGTCTGTTTCCAATAAAACCATCTCTAATTCATTGTGGTTGTGTGATTAAAGTGTGCCTGTCATTACACACCTATGTCATACCCATTGACTGGCCACCATGAGAGCCTGATTGTGTGTGTGTGTGTGTGTGTGTGTATATATATATATATATATGTATATATATATATATATATATATATATACACACACACCCCATCGAGAATATGTGATGTGAGGTGAAGGATGCCATGCAGGAAACCTAGTCTTTAAAAACAAGGATGGTTTCTGGACCATTGTGTCTGATGCTTGTGCTGAATTGTGTTTGTGTAAGTGTTATGTTCCATCTCAAATTGAGGAGTCCATGCTAGGAGAACTGTGATCTGGGGTTCAAGCGAGGGATTCTAGGCTGCATTTTTGAGATGTCAGGTCTTGACAACGGCCCTTTCAAGGGCTAACATACTAGTTCTTATTTTATATAGGTAAGTGGTATAGTTTAAGATCTAAAAACATTTCCAGTCACAACCAACACACTTTAATGAATATATTTATTATTTGTGATTGCAAATTCTTTTAGATCTTGGTGATTGGTATGCAAATGGAGATGTTACTTATAAAATTATAAAAGTATAGTTTAAGACACAAGTGCCTATGGAATTTGGAGGGGGGGGGGGGGGGGGGA
>Ga0123357_10013292_pt1 | contig 10672 bp, 9 predicted proteins | sample TergutEmb28metaG_FD_89873 | JGI IMG/M metagenome (GOLD analysis project Ga0123357, IMG submission 89873) | Embiratermes neotenicus P4 segment gut microbial communities from Petit-Saut dam, French Guiana - Emb289 P4 | ecosystem: Host-associated > Arthropoda: Insects > Digestive system > Gut ...
CAAAACTCACACTAACGCTACTTCATACATATTTACAGAACCAGACACTATCGTCATGAGCTCCTGATGATGGGCATAATGGTGCCCGAAACATGTTGAGCCTAACATAAGCATAATAAAGTAATAAGTGCCGTCTAGTTGGATTTTATTCTTCAGCTATCAAGATGATGCACAGTCCAATACACAACACATGAAATTATTATTTACTGCATGTGTTAAAAACATTTTTCACTCTAATAAACATTCAGCAAGTTATAGCACAGATCATGCAGTAATGCATGCATCTATGTATGTACAGTATCCATTATGGTAGTCCAGTTTTTACTACAACTGGAACATGAGATTCTGAGGTTCTTATGGCAGCAAGTATAAAGATATCTTCACTACTGTGTCAACATATTTTAATATAACTCCCCAGTATAAAATTTCATGAAAATCTGTCCTCATGCACCTGAAATACTACGCATAATTTTCAAAGACAATATCATTATTTACACCTGAGCTCTTCAACTAGTGTGACAGACAAGAATGGAGAAAATTACATCCTGATGTCATACATACTCTTCTCTGATTATCATTTGAGATCTTACTATGATGTACCGAGCAAGTGGTCTAGTGAATGGAAATGAAATGTACATACAGTATTGGTGAGGTATGTTTCAATCCTGGAATCCAGTAATTCTGATGACAAGACTTGGAAAGAAAACAACATTAAACTGGCTCTGGGGAAAACAGTTGTGAAATTCATGGGGTTAAAATTGCCAAGGGGCTCAATGCAGGCTTTGGTGAGGAATTTTAGACTCTTAGATTCCAGCAGCAACAGAAAGTCTGCTAACTTACCTCAGTTTCACTCTTAACTGGAGCCAATGTGATAGGTAATGGTACTTCATGGCCATCCTTTTTTACATCACAAACAGCAGCCAGTTCATAAATACCAGTATCACATTCTAAACTGATTAACTGAAAGTTGTGCTGTAAACCAAATTACTTATTACACTCTTAATGTCTCGCATACACATAAAATTTCTCTCTACAACATGCTGTGACAGAACTTCAGCCTAGTGGCAAATTTCTACATTCTCAGTGTCCTAAATTGCACTTAAACGTACAGTTAAATAATTCTTGAACTAATGGAAATGAATATTTTTTGAAATCCATAATTAGATAAGAAAATCTAATACCTCAAATCAATTACCAATTCGTGTTTAAGTCTGTGTGTGGAGACAATGACCATTCTAATGGATTAATTTTATGATATACCATACATCCTTTCCAGGTGCCCCATCAATTTTTAATAAGAAATACCATAGGTAATCAATATTTTTGCTTAACATTATTTTCAGTCACTTCTAGATCATTTATGGCTTCAATTACTACTGACAATTTTTAACACAAACAGGCAGTGTACAACTGACAGCAGCATGTGGACACTACCACCACAGTATTATCACTAGTTCCTTTTTACAGTGTATTTAATAATGGTGGCAGTACCTTGAATATATTTTGATGATGGCTGCTGAATAAATATGAATACGGACCATTGGTGGGAAGATACTGACAGATGAATACCAAAGTACACTCAGAAAATTTTGTCCCAGAGACATCTGTCCACAACAAATCCCACAGGGACTGCCCTGGGATCAAACCTGAACCTTTGTGATGATAACCCAGCAACTACCTCAGCTATGGCACAGCTATAGCACATTTACTGATATGCAGCTCTGGTGTAGAGTGCACTATAATATGTTCTGTCATCTTTATTATACATGTCTGTATTCACTGATCTCCCTGTAATTTTTATTCTTAAAATCAGTCAGATACGTTCTACTCTACAAATGCTATAAAAGCCTTTGCTGCAGTTAGGACTGAATGTCAAGAAGGAAGGTGAGATATTAAATTTTTAAATTTATAAACTCAAACAGCAAACAGTTCAGTATGAGACTTTCATACATTCAAATATCCAAAAAGTTTAAAGTAATAATGGAATAACACATTAACAAACCATATTAATTTACATTAATTGTTACATACAAATGACGGCCTACGCAACACAGGGTGTTTCTGTGAAAAATTATCCCTTTGCAGCAACATGAAATGAACTTCTATGGTCAAGCCATATGCTTGATAGAAAAAAATAATGCATCAGTAATAAACTGACATCCAGCCATGGCAGCATGTTAATTATATCAGTTATATGTATATTAACATGTGAAAAAATGTAAGGCACTTGAGAGGGAGAGAATGAAGTATGTAAGAGTATAAGAACTTATATTCATTCATTAATGAGGAAAAAATATGTATTTGCTCTACAATGACAAAAAAGTGACAAAGTGATCCTTTTTCAACAATCACAAATGTCATATCTTCTGTTAGTACAATAACTAAATATTTCCTCCTGGTACCATGAGGCAATAACAACAAAATCAGGAACACACTTACCAGACTTTCAGTCTTCATGACAGTGAAACAATTCTGTTCATCTTGAACTTCAGCAAGTATGAATGTTGGTTGTATATCACCATCTGTATTTGGTTCGATTTTAATCAAGTCCATGTTCACCTAGAAATCAAAACTGTTTCCCTTTGGAGATAATGCAGTGTACCTTCATCAGGATCATACAACTTGGATTAGTCAAAACAAGATCCATGTTATTTACAACAAGGTTGCAATGCAATATCTCGAGAAATGTTTAACACATGAGAAGAAACCCACAACATCTTACACTAATTTCACATTTTCCACTCTGTGCATTACAATTCAATTGCTGTAATTTAAGCCAACATATGCAAACAAAGAGTTACAAAAATATTATAAAGACCACTAACTCCTACATGCTTTGGGCCTAAATGGCCCATCATCACGGAATACAATAAATTGTATACAACTGCTGCTTAATATTTTGGACTCCTGCATGAAGAAGAACTGCTGGAAATTCTTCAGCACAGAATACATTGTGGACGGAATTGCCCACAGCAAGTTGGGACAGCTTCTTCTTGTGCTGGAGATGTTCACCATGAACTCCTCCAGCATAGACCATAGAATGTCAACAAGCTGCTCCAACTTTACTGTACACACACACACACACACACATATATATATATATATATATACACACACACATACACTTCACAGATTCAGTATTTGACAACAGACAGCTGAATATGAAACAAGACAACAGCATTATCAGACAACACACACATGCAAGAGATGAGAGACAACAGTCACAACAAAATACACTACACAAAAACAGACAATATAAAACTTCAATATACAGTAACTTAAATGTAAAAACTGAACAAACTTGACCACAACATTTAGTTCTGACCTCAGTGGAAGCCTCAACTACAATCTCTGTTCCGATTTTACATGGATCTCAAGAAGTTGCGTTTAAGGCTGCTACGGATTAATCGCAACATAACCTTAAAATTCTACAGAGGAAAATAATAATTGTAGTCAACATCAACAACACCTTACACCTCGGAACATGCACATTTAAACAAAACAACCTAAAAAATTACATCATGTCATACACCTACACCCAGTGTTGTATACAATGAAATCCGTCAGTCAATACGAAAAACTATTAAACAAAAACGTATGTACATAATAAAATAGTCAACACCGTTCTACTTTTCGTACCTCATACAGACATCACGTAAAATACTTGCCTTCAGACTTATCCAAGATCAAAATTACGACTAATGTACCGACTAAATCAGTATCGTTTTGCTACTTCACACAGAACACACTGGCTACTGCTTCCTCCATCCATTTGAAAAATATTCCACGTTGCTGCAATCTGAGAAAAACCGCGAAAGGATTTTAGTGTACAAACTGTGCAGTTGCTATGAGCATTTTATTTCTGACAACTTGTAAGTCTTTTTAGAGTATATAGGTAGAATGTATATTAAGTCACGATCGTAAGTTAATCACGTGGATACTGAGGACAGAAGTATGATGGTGCAGTTAATCGCTGCTAGAACCTCTTCCGGCACCATTTATCCCATGAGACAGTATTACGTTGCTGCCAATAGGGGACGGATGTGCTGTACGCAAGAAACAATGCACACTTCGTTCCGGACAATAAATATTTTGATGGGATTTTTCTTCCTTTACTTACCATCAAAACTGGTTTTACGGACTACAGGAGCGTGTTAAATGGTTACGTTACGCAAAAAAGCTACACAGCATCCTACCATAATAAGGCTTGCCATCAAATTCAATTAGGTGAAGGGGGGGAAAAAAAACAAGTTTATACTCGTACGTGTATGAATACAGTACAATTTCAACATTAAGAAAAGTTGTTAAACTTGATACACAGGCTTGGTTTTAAAATAATGAACACCGAACGTACAGGAATGTTACTAAATATTAAAATGAAATTTAATAAAATATTGTTGTAACAGAGCCATATAAATCAAATTGTTCCCGAACTGGGTATGCACGTTTTGTAGTTGGTTGTTCCACGTAATTGTAATTGGAACTTTACTTGTTTTCCGTAAATCCGTTGGGGTATACAATCATGAGGATGTGGAAACAGTCACATGGTACGAATAACAATTTATAACAGGTATCAATGTATTGTTAATTTAGCAATTGTCATAATGACAATTTTAAAACCATTAACATTTAATTTGAATATAAGAAATGATAAATTGACCATAAAAACATATATAATGATGCAATGTAAAAACAATAGGGGTAGTTATTTGTTATAATTTTAATTCTTCTGTAGTATAAAATGAGTTAGAATATAGAAAACCTTTTAAGGCAGGCCTAAAAAGTACAGATTCTGAGGATGGTGTACTTTGCATACTTCCATTCTATAACTGAATATGGAATAATCTTCTGGGGAAAACAACCAACATTATGTCATGTATGTACATTACAGCAGAGAATAATTAGAACTATGTCTGGTGTAGGAGATAAAAACTCATGTCAAAATGCACAATGCCAATATATATTGTCCTTGATGTTTGTAATGGATAACCACAAAAACTTTCAAACTAACTCATCTGTATATAGACTGGATACAAGGAACAAGACTCACTTGTGTTTGCCTATTGCTAATCTCTTATGTTTTCAGAAGGATGTATCTTACTCTGTTATGAAATGTATAATAGTCCACCACATAATATTAAGAATCATTGTAATAACATGGTACAGTTTAAATTTGTACTACATGAATATCTTATTTTTCATTCATTTTATTCATTTACAGAATTTTTTGAGCATCATAGAAATACTATACAAAAATGGTATTTTAAATTTTTAACTTTTATTCAATTTGTAAGTTATATTATATTGTTTGTTGAACTCCTCACATATATTAGAAGTGTCCTTTGTATGTTTTTTAGACTTGTCGCATATCCAGCTGTCATATGACAGGCTTCTTGGATTTATGAAATGAATATATATGTTTATGTATATGTATATGTGTGTGTGTATGTCAAGCAAAATGTTAACAGAATAGTATAACTTGTCTATACAAAAAGATTACAGTCTTCTGGGTTGTGGTACCGTCAGTATCATAGGTTGAGAGGGATATTTTGAACAGATGTGCAGCTTCCAGCTTCAGGATAATGGAATTACATTCAGGGAAATGTAGACAGTCTAGTACGAAACAGAACTCACATGGCACCAAATTGGAAAAGGTAAAATACATACATCAGTGTGACAAATCTTTTGTCACTGATATTACAGAAAGAGAAGTTCTTATCTGTTTGATCAGCAACAGTATTTTTTATATAGTACATAATTCAAAACGAAAACCTAGATCCAAACAAATAGTTAATGATTTCCATTTTACTCACCTGAGCCAATGATTTTCACTGCTACATAAAGCTTCTGTTTCAACATGCTGTGGAGAAACTCTCCAACATCATTAGTTTACAGACTTATGTTCTTTTGTGGCAAATGATTCCATTATGTTTACTGTAATGTTCCTTGCCTTCATCTGCTAAGAGAGAAGAAGAAATTTATTTCTAATGTTGAAGTTACTTTGTCTGGTGTCAAAAGCACTGAGAATATCCATGAGATTTGGCAACAAACTTTCACTTCAGAATTTCGAGGGACAAAGCCTAAATACAATGCAGCAGTTTTGTTCTTGTGTTATAAGTCTTTTTTCTTATATTTAACATAAAGTTACACCATACTTGATGCATCATTATTAACATTAAATGAGCTGGGTGGATGAAGGAGCTACAGTGATTGAGAAATCTTCCAGTATTGCACAGGATAAGGCAAGGAGGATTATCATTATAGCAGATCAAGAAATGTGGGAATCGTGAAAAGCAGGATTTTATTTGCATATGTTACACACAACATTATATTCAGTTATTCTACACAGATGCTAGGTTAAATCTGTGAATTAAGACTGACATTTGTTGCTTGATGCCAGTGCCAATGAGAGGGGGAGGAAGCCAGTACAAATTACTGGGGCCTGAATGCATTTCATGTGCTTTGAGTTTTAACTGGAGTGCCCTTGCTGGGGGACCCAAAAAATTATTTCACCAGGGCCATATACACTCTCAGCAGCCCTGCTTGATGCTGCCAGCAATATAGGATTTATGATGATCAGTGTCCACAGAGGGAGGAAACAGCCAATAGCATAGCAAAGAAATGGATACCTGACAACAGAACTGGTGAAAACAATTAAAACCTACCAGATAATTCACATAGTTCAAATCCACAGAAAGAAAATGGCAACAAATCACTTTCCTGCGAGCCCTACCAAAAAGCTACACTACATGCTCACATCTTTGCCCCATGAAGGGCTGATAAATTTCAATTCAGTTTTTCACAGCAGCCACCTTTTGCTGACTATCATCTGTTGATGAAAAAGCAACAAACTGAGATGTACTCAACAAGCCATCCTTAAAGAAAAGCATGACACATTTAAAGAACCATGAAAACTCTGTGTAGTCATTGTTATATTTGGTGAACAGATACAGGAAGATGTTGACTGGACGTGTTGTGAAACCTAATTTTGTTCTACTTCATGCACAAGTCTTGAGAATAAGGAAAGGCCAATTGGCTATCATCCAACTTAGAATTACTGGAATAGTTGTCATTTAAAGTAGGGAACCAGGAATTTCAGGGCACCACTGGAAGTGCTATGTGGGCCAGGATAGCAATGTGGGTATAGCAGCTCACTACTGGCTGGACAGTATGGTGATTGACTTCTGGTGGGGATGAAATTTTCTGCACCTGTCCAGACTGGCCCTGGAGCCCACCCAACCTCCTACTCAATGGGTACCAGGTCTCTTCCTGGGGGTAAAGTGGCTGGGGTGTGGCACTGACCACCCACCTCCATCTAGCGCTGATGTTAGAGGAAGAGTAGAGCTATACCTGTACTTCCCATCTGGGCCTTCATGGCCTATTCTAGGGTGCACTTTTGAACTGTAAGTGCTGCACACAAGGTGAAATGACCCTAGTTACAGGTAAGGTAAAGGTGAAGGTAAAGTTCACCCTAGAACATGCAACGAAGGCCCAGAGGGGGAGTAGAGGTACAACTCTACTCTTTCTTTAACCTTGGCACTAGATAGGGTTGAGTGGTCAATGCCACCCCTGGCCGCTTTACCCCTGGGAGAGAGACCTGGTACCCATTGTATAGGAGGCTGGGTGGACCCCAGGGCCAGTCTGGATGGGTGCAGAAAATCCCCCCCCCCGATTCGATCCCCGGACTTTCCAGCCCGTAGTAAGTCGCTATACCGACTGCGCTATCCTGGCCCACCCTAGTTACCGGTAGGTCAAACAAATTAAACATGTAAATTTGAATTTTTTGTAGTGTCATAAATCTTCAAAATAAACCTGAAGATAAATCCTCAAATTAAAACACGTTTCTTCATTGAGAGAGAATAGACAGCATGGGAACAGGTGTTCAGGAGGATAATATATATGTACAGTTCAAAGACAAAGGAAGCTGGGGAAAAATGCAGTATATATTTCATAAATACTGGTTTATGGTAACTCATGCTATATGTTATATGTCAAGTGAATTAACTAAACAACCTTAATACACTTACAAAGCATTTATTATTAAATACCACTACTTTTAATATTTATAGTGTCATCATAGGCACAAAGTTAAATGGTCATTACAGTCTGTGTTGCCTATTGATATTATTCGTTGATGGCATATTTACCCCCTTCTTGTTTCGGTTAGTGAATGTCTTTTCCTTTATATGTAACTTTATGTTATTGCTGAAAAATGGGTTTGTACTTCAGTTTTTTTTTTAGCATAATCAGTTCATATGCCATTCATAATATGCTATGGTGACACTCTAACTTTGTTTATCAGTGATTATTTTTCCTTGAAACTGCAGTACTGTTAAAATCACTAAAAAGACTGGGACAAATATGCCATCAAAGGATTTGGCACAGACAGCACAAACCAATTCTGAGGCAAGAATACACTGTACAAGTTTAACTTCATATTTACGAATGGTCATGTATATATAAATGTAGACATAAACAAACATACCCACAGATGTCTAAAAAGCATGAAACCAGTCACAATGACAAGTCTTTATGGTATTTTTATGACAAGTTTTGTTTTTGTTTTAGGACAATGCTAAGGGTCTGAGAAGTGTATTCATATTATTCTATTTTGCACTACAGTAACTAGTGCCACAAAAAAGTAACCAATTAATTTAATGTCATGCAAGAAGTAATGTACTTACACTAGGCATTGTTGGGAAGATGATGGTTTTCTTGAAGGTGGCACTACATAGTCTGTTGATGCATACTTATGCTGTGGAAGAAGCTGCTATGTGCCTGTTCATGGTAGAAAAGTGGGGACAACCTGGTATATGATATAAGGAAGGAAGGAAGGAAGGAAGGTAATTTGTTCTCCTGTAGCTTTGATACTTGTCTACCACACTGCATGGTGTTACATCCCAGAACACTATAATCTTAAGATTACATGTGTGAGAATTCCAAATCTCTTTGTTTATCAGAAACTTATTGAGGAAGTAGATAAGAAATTTAAGAAATAACTGCACCAAAAGTGTATTTTTGACCTAAGAAGTCAGCAAGGCATAGAAATAAAGAATTTACCAAGATATATAAAGTTGTCTGATAAAATAAATATATGCAAATGGAGCAGAGAAGGAACAGACTACATTACCAACTTCAGTATTGGTCACAAGGGAATTCATGCTGATTCTTTGAAAACAAACAGCTCAGAAACCAATGGTTATGAAATCAAAATGTTGTTGGTGCATTGATTTACTAACACTTGCTCTCTGGTGAACTAGGAGGGAACCAAAATGGTTCACACAAATTGTTGCCGTGCTACAATATACACGCCCAGTTTTTTGCTGTCTTGATGAGACATTTACAGCCCAGTAAATTTTCACTTTAATTGCAGACTTTACAGCCAAATTTATACATACAAGTATATAAATAGGTTAGAACAATGTGCTTAACAACAATTATTATTCCTGCTAGACACACTGAAATACAGATAGCAAAGATAAAGCACACATTTCATGTCTTATTTGTGTCTACAAATTCTTGATAATAGGGGCCAGATAAAATGATACATCAAAATTTAGAATTTAGCCTTAATATTTGTTGTCAGAAATTATAAAATTATTGGCATAAACTACTAGCATGTTTCTGCCAAGAAAATGTCTAACTGGTTTATGGTTTTACACAAGTGTTCAGAAAATTAATTTCTGAACTGGTCCACTACAGTTCATCCCTCAGGAATGTACGTGCAGTTCTACTGAAACCAAGAGGCAGTGAAGACCAGAAACTGACACGATCCTTAAGCAGGCCACTGCTCATATAAATGTTCCTAGGAGATTCTATGTGCAGGTATTCAAGATCATCTGTGGAGGTCACTGGCTGCCATGTCACAGAAACCACTTCCTTCTTTGAATCTGGTGGTGTTGGATTCCTGAAATGTGTCATGTCCTCATTCATTAAGCTCTCAGACCATATTTGTTTCCTACATGTTGGACTCTGGCTCTGGTAAGAAGGTACTCTACCCGCCCTAAGTTTCAGTGTCTATGTAGGTATCATGAAAGGATTTCCTTCTCCCACTTCAGTACATGTAGCAGAAACCTCTTTGTGAAATTTAGCTATAAAATATGGATATGAATTATGAATAAAAATGAGAAGGTATGGAAACACATACCTCTCATTGATTTGTTGAAAATATTAAAGTTTGAAACTGATAATTTAAATTCTGTTCTAAGTCAAAACTTCATTTGTCAGTTGCCACAGGATGTGACACAGTTAAAACAACACACTAATCATAAAAAAGTTTAGACTTTAATTAATTTGTATGTTTCTTTCAACCTGTACTTTTATTTATTCAAGTTGCAGTCCCATGTCTCTAAACAGACTGCATCAAAATTTAAGTACCCTAACCTTGACACATTTAGTTACATCTATTACCAACATATAAATTTATTGGTATATATAGGTATATAATGGGCTTTAAAAATTGTGTAAATATACACACAATATTTTAAAAGCATTTACCATTTTTGTAAATTTGGTCCAAATATGTGTGAAGTTTTTCTTGTATTGTTACTACGCCTCTGTGGTCTAGTGGTCAGAGTTTCTGGCTACAGATACAGAGGTCCCGGGTTCGATCCCCGGCGCTACCAGATTTTCTGAGTAGTAGTGGGTCTGGAACGGGGTCCACTCAGCCTCG
>Ga0123357_10013293_pt1 | contig 10672 bp, 8 predicted proteins | sample TergutEmb28metaG_FD_89873 | JGI IMG/M metagenome (GOLD analysis project Ga0123357, IMG submission 89873) | Embiratermes neotenicus P4 segment gut microbial communities from Petit-Saut dam, French Guiana - Emb289 P4 | ecosystem: Host-associated > Arthropoda: Insects > Digestive system > Gut ...
CCGTTTGTGCCCGCCTGCAAAACCAAGGTCGCCGCAGGGATGAAGGTACAGCTGGATACTGAAAAGATCATGAAAATCCAGCGTGATATCATGGAGCTTGAGCTAATCAACCATCCGATCGATTGTCCGATTTGCGATCAGGCCGGGGAATGCAAGCTCCAGGACTATTACATGAAGTTTGACGGGCAACCGAGCCGGATGACCGTCAAACCGGTCCTGAAGGCCAAGAAGATGGATTTTGGCTGCGGCGTGGTCCACGACCAGGAGCGGTGTGTGCTCTGCGCCCGCTGCGTCCGTTTCACCCGCCTGATCACCAAGACCGGCGAGCTGGGCATTGTCAACCGGACCGATGCTGCCCGGGTCAATATTTTCCCGGGGCGGCCGTTAAACAATCGGTACGCCTTGAACGTGGTCGATTTGTGCCCGGTCGGCGCCATGACCAGCCGCGACTTCCGCTTCAGGCAGCGTGCATGGTTTCTTGCCAAGAGCCCGTCCATCTGCCAGGGATGCAGCAAGGGATGCAACATCTCCATTGACCACAATCGGGAGAAGTACAAAGACGATATCATCTACCGTTATCGGCCGCGGCTCAACGAGAAGGTCAACGGTTATTTCATCTGTGACGCGGGACGGATGACCTACAAGCTTGAAAATGACCATCGTCTGACCACCCCCCAGGTCAATGGTCACGATGCCGGCATTGACCAGGCGATTGAGGCGGTGCGCAGAGCTGTCAGCGAAGCGCGGAAAACAGCGATTCTGGTCTCGCCGAACGCCTCTCTGGAGCAGATGTTTGCCATCCAGCAGTTCGCTGCGTCAATCAACGCCCCGTTGAGCGGGTACAGCGATGGCTACATCAAGCCGGGCGATGGCGACGATTTCCTTATTCAAGATGATAAATCAGCCAACCGGGCATCGTTTGCTCTCCTGAAGATCGATGATTCCAAGGCCGGTTTCGATGCGGCGGTCAGCGGCGCCGACCTGTTGTTCAGCTTTCAAAACGACCTCGGCCGCGCGTTGACAGAAGGGGAGCTGACCCCGTTGCTGGTCAACGCCAAATTGATCACCATCACCAGTTCCTTGACCGACTGTGTGGCCAGATCTGCGGTGGCGATACCAGTGGCATCCTACAGTGAAGATGCGGGAAGCCTCGTCAACTGCGACGGGCGTCTCCAGGGGTACGAGGCTGCGGTGGTGAAAAATCAGCCGCTCAACAGCCTGATTGAGGTGACGCGCCTCCTCGGTGGAGAAATCAAAAGCAATCAGGAGGCCCGTGTCGGTTTGCAAGCCGCGGTCGCTGTCCTGAAGGATATCGATTTGGAACAGATCCCGGCAGAAGGGGTCGCACTTACTGAAAGCGAGGTCGCACATGTCGCAGCTTGATATTCTTCTCCTGGTGCTCCGGGTAGCCTTCGGGGCGTTTGTGCCGCTCTGTTTCATAGCGGTTCTCGTCTGGATGGAACGCCGCGGCGCCGCCTTCTTTCAGGACAGATCGGGCCCCAACCGCGCCCACATCTTTGGGTTCAGAGCTGGCGGTCTGGTGCAGAACTTCGCTGATGCGGTCAAGCTGATCACCAAGGAAGACATTATTCCGGGCCATATCAAACACAAATTCTACTTTGTTCTGGCCCCGGTCATTGTGTTCTGCATCGCCTTGATTTCCTTTGCCGCGGTTCCATTTGCCGATGCGCTGATTATCAATGGCAAGAAGTACATCATGCAGGCCATCCCGACAGATCTCGGTATCCTTTGGTTCTTGGCCCTGGCAGGCTTTGCCGTATACGGGATTATTCTGGCCGGTTGGTCCTCGCACAACAAGTACGGCGTTCTCGGAGGACTGCGGGCAGCGGCCCAGGTCATCAGCTATGAGATACCGATGGGATTTGCCATCATTAGTGCGCTGGTCGTGTACGGTACCGTCAACCTCACGGAGATAGCCCAGTATCAGGGGCATCTCCTGTTCGGTTTCATTCCGATGTGGGGTGTGGTGGTGCAACCGTTAGGCGCTATTATCTTCATCATCGCCGCTTTTGCCGAGGCAAACCGTACGCCCTTCGACTTGGCTGAGGGAGAGAGCGAATTGGTGGCCGGGTTTCACGTCGAATACAGTTCGATGAAATTCGGCATGTTTTTCATGGGCGAGTATGTGGCCATGTTTACCTCCAGCGCCATCATCGTCACCCTGTATTTCGGCGGTTACCAGATTCCCTGGTTTTCCACCGAGACTCTGGTCCACAATGCCAGGGCCTTCTCCGTTCTGCTCATGCTGCTGCTGCCCGCGTGCGCCTGGCTGTTTGCCCGGTGGATGGCCAAAAACAATCGGAGCCACTACGATCGTCCCAACGACCCCAGGGTATGGGAAGCCCAGATCTATGCGAAAATCCTCTGGGGCACCGTGGCGGCGCTTGAAATTGTGCTCTTCATCTATCTCATAACTGTTTCCGGTGGTGTCGCGGACCGTATTCTGGTTGCCTTGTTGCAGATCGTCACCTTCTTGGTCAAGACGACGTTCATGTGCTTCATTTACGTCTGGGTACGGTGGACCCTGCCACGCTTTCGTTATGATCAGCTGCAGAAATTGGGTTGGCAAACTCTCCTGCCGCTTTCACTGCTGAATATCTTTGTCACAAGTGCAATCGTGGTTGCATTGAGTTAAGAAAGGAGCTGGCATGAGTGGAAAAGTAAAAATAATGGAGCGTAAAGGGAAAGACCTTTGCGAGCGGCTGTATCTGGTTGAGGTCGTCAAGGGCATGGCGGTGACCTTTGGTCATTTTATCGCCAACTTCCTTGATAACTCAAAATTGTACGTCAGGCATTATCCCGAGCAGAAACCTGAAATTCCTGCCCGGTGGCGTGCGCGTCACCGCTTGACGAAACATGAAGACGGCAGCATGAAATGCGTGGCCTGTTTCATGTGCCAAACCAACTGCCCCGCCAAGTGCATCATGATTGAAGCCGGTGAGCGAGTTGACGGTCGGACCGAGAAAATGCCGGTGCGGTTTGACATTGATTTGCTGGAGTGCATCTACTGCGGCTACTGTGTCGAAGCCTGCCCCATGGATGCCATCCGCATGGATACCGGCATATTTGCCGTGACCGGCAGCGACAGGCAATCGTTTGTCATGGGGCTCGATGCACTGCTGGCCACACCGGGTGCTTTTACCGAAGAAGAGTACAAGAAAGGGGGCGCTTGATACTATGTTTGCCGACGGTCTATTTATTGTGTTTGCCACGCTTGCCGTGCTGGGCGCGGTGGGGCTGGTGCTGTTCAGGCATCCGATGAACGGGGCGATGAGTTTTGTCGTGACCTTGATTTCCCTGGCAGGGTTGTACGCCCTGTTGTCGGCGAAGCTGATTTTCGCCCTGCAACTGATCGTGTACGCCGGGGCGATCATGTCGCTGATCGTTTTTATCATTATGTTTCTGAACATCCAACCGGACGATCTGCCGCAGGAAGAGATGAAACTGTTTTACGTGTTGGTCAGTGCGATAGTGGTGTGTCCCATTGGTTTGCTCCTGGCCAAGATCGTCAAAAGCCTGCCTGTGCATTCAACCGCGATCATGGGCAACAAGTTCGGCGGCGTCAAGGAAGTCGGGTTGCTTCTGTTCCGAGACTGGCTGATCCCATTTGAGATCGTTTCGATCCTCCTGCTGGTCTCCTTGGTTGGCGCTGTTATCCTCGCAGGTAAAAGGGGGACCACGAAATGATGCATGGCTATCTCTATCTGAGCATTATCCTGTTTTGTCTTGGCATCGTCGGTGTTGTCGCCAGACGGAATGTATTCACTGTGTTCATGTCCATTGAGTTGATGCTGAACGCCGCCAATCTGGTTTTTGTCACCTTTGCGCGTGTGCATGAAAACATAGATGGACACGTTCTGGCGATGATGGTGATGGCGGTTGCCGCCGCTGAAGCGGCCTTGGCGCTTGCCGTTGTGATTTTGCTGCACAAACACAAGAGCAAGCTCGACACCAACGTGTTCAGTTTGTTGAAGGGGTGATGCCATGGAACAATGTGCCAATTATCTGGGATTGATCCCGCTTTTCCCCCTGCTGGGAGCAGTGTTTATCGGACTGTTGCATGTCTTTACCTGCAAGCGGACCGCATTGCCGGAAAAGGTGTACGGCATCCTGGCGTGCGTCGGTCCGGTCCTTGCCTTTGTGCTGGCCCTCAAGGTCTTTGTCGCCCTGAAGGGATTGGCGCCGGAAGCGCGTTTTTTGAGCTATAAGGCGTTTACCTGGTTCAGCGTCGGCGAGCTGCACATCGACATGGGATTCCTGGCCGACCCGTTGAGCTGTCTGATGCTCCTGTTCGTCACCTTCATCGGCTCGCTCATTCACATTTATTCCATCGGCTACATGGGGGGCGACAAGAACTACGGCAAATTCTTCGCCTACATGAACCTGTTCCTGGGCAGCATGCTGGTGCTGGTGCTCGGCAACGGCCCGGTCGTCATGTTTGTCGGATGGGAGGGCGTGGGTCTCTGCTCCTACCTCTTGATCAGCTTTTATAGCGAGGACCGCTCCAATGTCCTGGCCGGCAACAAGGCCTTCATCGTCAACCGGGTCGGGGATCTCGGTTTTGTTCTCGGCATGTCGTTTCTGTTCTGGGGAATAGGTGCCCACGGCTTTGATTATCTGTCGCTGAAGGCTAATGTCCACCATCTCGAGCCGGCGGTTGCCCTGACCGTGTGTCTCCTGCTTTTTGTCGGCGCCACCGGTAAATCGGCCCAGATTCCTCTGTATGTCTGGCTTCCCGACGCCATGGCCGGTCCGACTCCGGTTTCGGCGCTGATCCATGCCGCCACCATGGTCACCGCCGGCGTCTACATGGTCGCCCGCTTCAGCTTTTTGTATGCGGGCGTCGAACTTGCCGGCAACATCGTCGCCTGGATCGGTATACTGACCGCTTTGCTGGCGGCAATTTTCGGCATGTTCCAGGAAGACATCAAAAAGGTGCTGGCCTACTCGACGGTCAGCCAGCTGGGGTACATGTTCGCGGGCGTGGGTGTTGCAGCCTATTCGGCCGGTATTTTCCATGTGTTCACCCATGCCTTTTTCAAGGCCCTCCTCTTCCTTGGCGCGGGTTCGGTCATCTATGCCCTGCACCATGAGCAGAACATTTGGAAGATGGGCGGCCTGAAAAAGAAAATGCCCAAGACCTACATCACCATGGTCATCGGCGCCTTGGCCCTGGCCGGCTGTCCGCCGTTCTCCGGCTTCTTCAGCAAGGATGAGATTCTGTACAGCGCCCTGGCCACCGGTCATTTCGGCATCTGGGCCATTGGCGTACTGGTCGCTGGTATGACGGCCTACTACACCTTCCGGATGATTTTTGTCGTTTTCCACGGAGAACCGCGTGACCATCATGCGTACGAACACGCAACCGATGCGCCGTCCGTGATGACCGTCCCTCTGATCATCCTGGCGATTGGCGCGCTCTGTGCCGGATTGCTCAACTTGCCCGGCATCTTCGGCGGCGATCAGGTCGTTTCCCATTGGTTGGCGCCGAGTCTGACGGAGCACCATCCCCACGGTGGCGTTTTCCTGGAAATCCTCGCCATTGCCGCCAGCGTCGTGGCATTTGTCATCGGCATCAAGATCGCATACACCAAATTTGGTCATGGCGCGCAGGAACCGTTTTTTTCAGGATTTGCCGATTTTGCCTATCACAAGTTTTATGTTGATGAACTGTATGACAGGATCATCGTTCAACCCTATAAAGCAATTGGCTCCAGCATCTGGAAGGTGATCGAACCCAATGTCACCGATGCCCCGGTCAAGGGCGTATCCAGACTGTACATGGTACTTGGCACTGCCTTTAAGGTCTTCCAAGTGGGCTACGTCAGGGTCTATGCTCTCTATATGGTCCTTGGGCTGGGTATTATGAGCCTGCTTCTTTCTCAATCGCTGAACTGATAGAAGGTGAAAGAATGTTCGAACATGTCCTTTCCGTCATAATCTTCCTGCCCATCCTCGCTGGGCTGATCTTGCTCGCTTCACCGGCGAGCAGGACGATCGCCCGATTTACCGGGCTTGTCATTTCCCTGGCCACGCTCGTCCTGAGCCTCGAACTCTACCTGAGATTCGAGGCGACTGGACACCTTGAATTTGTTGAACACATCTCATGGATCAAGTCGCTGGGCGTTTCCTACTCTCTTGGCGTAGATGGCATCAGCCTGTTTATCCTCATGGCCGGGTCGGTGTTGCTGCCTCTTGTCTATTTCGTCTTCGGAACCAAGGAAAAGGGATACTACGCCAACCTGTTGATCGTGCAGGGGGCCATGGCCGGGGCGATTTGCGCGGCGGATATGATCCTCTTCTATATTTTCTGGGAAGTCATGCTCCTGCCGGTTTTCTTCATGCTCGGGCTCTATGGTGGGCCGCGTCGGCTGCCGGCGACCTTGAAGATCACCCTGTACACCATTGCCGGGTCGCTGCTCATGCTGGCGGCAATCGTGTATCTCGGGGTCAGCTATCATGCTCAGTTCAACGAGTGGAGTTTCGCCATGGAGAAGATGGCGCATCTCAATCTGACCGGCCGGGTGGCAGCTGTGGCTTTCTTCGCCTTCATGATCGCCTTTGCGGTCAAGATCCCGCTCTTTCCGTTCCACACCTGGCTGCCTGACGCCTACACCGAGGCTCCGGCGGCGACGACCTTTGTCCTGTCCGCGGTCATGGCTAAAATTGGCGTCTACGGGGTCATCCGTTTCGTGGTCCCGGTCTTTGACCTGGAGTTTGCCCGGTTTGCCATCCTGCTGGCCTATCTGGGCGTGATCGGCATGATGTATTGCGGGCTTGCCGCGATTACGCAAAAGGACTTCAAACGCATGCTCGCCTTTTCCTCCGCCTCGCACATGGGCGTGATCGCCTTGGGCGTGTTCTGCATGAACATCCAGGCGTTGACCGGGAGCATCTACCAGATCGTCGCGCATGCGACCAGCACCGGTGTCCTGTTCTTGTTCGCAGGTATTCTTGAGGAACGGACCAACACCCGGACCATCGACGACCTGGGCGGCATCGCGGCCAAGGCTCCAGTCTTTGCGCTCTATTTCGCCATTGCCATGCTGGCCTCGGTCGGACTTCCGGGCACCAGCGGGTTTATCGGCGAATTCATGATCGTGCTGGGAGCGATCAAATTTAATACCGCCATCGGCGTGCTTGCCGGAACAACCCTGATCATCGGGGTCTGTTACATGCTATGGATGTTCCAGCGGGTCTTTTTTGAAAAGACGAGCAGCCGTTCCGAACATTTCAAGGAACTGAGCTTTACGGAAGGTTTGGTGTTTTTACCCGTCATTCTCCTGATCATCGTGATGGGCATTTACCCCCACCCATTCCTCAGCAAGATCACTCCGTCGACGGCCTTGCAGTTCGCTCCGCCAGCGTCCGTGGTCGCGCAGATGCCTGCAGCCAACGCCCAGAATTATGGGCTCACCATTGAACAGAAATAAGGCCGGATTGTAATCATGACAAACGATTTAATGTTATTGATGCCACTGATCATCGTTGGTGCAGGGGCGATTCTGCTGATGGTCGCCTCGACCTGTGAGAAGCTCACGCATGAACTCGCCGCCTATGGCAGCGCGGGGATTTTTGCCGTGGCGTTTCTTGTTCAGCTTTCTTTCTGCATCGCCGGCAATGTCGCCCCGTACACCGAGGCATTTAACGGCGTGCTGGTGGCGAGCAACTTCTCCAAGGCTGCCGGTTTGATTATCCTTGCCTGCGGTTTTTTTACTTCCCTGAGTTCCCAGGCATATTTCAAACGCAACAATTTCTGCAGCCCGGAATACTACAGCCTGGCCGCCTTTGCGGCTTCCGGCATGTTGCTCCTCACCATGGCGCAGGAGTTGATCACCGTCTTTATCGCCCTGGAGATCATGTCGCTGGCCATCTATGTTCTGGTTGGCTATGACCGGAAGAGCGTGATCAGCACCGAGGCTGTCCTGAAGTATCTCATGCTGGGGGCCTTTGCCGGCGCGTTTTTTGTCATGGGCAGCGCCTTTGTCTACGGCGCGGCCGGGAGCACCAAATTTGTCAAAATCGGTCAATATTTGGCGGCGCATGGCATGCTGCACTCGTTGGCCATGATTGGCGGCGCTTTTTTCATCATGGTCGCATTTCTCTTCAAGGCGGCGGCTTTCCCCTTCCATGCGTGGGTGATAGACGTTTATGACGGCGCTGCCGTTCCCGTGACCGGATATATGGCCACTGCTCTGAAAACCGCCATCTTTGCCGTGTTTGCCAATTTTTTGGTCATCGACGGCGCCCTGCAACAGCAATGGATCACCTTTTTGTTCTGGATTTCCGTGCTGACCATGTTTGTCGGCAACCTGATCGCCATCGGTCAGCAATCGCTGAAGCGGATGCTGGCAGCTTCCGGTATTGTCCACTCCGGCTATCTGCTGATCGCCTTGGTCGCCATCGGCAGCAAAAATTTTTCCGGGAGCGTGATCGCCTTTTATCTGGCGGCATATGCGGCTGGTACCTTGGGCATCTTCACCGCTCTCTCCTACCTGGGAGGATCAGGTGAGGCGAGAAAGACATTCGACGATTTCAAGGGTCTTGCCAAGGCGCGGCCCTTTTCTGCTGCAGCTATCTCCATTTTCCTGTTGTCCATGGCAGGTATCCCGCCGACCGCGGGTTTCATGGGAAAATTCTACATCATCACCAGCGCCATCAATGCGGGCGAGATCACTTTGGCAGTGCTCGGCATCGTCAGTAGCATCATTTCCATGTGGTATTATCTCCGCCTGATCATTGCCATGTATTTTCATGAGGCTGAGGAACAATTCGACGAACCGGCAATTTCTTCCTGGGCACCGGCCTGCACCTTTGTCCTGGTCCTCTGTGTGTTTGCCATCAGCCTCTACCCCATCACGGTGTAATCACTATTCGTTGTATCTTTTTTCACTGCTGTTTGAGGAGAAGGGGCATATTGCCTCTTCTCCTCTTTTTTTTCATCGGAGTTTCTGCATGAGATTTTGAAAAAATATTGAAGAGAGGGGAATAAGATGAAAAAAAAATCACTGTTGTTGTCGTACTATTACTTGCCGTGCTGATGAGTTGATGCACTAATAATAAAATAAACATTACAAAAAAAACAAACAATGAAGACGAATATAAAGTTCCTACAAGCGTTGAAGAATCAATAATGCAACCAATATACATGGATGAATATTCAAAAACAGAGACTGTAAAAAGTAAGAGAATACTTTTTCAATGGGGGAAAGTAAATATAGATCTTGTCAAGGAATATCTGCGTATAGAGAAAATTAACAAAGATTACTTTTTATATATTAGAATTTCAGGGGGATACTACTGACCGCCAAATGTAAGAGGATGCGTATCTCTGTATATAATTGACAAGGAAATTGATAAAAATGCTGGTGAATTAAAAAATATAGAATGGGAAGAAATTAGTGGATCATAGTTAATTAACGATGAACAAATAAAAATTATGTCAATGCATAGAATTAACTTCAGGGAATCTTGAAATTTATTTTATGTGGGTCCAGCGACATTCACCGGCAATTTTTTTCATCAAGACCATGCACTGTTGGCATTTGATCCGATCGGTTTTGTACCCTGGCAGCGTCTGGCAATGTGCAGGGAGGCATTCTTTTGCTATCTTGCCGCTCTCTGGGCAGACTTCACCCGCCAGCAGTCAGAAGCATTCCCATCCGGTCAATGTTGTACGCCAGGTTCCGCAAACCGATCTTTGCCCTGGCTCGGGCTATGCCGATCGTGCGCAACAGCAAATTGCCCGCTCTCTGGACCTGCACACCAAAGACATGTTCGATCCGCGAACGAATCTTGGACCTGGTCCTGTTGCCTTCCCGTTCTCTTGGGGTCAATGGACTATTGCGGCTCCCCTTGCGCTGGATATGCTCCCGGAAACCATCCTGCGAAAGACGCTCCAATTGATCCGCCGATCGATAAGCCGAATCCGCCCAGACATCCTTGCTCGTATTGTCGGCAAAGAGCTGTTCAAACACATTGCTGTCATGCAAAGCCGCATCAGTCACCGCATAGCTCCGAATCAGCTTGTGCTTCACATCCACCGAGACGTGATTCTTGTATCCGTAAAACGACTTGCCGTTTTTCTTGGTCCACCTGGCATCCACATCTTTTCTGCGCCGCTTGTTTTCGGACCAGTCCTCAGGGACATCGCCCTCTTTTATCCTGGCATTCTCTTCCCGGCTGTTCCGCTGCTTGGGAACACTCACGATGCTGGCATCCACGATCTGCCCTTTCATCGCCATAAAGCCATTGGCCCGAAGGTGCGCATCAAAGGTCGCAAACAACTCTTCCACGATGCCGCCATTGACAAGGTCTTCGCGAAAACGCCAGATGGTAGTGGCGTCCGGGACTTTCTGGCTGATGTGCAGACCGAGAAAGAATCTGAAACTCGGTGGCGTCATCCGACAGATTGTACAGCGACTGCAAGATAAGAATCTTGAACAGCAGAATGACATCGTATCCTTTCGCTCCAACATTGGACTTCGGGCCTTTATCCCGAGCCTTTTCCAGTGCCGGACGAAACAGTTTGATGTAGGTTGAAAGAAATGGACACCAAAGATTTGTTAGAGGAAGTTGTACGAGAACAAAACGGAGGTGTTAGTTATGGAAAAGATTCCGCAAGGAGTGTACACGCGAGAGTTTCGTGAAG
>Ga0123357_10013295_pt1 | contig 10671 bp, 2 predicted proteins | sample TergutEmb28metaG_FD_89873 | JGI IMG/M metagenome (GOLD analysis project Ga0123357, IMG submission 89873) | Embiratermes neotenicus P4 segment gut microbial communities from Petit-Saut dam, French Guiana - Emb289 P4 | ecosystem: Host-associated > Arthropoda: Insects > Digestive system > Gut ...
CTCTGGCCATTATCTCCGTAACCGTTCAACTTTGGATACAGGTGTTTTGGGTTATATCGGTATAGTTTAACATAAGGAACACTCTCCCGAAGTCTGGCACATTCCTCCTGGGACACCCTGTATTTCCCTAATTTTCACACGTGCTGTAACTTCAGTCCTGATAGTGAAGTGCCTATATTTTCTGTGCCTTCCAGAATATAGTCAAATGTCATTTTTTCTTTAAAAATGTCCTCTTGCGATTTATGTGATTAAATGATATTGTAAAATATACTTGATCTGAGGGTGGTTTTTACTGGAGGGAATAGAAAAAAATGGCTACATAAAAGTCTGAAAACAGGCAGTCGGAATTCCGATATTCAGCCATTTGCCAGACAGTTATTAGATGACATTTCATCCGTGCAACCGCCTGAGCAGGAAAATCTCAATTAATGTCCTCTGTAAAATTGTGTGAAGCTCTGACATTTATCGCACGTTTATTATGCATTCGAACTTCCAAAAATTAAGTACTTTCGTCTTTCCCTGCCAACAATTTCACAATCTGTTGCAGCTGGTTTTAGAACTGCGCACTTTACACACAGTAGTTGCTAACAAAAGTGCCTGAATTCTCTCTCCCACTTTCAAATGTTAAGTTGGAGGTTACGATTGTGGAACAGTGACATTTACAAATGATCTTCGAAGTTACATGGCAACAGGCACCCAAACATATAAATTAATCAATAATTGGTGCAACCGGGAACATTTATCGGCCGCACTGTTTAGTTGTATCCGGTGACAAAGAAGTGAAAGTCAAATCTTGAAGCTCCTGATTCAAACCTTGTGAAATTTGGCAATATTTCAAATTTTAAGGACAACTTTACACAGGGGAATGATACACACATCTTCAGTAACGAGAAGTTGAAGAATAATGCCTTTTAATTTTCAAAAATTGGTAACGGTGCTTGCTTTATCATACCATATGTACTTATTTCCAAATTAAAAAATGGTTGCATCATTCACTGCTTTATTATGATGAAAATAAGCACTTTCGTATTTTGAAACACATCTCATTTTTCGGATTTTTTTGTAACCAGTGATTTTTAAGTTGTGTTAATATTTATTTTCATTTTCAATAACTTGCCAGATGTTTCTGCTTAAATTCTCTTAGACAAAAAATACCTTTCTCTTTTCTTCCTACAGGTCTTTCCTTTAATATTTGGTCCATTTTGATGCTCTGTATATTGGTCTTACATAATTCAAGCCATGTGTAGTAATTTGCGTAATAATTATATTAACATATGTTTTTCAACTTCCTATATATAACTGCAATTTCTAATAAAATTGTCTTCTGAATTTTCCTCAATGTTTTTCAGAATTTTTCACGATATTGCACTTTCGAAGGACTGTTTCTATAAACATCGATATTATTAACATATAACGTCATTAAACAGTAATAATGATTCATTCCACTAGGTGTTACCAGATAGTAGGTTCAACTGAATAGGACATTTAGGAACCTAAATTTGAATTATTCAAAATGCCCTAGAAAAGTGGATTGAGCGAAATTGTAGTGTGTGTGAGCGGGAGCTCTGCATGGTTCGGAACGGAGATACGTAGTATATACTGGTGTTGTACTCATAGTGATCAGGGTAGGAACAGCTGGTTTTAAAAAGTCATTAAGTTTCTGCTCAGATAAAGAGAATACAATGGTCGGCTTGATATTCTGCTAGTCGGGGTAACAGATTGCGTTATCAGAGTTTTGGTAGTTCATAAGAAAATATTAGTTATGTTATTATTCAATTTATTAATTTTGTGTGATAACATTTTATGTAATGCAGATAATTAATTATGCAATTCGAAAGAATTTCATCCTACTAACATAAGTGGGCTTTATGAAGGAAGGCAGAAAAATATGGAATAAACTGATAGGTAAAAGTTAAATAGCCTCTGTCTTGAAGTAGCATAAGGGAAAAGATTAGTTTAACAGAAAGACCGGCTTTTTAAAGAGGATGATATAAAATTGATCCAAAGCGCTTATGTATGACTCGGTTAATGTAAAAACAGTAATAAGAATTAGAAGTCCATTAAGTGCGGGGGAAGTATATTGGGCAGCTGGGAAAGTAACAATTCTAAAGAAAATCTTGCGCAATGTATCAAATTGGAGGATTAAGTTCATTTATCTATTTGTACCGTGACTTTCAATTTGTTGCTCGTTTTCATTATCATACTCGCATTACTGTGTGCAATATCAGTTAATACATAACGCCAATCATAGGAAGATAATGAGAACATTTTTCATTCTTTACTACAAGGTGACTTAAAAACAAATTACCTTAAATTAACCACAGAAGAGACGTGTTCTGAAATTTCGCAAACACAACCAAAAAATGAAAAGCTTATTATTATAAACGAAAATCACCATATTTTGGTGATTTATCGTTTATTCTATGAGAGCACTCTTACGCTTTTTCTTCTTCCAGTCATGTTAGATAAAGAAATTTTGATACCTTTTTCAAAAATAAAACGAATTTCAATACAATTTTTTAACAGGCAGAAAACGTAGTATGTTGAAAAGTACAGGTTACAGATTCGATATAACTGTTTCAAATAAAGATATATTTGGAGGCAGCAACAGAAGTATGTTCAAATTATATTCATTTATTAGGTCAGTTATATATAAATTGAAAAAATTGGAGGTATGAATTATCGTTTAATATTTATATAATAAAAGTTTACGTCATATTTCTAGGTGATACGTTAAATGTCTGTCAAAAGGAACGCTGTTACAGTAGACTTACCTAATAACAGTCAGATGAGATTTAAGTGGTCTTCAGGTAACACAAAACACGATGCAGTATAAATACAAAATTGGCGGTGTTGCGTTCAGCGGTACGCTGTTGTGCACTGTGATGTTGATAGCTAAGAATGAAGTTTAAAGTTACTTACTTATACTACAGTTCATATCTATTTGGCCATATACGTAATAGGAAAGGACATGGAATTGCATATCATAATTAGTTATGCTTGGACAATTTTATCATGGGAAAATGTGATCTATAAATTGGTGAAGGCTCCTAAAGGTAGGAGAAAATTAGGTGCTTCCCGTTTTATGGTATTTCCTTATTATAACCGAATTACATTCAACATGCACCGGTCATTTTCAAACACATCCTTCCAAAATAGTCTCAGGAACCTTACGAATCTCCCATCCCAGGTAGGTGGTTAGCGGTTTCTTCAAATCAGAAGAATCCTGCCCTCAACACCTGTCAGCAGAAAGACACTGTTCTAAACGCACACCATTCTGCCGATTCTACCTGTCAGCAAAAACACACTGCTCTACCCGCACACAATTCTGCCGTCACCACCTGTCAGCAGAAAAACACTGCTCAACCCGCACATAATTCTGCTGTCACCACATGTCAGCAGAAACACACTGCTCTACCCGCACACAACTCTGCCGTCACCACCTGTCAGCATAAACACACTGATCTACCCGCACAAAATTCGAACACTGCACTGACTTGTAGTGTCAGACTAGGCTGGCCATTGTTACTTGCGGCTGAACATTGAGGCTAGAGGGTAGATTATTTGGGCCAAGGAGGGATGACGGGACAGGGAAGGGAAGAAAACTACACATTAGTGTGCTTAATGTTCTGTTTCCAAAACCAAATAATCTTCGATTGGTAAAATCGACAAAAATTAAATGGGCGTGGCATGTTGCTCAATAGGGTTGAGAAGAGACCTATAAAGGTTTTTTTGGGGACTACCGAGTGAAAGAAACCAATCTGGAGACCCAGACTAAGATGGGAGAATAATTTTAAGAAAGATCTTTATAAAGTGGGATGTGGGGTTATGGACTGGATAGATCTTTCTTATGATATGGACAGGTGGTGGGCACTTGTGATTGCGGAAATAAATCTTCGGTTTTCTTAAAATTCGAGGAAAATCTTTACTAGCTGAAAATCTATTTTATTCCCAAGAAGAATAATATTCCACGGGGAAAATAAGTAGGGAAATAAATAGGTAATTTAACAGGCATGTATTATTTTTCCAACCTACAAACCTTATCAAATTCCTGCGGGCGAAGTTTACACCATATACAGAGTAAATTACTGTGCGTAATCAGTGTTGGTTTCGAATTTAAAATTTGTGAATTTAGTTGCTCACATTTTGGGAGAAACGTATGTTGAGGGTGTTTGTGAATAGAGGGTTGAGATGAATATTTAGATATAAGAAGACCTGGGTAACGAGTGAGTGGAGGAAACTATAATGCGAACAGCTTAATGATATATATTCTTCATTCATTTTTCAGGTGATCAAATAATAATAATGTATTGGACGTGTCATCTTCCACGTATGTGACAGATTATTGATGTTTACCGTTTTTTGTTTAGAATTTGTATGAGAGAGAGACCACTTGGAAGATCCACGTTTAGAAATGTGGATAATATTAAAATGGATTTTCAGGAAGTGGAATGGGGTCAAGTATTGGATTGAGATTTTCAGTGTAAGAACAGGCAGATGAAACTTTTGAATGCAGTAATGAACAGTAACAGTTGCATAAAGTGGGGGTTATTTCTGGAAAAGTTACGAAACGGTTAGCTTCTCAAGAAGGACTGCTAAATATAGTTAAAATCTGAAGACGTCAGACAGCGTCAGCTAGACTATCATGTTATTTTACTGAATCATTCCATTTAACTTCACTTGAAATTGGTACGGTCTGTTGGAATCACGCAGTTCAGTTGTACTATTCAGCAAAACTTATGTTTATCTCTACACCGTGACACAAAGCGACCTGCCTTGTAATTTCTTTCGTTTTGCTGTTTTTTCTGTACGTCATTATGTTTGTTGGAATTTTATTGTATGGGCTTCAGGTTGAAATTCCTACTGCATTTAGATTAGTTTTCTAAGAAGTCAATAAGCTTACCGCGAGAAGAATAAAAATTTATACAATCACATTCTTTAGAAAATAAATATAAAATAAAGTAATTAATTTCATAATTCAATAAAATTGGTCATACTTTATAAACATATTTATTCCCATAAAAGACTTGAAAGCCCAGATGTGCAGCAAATTTATACCTCTACTCTTCCTTTAACCTTGCCGCTAGATGAACTTGGGTCATTAAAGCCCCGCAATGACAGATGAAATTCGAGAAAGATAAATTTTCCCATTTGACATGAGGTTGGTTGGGCAGCAGTACGGTTCGTTCTGGTCCGGAAATTATCATCTCCACGGAGATTCGATGCCTGCACTGTCCAGTATATATGTATACAGAAATACATTGTGCTATACGGCTGTAGGTGTCTCAGAAACATAGAAATGTTTATGGGAACAATTGAGAAGTTTTTACACAAAAACACAAACGACACAAATATATAAGTAAGTTTTGTATATATTTGTTATTGTCTAGAAAGGAAAGTCAGAAATTGTTGGTAAATAAGTAGTATAGAATATTGTGCCTATTTAAAGACATTAAAAATAGAAAAATATATTGCTCATCTCAAAGTTTGATGATCCAGTTCAAATCAACAAAACATCCTTCTTTGATTTCCTTTGGAATATAATTGAAACTTCAATTAACCATAAACGTGAAATTATATTTCAGCAATGAAACATTGTTAGGAATTTTGTTAGTTTACCAAAACACAAAAAATCAAGATTGCCCCGAATTTCCCCCCCTCTATTTGTACCTCACTTCATATCCTTTGACCCACACCCACATCATTATTTGAAGAGCGAAACTGCATACGTACGAGGATAAAGAATACTTCGAGGTGCTGAAAAATCATGACCAGGAGCACAAGATCCAAATTGTTTAAATTCAGAAAAAACGCCTTTGGACAATCAGGAGAACCGTAGCCTGAAACTAAGCAGTAGTTCGTGACGGTTTTGAATTTGACTGGGCGTTTTGGACTGAATTGTAACTATTAAAGTTGTGTTCCGAAAAAATTTATTGAATCCAAGAGCGAGCAGGAAATTATGGATGAATCATCATGGAGAAGTGTGATTCCTTCAATATAGTTAATTTTCTTGTGTGTCTGAAGCTATCGTGAAATGATCACTCACAAAAATGCCTCATTTCCTTCCAGAATTTCTCACAGCAAGAAATCAAGTTGCCCAGTTGCTGCTGCTTGTTTTTCGTTACAATCAGTGCTTGTAGACAGGCACTCCAATTCCCTCATTCAAATTCAAATCCCTCACTGTCTTCTCTATAGGCTCTGGCACAGTCTCCTCACCTTCACTAAGGAAAATTTTCTTCCTGTTTTCCAAACAATATTACAGGAACGGCTTTCAGTCATGGGAGAAATTTTCAGCCTTCACGTAAACGAAATTTCATTAACCATATAAAATAATGAGTTTGGGGCCAACGACATTAAATTCAGAACAATAATAGAGGAAAAAGTCTGGGGATATTGTATTTATTATGTTATCGTAAAATAGAAGAAATTTCAAATATTTCTTTCCCGCAAACTAAAATCAAGTCTACAATTATGTAACTTTTCAATTTTGTTAAAAAGTAATAGACTAAAAATGAAGGAAAAGCAGGAAATTCACAACTTACACTCACTAGTAACGAAAACAGCATCTGACTCCACTTCAGTACATTTTTTTCGAATATTTAGAGGTTTAAAGTTTCTTAATTTTGGATTTTATAGCACTCCTCAAACACGGAATCTAGGAAAGGTATAAAAATTCTTGTTTTTAAACTTTCACTCTGTTCTAAATGTAATTTGTTCCTTTTTGGGTAATTCCCCGGCGTCTGAGTTCTAATTGCAATTAGAACTCAGACGACGAGGAATTACCTATAAAAGAACAAATTACGTATAAAAATACATTAAGTAAATAGCGGAATGGACCGTAACTAGCAAATTACATTGTGTTGTGTTTTTTGCAGAATGAAATAAATTTGGGCATCCTGTTGCTGATATTGCTCTTCAACTCAATAACGAATGGAACACTGCTGCCATCTACGTCCCTTAGTTTACAGGTCACCCAACTGGTACGCTGTCTGACATACAGCAGCCAGGGATATTTCGCAAAAGGGCGAACTCTGGTGATATCATCACCGTCTAACTACCGAGATGTGCAACAGGAACTGATTGCAGAGATTCAACGAAATTCTACCTGGCCTGTCGTTGTTACGGTTGATGGTAATATTAGCGTATCCGAAAAATCAGGATTTATGGATAGAGATGGCAGTTATATTATGTTGATACCGGATGGGAATATCAAGAGTTTGCAGGCACAAATTAATGGGCTTGCTTTCGAAGGAACTAACTTCACAAGACTGTGGAATTCTGAAGCTCGGTTTGTTGTGGCTGGAGCAAATGAATTCACAACGTTGCAACAAATGGACATATTTAATTACTTATCAAAATTTAGAATATATAACTGCATTATCATAAACAAATTTAATGATGTACTAAACGAAGAAAGTAGCAGACCGGTAAAAAATATTGATGTGGACATGGGCATGGAATTGGGTGTTTACACTTGGTTTCCTTATCGGAGTTCCGACCAGTGTACTGAGGTGAATAATATCACCATACTCGACAGTTGGGCTATTTCTGCACAAGGTCACTTCACCAAGAACACTGACTTGTTTCCACGAAAAATCCCTAAGCGTCTCAACGGATGTCCTATGAAAGCAGTTGTAAGAGACAGTGGGTGGTCTATTACTACAAAATATTATAAATACACCGATTTTAATGGGAGTGTTTTCACCAAAGTTTCTGGCATGGAGATGGATTTACTGAAGATGGTTTTGAAACAGTTGAACATGACGTTTATTCATGTTCCTACGCCAGAAGGTTTTGAATTTGAAAAAGGTTCGACAGATAATTTACGAGTAATTAGGGCTATGATAGATAAGAATGCTTTTATTGCTTTAGGTAAGTTGGAAACACGTATTTTGTTTGACAAATTTTTGGACTCCTCAAATTCTTACTACTTCCTGACACACCGCTGGTATGTACCGTGTTCTGACAAATATTCCAGATGGAACAGCATCTTTAGAATATTCTCTTTGGAACTGTGGTTAGTTCTGATCATATCTATTGTGATTGCGGCCATTTCGATTACACTTGTTGGGCGATATAGCTGCACGTCGGAGTGGCAAAGGTACAAGAATCTGTCAAGTTCACTGACCAACCTCTGGGCTGTGATGCTAGGGGTGTCAGTGTCAACGATGCCACGCTCACCGTCACTACGTTCGCTGTTCCTCGCCTGGGTGTGTTTCTCTGTGGCCTTCAGCACAGTGTTCCAGGCATTTCTCACAACGTTTCTTATTGACTCCGGCTACAAAACACCAGTTCAAAACATGGATGAACTCCTCGCCTCAGGCATTAAACTTGTCTACTCTTCAAGAAACAATTTCATTTTCGAGAATGATGGAGAAACGGAAATATCAAAAATACAAAGGAATCGAGTGATTTGCAACTTGTATTTGGAATGTTTTAAGTGGGCAGTATACCATAAGAATATTTCATATTTTACCCCTGATCTTAACGCTGAAATAATGAATGATCATGCTTATACTTTGAGCAAAACCTCTGAACCCTTGTTGTGCAGGTTAGACAACGGGGTAATTTATAACGAAGGACTAAGGATGGTAATGTTGAATGGAGACCCACTGTTGAGCCGAGTTTCTGAAATTATTGATCGACTAGTTGAAGCAGGACTTTACAACACCTGGATATCACGGTTTCAACACAAGTCCAAAATTATAAGCCATATACAACGTACCGTTCACCCGCTTGATGGATATTACAGCTTCAATCTCAATCACATGCGATCTGCTTTCTTCCTCCTTTTAATTGGCTGGTGTCTAAGTTCCCTCTGCTTTATTTTCGAGTTGTTGAACATTCGCCTATTAAACAAAAGGAAGTGAAGCTAATAATGTGTGGACCGATAGGTAATTTTGTATTATGGCGGTGCTTACACAGGTCTACATCACACACAACTCGCCAACGAATTTACTTGCCAGCTTCTATCGTTTGAACTAGCAATGTCTATAAAGCGTAGGAATTGAAACCTGGTCAGGGCGTTTGTAGATCTTTCTACATTTCAGAACAAACTGAAAATTTTCCCCCAAAGTTATTTACTATCTATATTATTTACAATGATCGGGTTCACTTTTGGTATAGTAATATAACATGCGATTAGCGAGTAATTTTGATTCTCTTGGATTTTGTCGCCATCCAATTCAATCATTTCTGAAATTACAAAAGTCGAGTATAAAGTAAAGTAACAAAATCGCTTCTGCGTAGCTTGTAATACAGTCCAGTGTGATTCACAGCTGAATGAAATGAAGGGTTTGTTGGCTGAATTTCCACTTCATTAAGATTGTTCGTTCGCAAGTTTATTCTCCGGAAACTTCCACAGAATTTACTTATTTGCAATTTAATCTTTACTGATGTTCATTTAGCAGATTGATTTTTGGTTCTTTTTGTTCTTTTCTCATATTCTCTTATTCTCATTTAAATCTAGGTGATTTAGGTATTCAGAGAAAACCATGTAACTGTAATTGAATTGCACGTTTTTAGATTTTGGGAAATGGACATGGGAGTTTCTCTAACTTAAATGTGAACGGTTTGATTTGTGCCTTATAATAATCTATTTCTCTATTATTTATTTAGTGACGCTCTTTTTGGCAAATATAATAGTTTGACAAATTTTCAATTTCAGGCAAACATCTTAGACAGCCTGGAAGTGTCGTGCAAATTGTTTGTCATTGTATCTGTTTTGCAGACCGTAATTCCAATGTTAGGACTGCACGGATGAACTCTCTATTTCTTGTAACAGTTTTTCTGATCCTTATGATTGGTGTCAGTGGTACGAATGAATGAAATTAACCTTTTGGCGCCGTAATTATTTATTTAAATTTTAGCACATCCTGTAAATAAAATGTGAATAAAACAGGAACCAATTACATTAGAATTATGAAACAAACTGCATTTTGAAGAGAAATAAAAAACCGAGAGTATATACCATGTTTAAAATATTCAGTATATATATTTGTTGAATAAATATATAAAATGCAACGTTTAGAGGTTAGCGGTGCCTTAAGACCATTATAGTGGTCGTTAGGCGTCAAAGGGTTAATATCTTTCTGAACACAATTGCCTATTTAAGAGGTGTTGTATTCAATCTGTTTGACTGAGCAACATGTTTCGACATATATTATGAAATTTTCATTTACTTAAAAACATTAAAACAACATGAGACCTAACCAATTAAATTACGAATGTCGTCCCAATATTATTTTAAAGTAATTAATATATAATATAGCTACTATAGAATAAATATTTTATAAATATTTAATGTAAAATTAATTTGGTTCGTCTTAATGTTACTAACAAATAAAATATATCCTTACTAAAAATACACTTGTATTGATACTCACTTCAAATATGTACACAATGTTTGAAAATGTTTCATGACTATTTCCACACAAAATGAAAAGCTGTGATTTCCTTAAACGTATCACTGAAATACAAAAAATAAAAATTTATTTCTCAACAGAACGTAGCATTTGTGTGTTTGTAATATATTTCCGACTTTCTATTTCCGAAATTAAAAACCAAGAATTTCCTGTATCTCTGAAATTAAAAGCAGCGTCATCATACGAAACGCAGGTCTGCGCTACCTACAGATGTGAGCTACGTCACATCCCACAACACTGTAATTAA
>Ga0123357_10013296_pt1 | contig 10671 bp, 10 predicted proteins | sample TergutEmb28metaG_FD_89873 | JGI IMG/M metagenome (GOLD analysis project Ga0123357, IMG submission 89873) | Embiratermes neotenicus P4 segment gut microbial communities from Petit-Saut dam, French Guiana - Emb289 P4 | ecosystem: Host-associated > Arthropoda: Insects > Digestive system > Gut ...
AGGAAGGACAGGGGGCGGGGTTTGCCGGCATGATAGGTACGGGCAGTGACAAAATAAGGGAAGGGGAAGTAGCAAATATGACGCCTGGGTGAATATTTTTCACCCCCCCCCCCCGTGTCTCTCTCGCACAATTCAGACTTAAATCAGGCGCGCACACTATTGTCCGCATTTGTTACTACAGTAATACCATAAGCACTAACAGTAGAACACAGCAATACCATATGCACACAGACCTCGCGGTTATACCGACTGGTACATTTTGTCGCGTGGGCCGGGTAGCGTAGTCGGTATAGCGACTGGCTACGGGCTGGACGGTCCGGGGATCGAATCCCGGTGGGGTGAGATTTTCCGCACCTGTCCAGAACGGCCCTGGGGCCCACCCAGCCTCCTGTACAATGGGTACCGATTCTTTCCCGGGGGTAAAGAACGGCCGGGGCATGACGCTGACCCCTCACCCCTTCTAGTGCCGTAGTCAAGATAGAGTAGAGCTATACCTCTACTCCCCCTATGGGCCATACGGCCTGTACAGAGCCTCAGTGCCTGTACAAGGGTACATTTTACCTTTACTTACATTTTGTCGCAGTGGTAGTGTGTACAGAAAGAAGTCCAATGTCCTGCAGCTTGAACCTAATTGTGTTCGTTACTGAAGTCTTAAAATATGATCGAATAAACTTAATATTGTACATCTTTCGTGCATTTTTTACGTAGTATCAACTTTATTACAAAAACATAGCACCAATATTTGATTGACAAAACTACTGCTACGTGTTTCGGCTACTGTCCGTAACCATCTTAAGTGAGCAACAAGTTTCAAGGACATACACGGCGATATTAAGAGACATGTCGATTGTAAACGGTAAAGTATACTTACTTACTCCATGGTGCAGAATCCTTTTTGAGAAGCTAACTGGTTTGCAGCTAGTCAAGAAATTCCCCGCATTTCACGGAACCCGAAGGTTCATTACCGCACTCACAAGCATCCGCCACCTGTCCCTATCGTGGGCCATCCCAATCCAGTCCATATACCCACCTGGAGATCCATCCTAATATTATCCACCCATCTACGTCTAGGTCTCCGTCCCTCCGGTTTCCCCAGCAAGACCCAGAAATGTTAATGTCAGTATATTGGTAAGTAACAATGTATGGTATTATTAACATTTGTTTAAATAATGTAATACATGACGAGTACTTAGAGTTTAAAATGCTGCATCCAAACATCTTAGAAGGGTGGATTTTCTTCCGCTTTTAATGGAGTGGGATTTCGGGTATGTTGACAGTCCGTGTATGTTCCGAAAGGCAAGTAACATTACATCGATGTGCATGTCTGAAAATCGCTGCTCCCCAGCTGAAACATGTAAAGTATTTTTGTAAATCAAATATAGGTGCAATTAGTTGGTGGTGAACATGTCTATGCTATTCAGATACACTGCAAGATATCAGTCAGGCAGTTGCTAAACTTATTAAATTGACCAGGAAACGGGCGGTCGAATTGTCTCGAAAACATAAAGTGAAAGTACTGGAAGCGGCGTTGTCCATTCCTTCGCACGAGGCACAGAAATGGAGGGAGGGCGTCGTTGGGAGGTTGCGCGGAATGTATTGGTTTGATAATCCTCTTGTTGTACTATGCATGAATCAAATTCGCCGTATTCCGGCTGTGATAGGGCTTCTAGTGTACGTGCGTCGAAACGTTTGGACGTGGAGTATCCTTTTTTCTGTATTGAAAATGGAGGGAGTATGTTACTCCGAAAAGTTTGTACCTACTTACCAAATTACGTGACGATGTGTCCCAGAAGAATAAATAGTACTATGCGTATTTCATTTTGGTGTATTTACTTTTTGTTTTATTTAACAACGCCGTCAACTGCTGTCGTTATGTAGCATCGGTTGTAGAGTATAAGGCACTGATAGAGCGATTCTGACAGGGGAAAATCGAAGATTTCTGTCCCACTGCCACATCGTCCACCACAAATCCCACGTGGGCAGCCGTGGGGTTGAACCTGGGCCTTCGCACTGAGAATGGATCGCTCTAATATGAAGTGTGATGTGCACGAATCTCACCACAGACCAGAGTCTTAAGAGATAGTTACAAAAATTGTAGGCGATATTAAACTAAGATCTCGATACCTAGTCCTACAGCTTTTGTCAGAAACAATTTTTGTGTGACGTAACTTAATTATACACGGGAAAGTAATACAGTATATTAAGTAGCTGTGTATTAGAGTACAGGTTCTGACGTGTGACTTCTGTAGGCTACAGTAATTATTTTTTAGAACAAGTAATTTTGTATCTGTAATAAAAATTACTTAGAACACAGGGATGCTATGCCTTACACATTGCATTTGGATTTATCTCAGTAATTAACCAACTTGTTGCACAAAATTTTTGTTTTACAATAAGTTTATTTCATGCCTCTACATGTTTCGAACACATGTGCAAGAAATAAACTTATTGTAAAACAAAAATTTTATGCATCAATTTGGTTAATTGCTGAGATAAATATACTGAGATGCACGGTTAGCAAAACATAAAAAAAGAAAATACATTTGGAGTTGATGTGTAATTTCAAATGCAGCAGGCTGTACCTTGCTTGTGTTGCTTATTGTAGGTCATAAACTGTATGAGGCTGTTCTTAATTTATTAAGTTACTCTACTATTTTTTTCTATATATATATATTTTTTTCGTTAAATGTCGAAGGAACATAAATTCGCAGCATTAGAATTTATGATATCAGTGTTAAAAAATGAATAAAAAGGAGCTTGGTGTCAGAGTTTGTGGAGACGAACCGGTGCCTGATCGTGCATAATGGATGGCAGTGGTATTAGCTATAATGAACCTTGGGGTTCTATTATCAGACAGCTAATTTGTTTGTGTTTAGATTGCTATTCGCACAACGATAGCCTCGTAGCCCGCGTGCTCTTATTGACTGAATCGACAACACAAACACTGTAAAAAGTTTAGAAACCAACAGCTTAAAAAGGGCTAATAAATCATTAACTGGATTTTGACTATAATTTTTTTTTTCTCCCGAAATTTGAGCTTTCTTTCAATGACAATTACAGAGCTGAATTGTAACCCATTCTTGTTTAAGGCTGATTTTAGGTAGCAAAAATTACACGTGTGTATGTATTTTGTATCTGTCGGTGTGTATGCTTCTGCATGTGCCCTTTTTTTTAAAAAAAAGTGGCCGACTTTCATATAATCTGTCAGGAAGTTCAGGGTGCAGTAAGCCCCCCTGAACCCACATTATTTTTAATACATTTTTCACGTGCTGAGGGGCACGCGGTAGCGCAGTTGGTTGAGGCACTGCGCTGCAAGTCGGAAGGTCGTGGGCTCGATTCCCGATGGTGCCATTGGAATTTTTCATTGACATAATCATTCCGGCCGCACTATAGCCCTGGGGGGGATAAAGGCGGCCGGTGCGTAGGGCTGACAACCTTACCACATTCATGTGCCGATTATCTTGAATTTTGGGAGCCTCAACCGCCTGGAACGCTGAAGGCCTGTACAGGGATTGCTTTACCTTTCTACAGATACTGACGTGAAGACTCTGCGAAAATTTGAGACCATCTAATTGTGCATTGCTGAATTTGTAAGATTCAATGACGTCTGCATCCAGAAGGAAGCACCTAACCATTTTCGGCATGATGGCATTTTCATTTTTGCGTATTTCCGTGGTAACTCGTAAATTTATTTTCCGGGACGCTGCACATGGTTAGCTTAATGTGTCAAAAGAAGGCACGAGAGATGTTATTAAATTGAGAATGCCACTCCGAAAACATACAAGATATTGGGTTGTCTGTGGCAGCGTAACAAATGTGCCATTTAAAGTAACTTGAGTTACGATACAGGAAAAAAGTTACGCTTCCTTGTCAAAAACTGAACATGAAGCGGTTTATAATTCCGATGCGATTTAAGTAGTTTTGGCTGAAAATCCAAGTTCGCAAAGAAGATACGGTGAGGGCAAACAAACAACTTCGTAAAGTGACGCTTATCCTCGTCTGTTGCCGAGGACCGGAACACGTGAACCGTATCCTCCAAGTCGTGTAGGGTGTCTCCATAGCATGCTGCACAGTGACAGGAACAAATGATTAGCCATTCCGACTGCAATTCTGTGAGCATATTTTGTGTTTCATCGCTCCCACATCTGCTACCTGCACAGCCCATCTCACCTACCTTGATGTGACTTCTCTAATGACATCTGGTGGCGAGTAGAAATTGTCTTTGTGCACACCTACGTTAGTCTTACAGCTCAGATTTCGTTGAGCCTGCGAGAGATGCCAGGTTGTCATAGCTGTGAAGATGATGGTTAAAATCTTCTGAGATATGACGCCATGTAGACCTGTAAACAGTTACCGAATTTTCGGAGGATATTGTTGCCTCCATTGTCAGGGCAACCAATCTAGACGGCGTCGTATCCCAAAATACAATAATCTCCATTGGCACTGTTAGAAATTTTAAGTCAAGAAACTATGTTAGAATAATTTGCATCACAAGTTTAGAACCACTCAGTTTTTGTACTTTGTCCGTCGTCCAGTGTTTAAAAATAAAAAGGAAAAAGAACATAACATTTTGGAAAATGGACCTGTTACCACCGACAAATAAAATGGTGGGAGGCACCTAATCACTTCCGCTCATTAGACAGCTATTTTCAGTCTCAGGGGCAGAGAGGAGTACAACGCGGGAGGATGTCCAAACAGACGATGCCAATCTGCATCAGACTCGTTTCATGATCTGTAGCTGGCTGCACCTTCATAGACGCCAGTGCAAAGCGTGCTAGAACGCCAAACGCCGTCCATCATTATGCAGTTACCGACTGAGTCTACGTGATCTGATCAGCTGATCGAATGTCAGACACTTTCAGTGATTCAGTCCAAACAGCCATGTTCTAGCCACTGAAACAGACTTTAATAAAGTCAGACGTAGGACCAGTGCCAGTTAGACATGCTGGATACCTGTGAAAATGAAGAATGTGAAGTGCAACCAAGAGATAATATATGTGATTTTCCGTTTGTATACATGCATGTACGTATTATTCACGCATATACAAGGGAGAGTAAAATGAAAACCTTAAAAATTAACACACAATTATATTAAAATATTTACGGTTTTCATTTGACTCACCCTCGTATATTATGTCCATCTGTGTATGTATTTATGTAGCTTGTGTAGCTGTGTGTGTGTGTGTGTGTGTGTGAGAGAGAGAGAGAGAGAGAGACTTGAATTCCATGCAATAAAGTTTGCATTTCTTGAGCAGCTTTTAGAATTTCTGGGCTTTGATAAGATCCATCGCCACTAATCAAATTAATTGGCCTGTACAATGACCATTAGCCACCTGAAGACGCCGTACTGCTATATCCCGAAGCGCCTTTTCCATCAGACATATCTCAGACAGTGAATAATGCCCAAAAATCTATCTCCCCCCCCCCCATGGTGTAACAGCCCCTAGTGGGCCAGGTCCTCCTCATTATCAAGGCTTCACGATCACACTCAGACAGACACACAACACTCAGTAGGACTCGTCTGGACGAGTGATCAGCCCTGCGCAGAGACCTCTACCTAACAGCACACAACACTCACTAGAGGCAGACAGACAAGCCCCCGGGGGGATTCGAACCCGCAATCCCAGTGAGCGAGTGGCCGCAAAACCACGCTACTGCGATCGGCCCGAAACAGTACACATGTTATAGTGAGTCATTGCCCACAAAGCAGTGAGGATGTTCCCGAGTCTTGCTAGCTTCTTGGAGCCAGTTCGTAGGCCTGTGGTTACCGCGTGACCGTGACTGTAGTGCGGTTGTGCAGTTTATCTTTGGAAATATGAAAAAATGAATTGAGTGTGTGCAATCAGAAAGATGATGGGGGCTAAATTTGATATGAACCAAAGGGACATTAGTAGAATGGGCCTTTGCAATGGCATGAAACCTCAGGAAAGACCAGTAAAGAAAGAAAAATTGTACTCGGCGGAGAATAAAAGAAAATTAAGATAAGAGAATGATAATAAGAAGAAGTCGACCTATTGTGAGAAACACTGCACTTATTACCGGAAGGGGAGAGGGAGAATACGCTAGAGTGACGTTTCTCAGGCCGTGCCCTCTCGTCCTTCTGGTAAAGGTAGGTTGGAGACAAGGTAGAGCGTTGGAAAGTGAAGAAGACACTATAATGGGCAGTAAACCGATGGAATGTGTAGCAGAGGAAAAATTTAAGGAGTTTGGCTTAACCCCTTGTTTGGAAGGATGCACTGTGATTAAATTATGATACCGTTTTAGATTGCCCTTCAACTTAAAACTTCAGTTCTTACCTTACAAAGAACATAGCCATTGCGCATTTTAAAGAAAAGGTTTTAAATACTGTCAAGGCAAGTGACTATGAAAATAGTAGCGGTAATGGGACGTGAACACTTTGAGTGTGTTGCAGAAGGAAGAAGTTGAATATTGGTGTTGAATTTTGAGTTATGTTACATTTTCTATTTGGGTTTCCATATTATGACAAACTTTTGATAACCTTGGGAGTGCTACGTTTGGGAATAGTTGTTGAAAGTTGTGTTGGGAGACCCGCATGATAGGCATGCAGTATAGCTTGGGATTTGTATTGAAACTAAGAATTTGCTCCATGACCGAGTAAAAACCACGGAAAACCGTGAGGAAATGTACACAGCCGCAGATACCGGCTAAGTGTGACGCACCGCATTTAGAGCAGAAAAGATAATGTTGCTGGAATTTCGAATGTATATGGAATGCTTCCTATACAACTGGAAACTGCTGTTTGTCTTGCGCGCTTAACAAAAACAATAGAAAGGAAGCACGAATTGTCAAGTCTGTGTTGTTTCACTTCAGTTCAAACAAAAATATTTACAGTACCTCACAACGTATTCTGCCACGCTGTATATCTAAATGCTTCTTCCGTCGATGATTTCAGCATAGCCTGTTGTATAGAATGTAAATATTGTCTGAAGTTCCTGCCAACGAACAATAAGATTGCTTTCCTCTTAAGATGTGTTTTTTTTTTATTTTCTGCCAATGAATTAATAATATTATCAATTCATCTCGTCTTTAACTAAATTATTGGATAATGGTTATCATGCCAAGCCCTCCCTGTTACAGGGAGGTCTATGGTCCATTTCTGCCTCAAAACCTTGTTTACTAAGCAATATCAAACATTACAATTATTTATTTCTAAATGGTAAACAGAAGAGGAAGCTAGCGGCAATAAATACACTCTTCCCAGTCAAGGAATTACCCAAGGTTTTACCAGAGTGAACAGGATAAGAAACAATATTATTTTATGATCATCTAATGAAGATTACTGATGTCTGGGACCTGACACACCCAGATTGGTACACACGTACGACCGTTTTAGGTGGGTTTGCTGTCTCCCTCTTCAGTAAATTGTTGCCTATGTGCTGGCGCTTTTTAGGCGCGTCCGAAAAATTGCGATAAGTGACTATTAGCTTTCGTCATGTCTGTCCTTCTGTTCGTTCGCCCGCATTGAAAAACTCGGCTCACGCTGAAAGGATTTTCATGACATTTTACATTTGAATATTTTCCGAACATCTGTCGAGAGAGTTCAAGTATCATTGAAATCTGACAAGAATAACGAGTACTTCACATGAAGACAACTATACATTTTCGATCATATATCGCTGAATTATTCTTAAAATGAGAAACATTTCGGACAAAACGTTTAGAGAAAATCAAAAGGCACATTTTATGTTCAATATATTTTTTTCTAACATCATACCGTTTATGAGATAATGTGGAAAAATATAGTAGAGCCAGACAGGCCACAGACGACAATACAGCGCATGCGCATTGCATGCTGGATATCTAACGCTACAAACACATACTATAAGTATAGGATAATACTTATACTTTTTCATCGCAATAATGCTTGCACGAACACGCATCAGAGTTACGTCATACGCACACTGCCTGTTTTGTTTAATGTTAAGGACGGTGGAGATTACTGAGTTCGAATCTCGGAGTGCTGTGAATGCTGAAGAATGTAAAGGGATCTGTTGGTTAGCCTATAGACCAGGCTTCGACCCCAACAGCTGCCATAGCTCTTAACTGCGCCAACTCTGATATTCGTCTATGTTACTTCAGTTTCCTGATGACGAGGACATAAATTGTCCTCGTAACGCTAGTTTACTCGCAATTCAACCACCTGACGCGGCTGATAGACCGAGAATATTTTATCAAGAAATTACGTTCGTTCCTCACAGAATGTACGCTGTTTTTCTAGCATAAAGCCCAAGAAAATATTACTGTAGAGAAATAATCATTTTTCACTGAGAACGGTATGTAATTCCTAGATTCACTATGTGGGAAAAATACAAAACTTTAATTTTAAGAAAGTGCTAGCCTCAATACAGTAACCACTACGCTTGAAAGAATTAAAATAAGAACAGGATAAACAATACGTAAACACAATTACAGTTCATTTATATGAAGAAGGGGCAGCGCCAAAACCCGCAACTTCAAGTAATGAAAACATACATCACATCGGTACAGTGCCTTATTTGAACCTGACCTCCATTTTACGGCTTATACTTCCCATACGTCTGTAATTCTACTGATTAATGAGCTAACAAACGACTCTGTTTATACACTCAGGTACCTATCCTGAGTATGTAAGCAGCAGGGTTTTCTTTTCGAGAAATTGGTGCCCACCCACCAAATTGTTTCCCACCCCAAAGATTATAGTTTTGTCGATGTGTGTACACTCCACAGGCATTAGTGTAAATATGATTAATGTTACCACGGTTACCAGTAATGACACTCCATTCTGAGGTCCAATACTTTTCGTATCGTGCGTATGTTATGGACATTTCGATATCTCTTCCCAGAAAGAATTATATGCAATTTATTATAAATTAACACTGCTAAGACAATCAATTGGGCTGTGTTAGCTTTCTTACTAGTCAATGTTATGTAAAGGTAAAGATAAAGTGATCCCGTTACACGTCCGGTGTGGCCCAGTGGGTGGGTAGAGGTATAGCTCTACTCTTTCATGACCGCGGCACTAGAAGGGGGTGAGTAGTCAGCAGCACGCCCTGGCCGCACTTTATGCCCGGGAAAGACCCGGTACCCATTTTACAGGAGGCTGGGTGGGCCCCAGGGCCGGTCTGGACGGGCGGAAAATCTCGTCCCCACCGGGATTCGATCCCGGACCGTCCAGTCCGTAGTCAGTCGCTATACCGACTGAGCTACCCGGCCCACAGTCAATGTTATATACTGTCTATTTATTCATAGAAGACACGGATAGCTCAGTCAGTGTAGTGACTACGCTATGGGCTGTATGACCAGGGAATCGGGCTCGATTGCTGGCAGATACAATTTCCACAACATCTAGGCCTGTTACGAAGTCAACCCATCTCCCCAGTCAAAGCATAGGGGTTAGGCAGCCGGAGCGCGAACCTAAATATTCACCTTCGTCTATGCTGCAGTTTAAAATGCGTGGAGATATACCTACCAGCCACAGACCACGAGATGTCCCACGCGAGGTAGTAGTACTCGTGTCTGGCGCAGTGCGGGAGCCTGCTAGTTATAGGTCCGAGTACTGGACTGCTACAGACTGTTCCACTAGTGCTCGCAGACTGAGAAAGTCACGCGATTCGAGTGGCTGTGCGGATGTTCTCAGATCGGCTAGTCGGAATTCGTCATTCACCAAGAAATACTGCGCATGCGCGTCTTTCACATTCGTAACAGGAATCATCTCCTGGTCTGAGGACAATACACTCCCTCAAATGTCTGTATGGTATGGTAGGTGTTTCCTGGAAATATTTACTGTCTTCACTTCTTTTCACTTACTGTTGAGCTGCAAATATTGGTGATAATTTTTTTGGTTACACACTTGCCACTAATGATGTAAGTCCTTTTGTTTACTTACAAACCTCTCGTCTGACCGTCTGCAGTGCATATATATACATAACTCTAGAGCTTTCTTTTCGTTCCTTCTATTAGTTAAACTCAAAACATCTAAACAAATCTTCGCCTGTTCTTTCTTTTCCACCACAGTGTTTTTTTATGTACCCCGTACTAAAGCTTTTGTGAATCAACGGTCAGTATCATTCTATCGGCGTTACGTTTAAGTAAAGTCTTCATACGTCTCCACGTACACGGCGACTCTTTATCAATCGAAGCAAGTTATCAGATCTAAACCCATGTAAATTTTTCACAAGGTTTTATCCTTCGTCGATGAATTGTTAAAAACCAATTCTGTCCTCTCACTTGATAATATGAAGGAGGCCATTCAGCAAGGGGCGATCCCAGTTCCCACGCACATTTTGGAAGCTGAACTAAGAAATTCCACTAGATATTGACATGTCGACTCACGGAGAGGGAAAAGAGTTGAACACCTTTCATATTGAGAGCTATATTTCTTATGTAAAAGTAATTTTAAGTGCAAAAGTCTTTATGGTTTACAGACGTTTTGAATTTAAAACTCAATTACTGACTTCTGTCTTGCTGGGGAAACCGGAGGGAAGGAGACCACTGGGGAGACCTAGGCGTGGATGGGTGGACAATATTAGTATGGATCTCCAGGAGGTGGAATGTGGGTATATGGACTGGATTGGGCTGGCCCAGGATAGAGACAGGTGGCGGACGCTTGTGAGTGCGGTAATGAACCTTCGGGTTCCGTGAAATGCAGGGAATTTCTTGACTAGCTGCAAA
>Ga0123357_10013297_pt1 | contig 10671 bp, 7 predicted proteins | sample TergutEmb28metaG_FD_89873 | JGI IMG/M metagenome (GOLD analysis project Ga0123357, IMG submission 89873) | Embiratermes neotenicus P4 segment gut microbial communities from Petit-Saut dam, French Guiana - Emb289 P4 | ecosystem: Host-associated > Arthropoda: Insects > Digestive system > Gut ...
AGCGAGCCTTTGGCGCGCAGGATCTGCTTCGGCGTGCCCAGGGCGACGATCTGGCCCCCGTGTTCGCCGGCGCCCGGCCCCATGTCGACCACGAAGTCTGCGCTGCGTATGGTCTCCTCGTCATGTTCAACGACGATGACCGTATTGCCTAAGTCGCGCAGGCGTTCCAAAGTAGCAATCAGACGCGCGTTGTCGCGTTGGTGCAGGCCGATGCTTGGCTCATCCAGAATGTAGAGCACCCCCATGAGCCCCGCGCCGATCTGGGTCGCCAGGCGGATCCGCTGCGCCTCGCCGCCAGAAAGCGTCGCGGTCGCGCGCTCAAGCGTCAGATAGTCCAGGCCCACGTCAACCAGAAAGTGCAGACGCGCCAGGATCTCTTTGACGATGCGCGCGCCAATGAGGGATTCATGCTCGCTCAGCTTAAGCTCTTCAAAGAAGCGCATCGAGTCGCGCGTTGACATGACAGTCACTTCGAAGATGCTCTTGCCCCCTATGGTCACCGCGAGGATCTCGGGCTTAAGGCGCGCGCCGCCGCAGGCTTTACAGGGGATCTGCGCCATGTACTGCTCCATTTTGCTGCGCACAATCTCTGAATCGCTCTCGCTGTGCTTGCGCATGACCTCATGCACCGCGCCTTCCCAGCGGCTGTACCAGTGCGTGTTGCGCCCGCTACGCGTCAGGTAATCGACGCGTACCCGCTCGTCGCCCAGACCAAAGAGGAAGACGTCCTGCGCCTTTTTTGACAGATCCTGCCAAGGCGTATCGACGTCTGAGCCAATGTGGGCGGCGACCGCCGCCAGTAGTTGTGGATAGTAGTTGCTGCCCGCGCCAAAGGCGGTAATAGCGCCTTCTTCAAGCGAAAGGCTCGGGTCGGGTACGAGTAGGCGCGGATCGACCTCCAGGCGTGCTCCCAGGCCGGAGCACTCGGGACAGGCCCCGTAGGGCGCGTTAAAGCTGAAGTCACGCGGTTGGAGCTCGCCCAGCGAAATATTATGCTCGGGGCAAGCCAGGGCCTGCGAGTAGAAATGCTCCTGGTCATCTGCGTCCAGAATGACGACCGAGCCCTCCGCAAGCTTCAGGGCGGTCTCGATGCTGTCGGTCAGGCGACTGGTGACGCCCTCGCGCAGCTTGATGCGGTCAACGACTACGTCGATGTCGTGCTTGAACTTTTTGTCCAGCTCGATCAACTCATCAAGCGTACGGACCTCACCGTCGACCCGCACTCGTGAGAACCCTTCGGAGCGCAATCCATCGAACAGGTCCTTATACTCCCCCTTGCGTCCCCGCACGATCGGCGCAAGCACCTGCAGGCGCGTGCCTTCGGGCGCGCTTGCTACCTGTTCGACGATTCTGTCGGTCGTCTGGCGCGAGATGACGCGCCCACAGACGGGACAATGCGGGATGCCAACGCGCGCAAAGAGCAGGCGCAGGTAGTCATAGATCTCGGTGACGGTGCCTACGGTCGAGCGAGGATTTTTGCTGGTCGTTTTCTGGTCGATGGAAACCGCTGGCGACAGGCCGTCGATGTAGTCGATGTCGGGCTTGTCCATTTGCCCCAAAAACTGGCGGGCGTAGGCGGAGAGCGGCTCTACGTAGCGGCGCTGTCCCTCTGCATAGATCGTGTCGAAAGCAAGCGAGCTTTTGCCCGAGCCAGAAAGCCCGGTGATCACCACCAGCTTGTCACGAGGGATCTCGAGGTCAATGTTGCGCAGATTGTGCTCGCGCGCGCCTTTGATTATGATCTTTTCCAATGCCATAGAGCGCTGTCCTTTTGGCCCGTTTGCGGTCGTCTGTCCTCTTCCGGAGGACAAAACGCAAGAACCGTTATAATCGTTTTTGTTGCAACTTCTCAGTATAGCAAAGTAAGGCAGGATCAGCGCATGGGGATCACGACTAAAACAGGAGATATGGGGCAAACCGTTGACTTTCGCGGTAAGCAGGTAAGCAAGGCTCATGTGAATATCGAGCTCAGCGGCGCTTTTGACGCGGCGCAGACAGCCCTCGGCTTTGCCTTGGCCGAAGCACGGCGCGCGGAACCAGACGGGGACGAGGGCAGAAACCTTGCCGTCGAAGCAGGCAGGACGCAGGGCGATGGCGTGACGCAAGTAGTCAGCGTTCTGGTCGAGCAGCAGCGCGCGCTCTTTGCCTGCATGGACGAATTGGCCGGCGGCGACCATTTTGACCCCTCTGGGGTTCGCTTAGCTGTGATTGAATGTCACATAGCTGAACTTAATGAGCGCATTACTTTCACCGGCTTCATCCTGCCCGGTGGCAGCGAGCTGGCGGCGCGTCTCGATCTTGCGCGCGTCTCCGTTCGTGACTGCGAGCGCGCTGTGATTGCCGCAGCAGACGATGGCCTGGACATAAGCCAAGCGGTCCTCGCCTACCTCAACCGCCTCAGCGACTACCTCTACCTTGCCGCGCGCTCGGCGAACGCCAGCCTGGGCGTAGAGGAAACATCAATCTAAACTCCGGGTACAGCGGCTTTAAGCTGCTCTGTTTCTTCTTCTGACAGCAGGCGCCAGCTTCCTGGCTCCAGGTCGCCGAGCGTCAAGGGCCCAAAGCTAATGCGCGCCAGCTCGGTCACCGGGTGCCCGATCGCCGCAAGCATACGGCGCACTTGGCGCTTGCGCCCCTCACGGATACTCAGCAGCACCAGCGAGCTGAATTCCAGGCGCAGCATCAACTCGTCAGGCTGATCGGGACGCGGATCTAGGTCGGCAGACCAATCGTTATGTTCCGGGATTAGATCGACCCGCGCGGGAGCTGTCATGCCGTCATCAAGCTCGATCCCCTCACGTAGCCGCTGCAATTGGGGCTCCGTGACGCCTCCCTCGACGCGGGCGATATAAGTCTTTGCCACATGCCACTTAGGATGAAGCAGGCGATGCGCCAGCTCTCCGTCAGTAGAGAACAGCAAAAGCCCGGTTGTGTCGGCGTCAAGCCGCCCCACCGGAAAGAGCCCCGGGTACTGATCGATAGGAACAAGCTCTGCCACGGTGGGACGCCCCTGAGGGTCGACCATCGTCGTCACATAGCCCAGAGGCTTATTAAGGATTAGGTTCACGGTTCTGTGGGCTAAGGTAACCGGACGACCATCAACCGCCACCATATCGCACGCTGGATCAACCTTGGTCCCCAACTCAGTCGCCACTTGCCCATTGACCGTCACGCGGCCTGCCGTCATGAGGTTCTCACTGCCCCGGCGCGACGCCACGCCTGCGCGGGCTAAAAAGCGTTGCAGGCGTAAGGGGCTGGATTCAGGAGCCCCCGCGCCAGAGGCGCCAACCTCTGCGCCGGTGTCAGTCAAGCTCCTCGACATCCTCCAGCTCATCGGTTATGTCAATGTCAACGTCGCGACTCAACTCTTCGGCCAGGTCTTTGTTGCGCATAGGCGGCACTTCTGGCGGAACCGGTCGCTTTATGCCACCCTTCCGATCGGTATGCTCCCGCTTAAAGGGCCGCTGTGGTTCAGAGCCATCGGCGCGACCATAGATAAGTTCGTCATCCTCGTCTTCGTTTAAGACATCGGCGGTTGACGCTCCCGCTCCCAGACGCAGGCGAATCGATTCCTGAGCCTCTTCGTCCGGCGCAAAATCTTCCAAGGCAGGAAGACCGCTCAAATCCTTTAAGCCAAACTTCTCCAGAAAACTCCGCGTGGTCGCGTACAGGATAGCGTTGCCCTGCGCCTTATCGCGGCCCGCCTCACGCACCAAGCCCTTTTCGATCAGCGAAGAGATGACCGCTTCAGAATTCACGCCACGGATCGCGTTGACGCCGCCGCGCGTGACCGGCTGGTGGTAGGCGATAACCGCCAGTGCCTCAAGCGCCGCCTGGCTCAGACGACGGGTATCCCAGGACAGCACGTAGGCCTCAATGAGATCACTGTAGGCCGGATGCGTATAGAGCCGCCAGCCGCCCGCAACCTCGCGCAGTTGGAAGCCCCGCTCATCGCTTACATAGTCTTGCGCAAGCTCAGTTAAAAGATCTTCGATCTGGGCGGCGGACCGGTCAAGAATGCGCCCGAGCTCAGCCGTGCTGACTGGCTCGTCGCTTACGAACAGCAGGGCCTCGAGAGCGCCCCGGTCAGTAGTCGTAGTCATCGATATCCTCCTGAAGTCCGCGCTTTTGCGCCTGACGATCGGACAAGGCCTTGATTTCAATGGGCGTGAAGCTATCCGCTTGTGTTATTTCAATGCGTCCGCGTTTGTATAATTCCAGTATCGCCAAGAAGCTCACGACGATGCGCTCCGGCGACACGTCTCCTTCAAAGAGATCGCTGAACTCAAGTCGCTTAGCGCGGCGCAGTCGGTCCCATATCTGATGCGTATATTCTTCCACCGACAAGGGAATGGCGGCTATGTGCTCAGCCTCCAGCAAAAAGACGTCGCGACGAAATTCAAGCTCCGCGCAGGTCAGAGCCAGAGCGTGCAGGGTAATGCCTGCCAGATAGTCTGGCATGAGCCCCAGAAACTGTGGCTCAAGACCCGCCTGGCGGGGATGCATGAGCCCTTCTGCCTCCTGGCGCTCGGCTAGCTGCGCCGCCACATTCTTGAACTGCTTATAGGTGATGAGCCGCGCGATCAGCAGGTCGCGCATCTCCGCGGGGCTCAGTTCATCGAACTCATCGGCGTAATATTCCTGGCGCGACGGCAAAAGCGCGTTGGCCTTGATCTCAAGCAGGGTAGCTGCCAGAAGTAAGAACTCACTGGCGACCTCCAGGTCAAGATCGGTCATTTCGTCAAGATAACCCAGATATTGATCGATGATATCAACAAGCGAGAGCGCCCCGACGTCAAGCTTCTGCTGCGCCACCAGATGAAGCAGCAGGTCAAAGGGGCCCTCAAAGAGCTCAGTTTTTACGACGTAGCTGGCCATGGGAGCGCTGCCGCCCTACTCCCCTGTCGCTTCTGACGAGGCTGCTGCAGCCGTCGGCAGATCGAGACCGATGGCGTCGCGACAGGCGGTGATCGTCTCTTGAGCCAGGGGCAGGACTCGCTCTTTGCCTGCGGCCAGCACTTCTTCGACCAGATGCGGTTGTGCGTCGATCTCTGCACGACGCAGCTGGAAGTCGGCAAAATAGCTGACCAGATCGTCGGCGAACTGTTGCTTATGCGCAACGCAGCCACAGGTCCCCTGGGGACAACACGCTTCCCAGGAGGCAATGTCTTCAGGCTTACCAATAAGCTTGTGGATCTGGTGGAGCGGACAGATCGCAGGGTCGCCCGGGTCATCCTTGCGCTTGCGCGCGGGGTCGGTCATGCAGGACATCGCCTTCTTGCGCATGTCATCTGGTGTGTCGGTAATGAAAATGGAGTTGCCGTAGCTCTTTGACATCTTGCGCCCGTCAAGACCGGGGACACGCGCTCCCTCCTTGGCGATGAGCGCCTGTGGCTCGACAAGAGTGTCGCCATACGTTGCGTTGAAGCGGCGAACCAGTTCGCGGGTCAACTCCAGATGAGGCTGTTGATCCTCTCCCACCGGCACCTGATCAGACTTGACGATAGCAATGTCTGCCGCCATCAGCGAAGGATAGAGGAAGAACCCGACGTTGCTCAGGTCCTTGTTTGTGATATTAGCCTGCTGCTCCTTATAGCTCGGCGTGCGCTCCAGCCACGACATCGGCAGCACCATATTAAAGTACAGCATGAGCTCTATAACTTGCGGGATATCGCTCTGGCGATAGATCGTGCAGCGCTCAGGATCAAGCCCGGCGGCCAGCCAGTCTGCGACCATGTCATGCCCGAATGCGTAGACGCGTGAGGTGTCCTGCCAGTCGCTGGTCAGCGCGTGCCAGTCGGCTACAAAGTAGAACGCGTCGTACTCGTTTTGGAGACGCAGCATATTCTGGAGATTCCCAAACCAGTGCCCCAGGTGTAGTTTACCCGTCGGACGATAGCCGGTCAGAATACGATGCTGGGACATAAACGCTCCTTGTTGTAGAAAGATGAGTACAGCGTACCTATTGTAACGTAGTCCCCCACCCCCCGCCCGCAATGAAGCAAAGCCGTAGGGGAACGTGTGATAAATGAGTCGACCTGCAAAACCCTCAGGTAAAAATCTCATCCCGTCCAGCTCGGGTCTTAGTATCAGCTATCAACTACATCTTGTAGAGACGACGGCTTCCCATAGGTCTAGTGGCGCGTTTTCTCCTGCCTCTATATCCCTGTGAGTAGCCTGATAAGAGGCACTACCGTGTAGTTGAAGTAGAGGTCGATGGGAGAGGTCAGGCCGAACAGAGAGGGTACCCACATAAGCGCAAGCACGATCATGAAACCCCAGCGCTCCAATTGCGCATAGAAATGATTTGCAGACCGGGGCAAGAAGTATTGGAGTACGCGCGAGCCATCAAGCGGTGGGATCGGAATCAGGTTGAAGAACGCAAACATGAGGTTGATGTAGGCAAACGTATAGAGTACCGAAAGCAGCACCGCAGCGCCCGAGCTGACGCCCACATTGAAAAGGGCGAAGACAAAGATCAAAAGGCGGCACAAGACGCTTGCGATGATCGCCAGGATAACGTTCATCGCAGGTCCTGCGATACCCGTCAACAGGATGCCCTTCTTGCGATCACGGAAGTTATTGGGGTTGATCGGCACCGGCTTTGCGTAGCCAAAGGCGAAGCTCCCATTAGAGATAAAAAAGAGGAGCGCTGGCAAGATGATCGTGCCAAACAGATCGATGTGCTTCAAGGGGTTAAGCGTCAGCCGACCGGCACGTTTGGCGGTCGTGTCGCCCAGCCGATAGGCCACCCAACCATGCGCCAGCTCGTGCAGCACAAGCGCAGGGATCATCAACAAAAAGCTGAGCAGGATACGTAAGACGGTATCTGACTCTAATGATGAGAGGAACTGCATAGGCCTTCTTCCTTTATGTCTCTACGTCGAAGTCAGCGAGCTTTTCGCAGGCTTCCATCCAGCGTGCCTCTGCGTGCGAGAGCGCGGTTTTCACTTTCTCATACTCGGTGATAGCTTCGTTGAACTTCACTGTATCCGCATAGAAGTCAGGGTCGGCCATCTGGCGTTCAAGATCATCGATGCTGGCCTGGAGCCGTTCGCTCTCCGACTCCGCATCCGCGAGTTGCTTTTGCAGCTCCTTGGTCTTGCGGTAGTAGTCATTGCGCGCCTGTGCTTCCACGCGCTTCTGCTCCTTGGACTTTTTGCCCGCAGGCTCCTCGGAAGTCTCGCCAGGAGCTGCTGGGGCACGCCGTGCATCAGCCATTGCAACGCCACCCGTAGGCGCGCCAAGAGCAGTGCGCCCTCCCGATCTTGCCGTGCGATCACCTTCTGCCTCGCTCTCCTGCTCTTTCTTCCACAAGTAGTAATCGTAATTGTCAGGATAGGTCTGCAGGTGGCCGTGCTCGACCTCGATGACGGTATTGGCCACGTTACGGATCAGGTGCCGATCATGGGTGATCAGCACCAGCGTGCCCTCAAAGCGCTGGAGCGCCTGTTCCAAGACGTCAGCGCTGGCAATGTCAAGATGGTTGGTTGGTTCATCCAGGCATAACAGCGGCGCGGGAGCGGCCAGAAGCTTTGCCAGCGCCAGACGGCTGCGCTCGCCGCCAGAGAGCATGCTGACCCGCTTACCCACGTCATCACCCGCGAACAGGAAGGCGCCCAGCAAGCTGCGCACCTCTGCCTGCGTCCATCCGGGAGCTGCGCTATCGAGCTCCTCGAAGACCGTCGCCCCCAGATCAAGCGCCTCCAGTTGATGTTGTGCAAAATAGGCGACCTCAACTTTCGAACCAAGCGCACGCGTCCCGGCGTTTGGCGTCAGCGCCCCGGCGATCAGCTTAAGCAGCGTCGACTTTCCCGCGCCGTTGGGACCGACCAGCGCGATCTTCTGTCCGCGGTAAAGTTTCAAGTCAAGATGCTCGTAGACAGGCAGCTCACCGTAGGAAAGCGCAACGTCTTCCAGGCTGATGACCAGGTCTCCGGTGCGGGGCGGCTGGACAAAGTTGAAGTGGATCTGCTGGTGTTCTGGCGGTACTTCGACCAGCTCTGAGCGGATCTTTTCAATACGCCGCATGCGTTCCTGGGCCGCCTTGGCCTTCGTTGCTTTGTAGCGAAAGCGATCTACGAAGACTTGCATGTGCGCGATCTCTTTTTCCTGCGTGGCGCGCTTTTCGCGCATGAGCGTCAGCTGCGTTTCGCGTTGCTTTACGTAGCTCTGATAGTTGCCCGTATATAGCGTCAGGTGATGGTTGGCGATCTCGGCCGTTTTGTTAGCGATCCCGTCAAGAAAGGCCCGGTCATGGCTGACCACTAGTACCGCCCCGCCATAGCTACGCAGAAACCCCTCAAGCCAGGTAACGCTGGCCAGATCCAGATGGTTGGTAGGCTCGTCCAGTAACAAAATATCGGGCGCGCGCAGGAGTAACTTCGCCAGCGAGATGCGCATCTGCCAGCCACCGGAGAACTCCTCTACCGGGCGCTCAGCGTCTGCAGGCGCAAAGCCCAGGCCGCCAACGAGCGCCCGCGCCTTTGCCTCCAGAAGGTAGCCATCTGCGGCGTCAAAGGCCTCGCGCGCCTGAGCATACTCAGCTAGCAGATCGTCGTGGTCCTCCGGATCTGCGTGCTCCAGCTGAGTCTCAAGACTGCTTAAACGCTCCTGCAAGTCAATAACGTTCTGCGCCCCCGAGAGCACTTCTTCGAGCACGCTACGCCCGCTCATCTCTATCGCTTCCTGCTCCAGATAGCCTAAAAGCGCGCCTTTGTTCAAGGTCACGGTTCCTTCGTCAGACAGCAAGGTCCCCGCGATGATCTTGAGGAGCGTTGACTTGCCCGCGCCGTTGTCGCCGACCAGCGCAAGCCGGTCATGCGCGTGCAAACTGAGGTTCACGCCTTCGAACAAGACGCGCTCACCATAGGACTTCGCAATGTTTGACAACGTAAGCACTAGGAGTGATACCAGGCCCAGGCGTGGGCGACCATGTCGCCTAAGGCGGGAAACTGCGGCTGCCAGCCAAAGCGCTCACGAGCGCGCGCGGCGTGCGCGATGAGCACCGCAGGGTCTCCGGGGCGACGCTGCTCTTCAGTCACGCGCAGATAAGAGCCGGTGACCTGCTCGCAGCAGCCCATGACTTCACGATTCGAGTAACCCTGACCGTTTGCCAGGTTATAGACGCCGCCCGCTTCCCCGGCGCCCAGAGCCTCCAGCGCCTGAGCGTGCGCGCGCGCCAGGTCGCAGACATGAATGTAGTCGCGCACACAACTGCCATCTGGCGTCGGGTAATCAGTCCCGTACAGAGAGAAGAGCGGAGCGGAGCCCGTCTGCTCCGCATCCAACAACGCTTCTAAGATGCGCGCAATGATATGAGTCTCTGGTTCATGGGCTTCGCCGAGCGAACCGTCCGGCCAGGCCCCCGCCACATTGAAGTAACGAAAACGGATCGAGCGCAGACCCCAGTCCGTTGCAGCGTCATCCAGCAGCCCCTCGAAGGCAAGCTTTGATTCGCCGTACGGATTAATGGGGCGCTTGGGGTCATCCTCACGGATCGGGATGCGCTCCGGCTCGCCGTAGACCGCGGCCGTCGAAGAGAACACCAGCGCTGTGACGCTCGCGGACTGCATTGCCGCCAGCATTTGACGAGGCGCCCCAACATTATTCGTAAAGTACTTGTCAGGAAACTCCTTGGATTCGGCCACCTCGATGTAGCCTGCCAGATGCATGACCGCGTCAATCTGGTTTTTGCGCAAAATGCTCTCAACCAGCGCCCGATCCCCCACCGAGCCCACTACCAGCTCCGCACGCGGATCAACTGCCGTCAGATGTCCTTTTTCAAGCGTATCCAGCACCACGCACTGGTGTCCCCGCTCGCAAAGAAGGCGCGTCGTGATCGCGCCAATATAACCGGCTCCCCCGGTCACAAGAATGTTCATTGTTTAACTCCGTCAAAATTAAATCAAATTCTTGGGGACGCGTGTGAAATCGCGCCACCTTGCACGATCTTCCATCGACCTGCCCCAAATAAACTGAAAGTCAATCCCCCAGACAAAGGGATCGTTTCGTCTAGACGAAAGGAAACCTGGTCTGGCCAGGCGCAGAGATTTTTTCGCAGAAGCCCCGAAGAAGATTTCGCGCTGGACCTCTGCCCGCGCGGAATTACCTGAGCGCCTATACGAAAAAAGATCAAGCCTGGTGGGCCCGGTAGGATTCGAACCTACAACCAAAGGATTATGAGTCCTCTGCGCTGACCGTTGCGCTACGGGCCCGCTCAACGTTCTTACCCAGTATAACGTACCTTTACTTTTGTCGCAGGGCCTCTTGCCCTGAGGCGTATCATCCCCTATACTGACATATGCACGAATACTCCTCGGTAGCTCAATCGGCAGAGCATCCGGCTGTTAACCGGAGGGTTGTAGGTTCGAGTCCTACCCGGGGAGCCAGCTTCAACTTACGGCGCTTTGCCGCTCTACTTATCCCAGATAAATCGATCGTAATTTGACGTTGTTGGGCTGCATTCGCTGTTTCGGCCACGGGCCTTCCCTCCTACTTGCGGCTTCAAATAGGCAAACCTCAAAATCCGGTATGATTATTAGAGGTAAATCGCTTTTGCAAGGAGACCAGCTATGTAGATGTCAAGGGTTTTAACTAACTATTTTCAGTGAACCTTGAAAGTTGAATATGGGATAAACAGGAGTATTGATACGAGTCTTATGGCGCCAT
>Ga0123357_10013298_pt1 | contig 10671 bp, 10 predicted proteins | sample TergutEmb28metaG_FD_89873 | JGI IMG/M metagenome (GOLD analysis project Ga0123357, IMG submission 89873) | Embiratermes neotenicus P4 segment gut microbial communities from Petit-Saut dam, French Guiana - Emb289 P4 | ecosystem: Host-associated > Arthropoda: Insects > Digestive system > Gut ...
GGGGTGGTGCCGGGGGGTGTTCCACCCTCTTTTAAAATTTTGACAAAAACAGAAAAAAAAATGGCCCCCCCCCCCCCCAGTGAAGGTACCGTTGAGTACCGTCACAGAAAAAGCAATGGTGGAATGAAACTGACAGGGCAGAACCGAGTTCTCGGAGAAAAATCTGTCCCACTGACACTTCGTCCTCCCCAGATCTCATAAGGATTGGCCTCGAATTGAACACGGTCCTCTGCGGTAAGAGGCCGGCGATTGACTGCCTGAGCCATGGAGCCTGTGTGTGTACTTAACAGGCTGTATGAACAATGTGTGTGCGTGCGTGCTGTCTACTGCCCTACAAATAAAGTGCCGGGATTATTATCATAATTGTCATCATTACCATCATCATCATCAGCAGCAGCAGCAGCAGCAACAGGTTAAGCCATTCCAGGCTTGTTCAGTCTTCATGGGTGCTGGTCTTTCTGTCTTTTTCTTTGTCGATCCACGTTCCTTTTTGCCGGTCGAAGTGCATTCATACGCTAAGTTGGGAATGCGTGTATCGTTCATTCTCAATAAATGCCATGTCTTTCTGTCTGTCTGTCTGTCTGCATCTGTAAGCCACAGTAACAGTTGCCCCTGTACACGCCATGAGGACACAAGCTGCGCTCTATCTGGACGCGACATGGAGTGAGAGTTTTACATCACGTTCCGGCCGCTTTACTCCCGAGAAAGAAGTGTGTATTTGCCCACGACCACTTCTTTTCTTATCCTATTCATTAATTGTTCATTAATTATCCTATTCGACAATATGACTCGAGCTTTTGAAAGTCAATAAACAGTATGCGATTACATGCCAATCGCATTTCAGCTTCACACCGCCTAGTGATTATATATTCATTCGTTTCGAAGGCGTGCTCTGCTTCTGTCTGTAGTGACCGAAGAGGTTCAGGTGGATGGGCCAGTTCTGTCACTCTAAATCTGAGGACAGTATTTTCCCCAAAACGTCGAGACAGTTAATCACTAGACGGTGTATGACCTCCGCAAATGACCACCACTGAAACAACATCCGTCCTGAGACCTCACAACTTGTATCAGTGTGTTGGACAGTACAGTACAACCGGCGACTTCCGTGTAACAAGAAACCCTCAGTACAAGCAACGTTACGCCCTCTGGCTACGTCACAGGGCCACGTCGAACAAAGTTTACGAGAATGTCTCAAGTTGCATTGAATCCGCAGAAGAGCAGCAACATGACTCCCCCCAGCCAATGGCATCACGTCTTTCCAAGTACATTCGGCATACAGAATGTTCTAGATTTCTCGCCAGGGGCCTCAACATTAATAGACATGGACGTAAATATCATTTGATAACCCTCATCGAATTCACCTGCAATTTTCCTTGGAAATTGCCATCAAAATTTATTGAGAGGGGAGAGGAATTTTCTTCTTAATAGTCATCAAGAACTCACGTTGTGGTGTCCATGGTAGTGCATTTTTGGACATTCTGTATAATACTTGGGCGCACAGAAAACACAGCCGAACATTTTTCATCAGTGGTGTTGAAACACATCTGTTGACCCGTGTCAGGAAATTTAAATTTTTGCAGAAACCCTGTGAAATAGAAGCGTGCTTTTGGGGTGCAAGAATGAAGAAAAATTTTTACAGCACGAAATTTGTTTGAGCAAATGAAATATGTAAGAAATTTAATGAAAGAAAACTTATTACCGGTGACTTACATTGAAACTAAGTCCAGCGCCGGTTATGCACAAAGATGGGGAGGAAAGTGGAAAATGCAATTACAGACAAATATTTTTTTGATCACCCGTAACTGCTACATGGCAGTTACAGATTTTCAGAATAATACTGACCAATTTCATCACACAACAATGACAGCACACGCACTACAGCTCCCGGAGGCTGTGCCGTTGATAATACAAGTCTGTGTGGTCTATACGGTTTGGAGCTCCGACACATTTTATGCGCGATGTGAAGCAATTTTGTGAATGTCACTACCCAGATGAATGGGTAGGAAGAAACGTGTTGGTTCTGTGGCCTCCGTGATCGCCCGACCTCATTCCTGTGGGGCCATATAGGGACACAGTTTACTGGCAAACGATCAACAGGCGGAACGAGTTTGGCGTTTGATTGAAGCTGCTGTGACAAGAATATTTCTGAAACTGGCGAGGGAACGGGGAATTAGTGGCGTCACAGGGCCTAGCTGTGCAAACTTGAGCAAGTTTTGCAAACCATTTGGCGATATTAAGAAGACGTTGTGTTGAAATGTGGACTGTGACATAAACATGAGCTCAACAAATACAAAACGCGGGTGCTCTATATCTACCCATTTTCAGAGCAGAACACAACCCTTATCTTGACAGGATCACACTGATGGCTACAAACGTATGGCACGGCATACAGCACCACCACCACTACTAATACTACTACTGCTACCTATTACCACTACTACTAGTACTAGGACTAGTACTCAAACAACGCCACCACTTTGTATTCGTATTGTCCCGGGTTCACATCTCGACCTAAGGCCACGACTGCTTCCTCCCACATCATATCCAGTTCCTTTTTCATTAATCCTATCACTCGACGCTCTACACTCTGACTCAATGATACCGCTGTGAAATGCACAATCTCCTCTCTATATAAGATGTAATATTTAGGCCCTGGTTCTTTGTGAGCTACGCAAAGAAGCCAAATAAGCAGTTGGGTATCGAGTACACAGTACAACATAGCACAAGCAGATGGCAGCATTAATGTTATGGCGGGGGCGGGAACGAGGCTAGTAAGTGCAGAGTAGCTTCATTCATCCATTTGTTCATTTGCTACTCTTGGTCACTGACAGAGAGACAGAGAGATAGACAGAGAGAGAGAGAGAGAGAGAGAGAGAGAGAGAGCAACGTGACGCCTCTCGATTTCATGATAAATCGTTGTTTAGATTGCAGGGATATGGACTTGAAGTCGGCGTAGTGACACTATGTGGAAATTACATAGTGGAGCATTAAATTAATATCTGCGTTTGACAAGACGTAATACTTTATTATACGAGATGAATTTCCTTATATTTCCTAAATCGAGGTCGTGAACATTCCGTTCCGCTGAACTTTGCTGTTGTGTCTGAATTGTTCTGAACATTTCATCCCACTGATCGCTGTAATGGACACATCGCGTTGTTTTGTCTGTTAGGTAGGTGCGGAGTTTAGGCTTCAGATGAGCTTTTCTAGGCATTTCACGGACAGTGTTATAATCTTTTGCAGTCGGAAAAGTTTTTGTAAAACTGTAGAAGCAAGTCACAACCTGAAGCATTTACACCTACATGGGGCACATCTGAATGCCTGTGCCTTGATTATTTCTAGCGCTGGCATAAATCACCTGTTTGGCACTTTCACCTGCTTCTGCACAGCGTCATGCGACAGTGCAACACAGCTACCATATGTGCATGTATGTATCTTTATTGCACAGTGTGGGTAATCAGCTGTCTGCAGCGCCGTAATGGAACTAGGCCGAGTGGCTGCAGTGACGCCGGCAACAGCTTAGTGTATCAAAAGAAACTGCTTCCATTCAGAGCACAACGTCGTCGGCCTCCGAAATGGCTGCATTAACCCTCCGAAGCCCAGCGGTCACTATATGTTCCACCAGGTTCAACATCCCGAAATTCTACGTTCTGCCCCCACAGTGTATTTATGTGTTTTGCGTGGATCTGATAAAAAACAGCGAATATTTCCCTATACAGCATTAACTGACTGGTTTGTATAACTGAGACAGAGAGTGTTTACTGCGCGGTACGGAATGGATATTTGTATATAAATTAATATTATGTTTTAATGGCTAATAATCATAATAATGTACTAAATCTTTGCCTTTTGAATTTTTAAGATGCGTGTATTTTCAAGACGAAACTGCGGGCCGTGCAGCGAGATGTGTGTTACAGTTCCCTCAACTGGCCGGCAACTTCTCTGACACGGTTGTTCAGCGGGAGTGTTGAAATGTAGGCGTCCAATGCCGTTCCCTGCAGAACTGCCACAAAACTGATTGAAGCTCTTACTGCGACCTTTCGTCAGTACCGTACAGGAATGTCAGTGTTTAATGTGTCGTGCAGCAAAGTGTCAAATATGCGATTCAGCACAGTGAAGACAGCCGAAACATTTCCTGAAGGTCGGTACCGGACTGATACTGTGCAAGTGGTGTTCGCTGCATGCCACTGTTGGGTACCGGTACATGGCGTCTAAAAAGCACCGTAATTGCGTTGGTATCTGGCAGCTGCGACAGCTCAGTCGTTGCAACGAGTAGGTTGCGAGATGTACCGAACTGTGCCCAAATTGGAAGGGAAATGTAGAATATAGGACAAAATTTCAATTACGCCTTGAAGTAATGGGTGATTCGGGTACATTGTGCTCACTGTTAGAGTACATGTGGTGTTCCACCATTACGGGACCGGATGGACACAATTTATAGTTGTGTGTATAGCTGAGTACGTTATGAAAAATGAAAGCAAATGAAAATCATCAATTGGGAACAGATTTTTTGTACACCGTAGAATAGTGTCAGCAGTGGAGAGAGTAGAGTTTGTTAGCGACAGGTTGTCACATATAGTGCCGAGAGGTCGCTGGCATAATATCATTGTAAATATGCATGCACCAAGTGAGGAAAAAAGTGCTGAGTCAAAAGATAGTTTTTATGAGGAATTAGAGCAGGTTTTCGATCACTTCCCGAAATATCATACGAAAATGCTACTAGGAGACTTTCATACAAAAATGGGGAGAGAGAACATTTTCAAGCCAACAGTTGGACAGAAGAGTCTCCACAAGGATAGTAATGATAATGGGGTTAGAATAGTTAACTTCGCCACATCAAAAAATCTGGTTGTTAAAGAGCACGATGTTCCCTCACCGGAACATTCAAATACACCTGGACCTCCCCTGATGGTAAGACTTACGACCAGATTGACCACGTATTGATAGATAGGAGATGGCATTCGAGTGTACTGGATGTGCGAAGTTTTAGGGGAGCTGATTGTGATACAGTTTGCAAAGGTTAGGGAAAGATTATCAGTGGGTAAACAGGCCGCACAGAGGTTTGACATGCAAATATTTAACTTGAGGAAACTAAATGAGCTGGAGGTTAGGAAACAGTATCAGATTGAGATTACAAATAGGTTTGCAGCTTTGGAGAACTTGAACGATGACGAGAACGTAAATAGGACTTGGGAGAACATTGAAGAGAATATCCAAACCTCAGCGAAAGAGAGTCTGGGTCTGCACGAATTGAAACAGAATAAACCCTGGTTTGATGAAGAATGTTTAGGTTTTTTTGGATCAAAGGAAGCAGGGTAAAATGCAATGGATACAGGATCCAAGCCAAAACAATGTAGATAATCTGAACAATGTAAGCCGTGAAGTTAGAAGACATTTCAGGAACAAAAAGAATGCATATCTGAGAGCTAAAATTGAGAAACTGGAAACTAACAGTAAGATCAAAAACATTAGTGCCTTGTATAGGGGCATTAGTGACTTTAAGAAGGGGTACCAGCCTAGATGTAATATAGTGAAGGATGAGAAAGGTGACTTCGTTGCAGACTCCCACAGTATTGTGGCTAGGTGGAGGAACTACTTCTCCCAGCTATTCAATGTGCATGGGGTTAAGGATGTTGGGCAGGCAGAAATACACACAGCAGAACCACTAGTACCTGAGCCAAGTGCCTCTGAGGTTGAGTTGGCTATCGACAAGCTAAAAAGTCGCAAATCGCCAGGAATTTATCAGATACTGGCAGAACTGATTAAAGCAGGGGGTAGAACAATTTGCTTGGAGATTCGTAAACTTATTACTTCTATTTGGAAGAAGGAGAAATTGCCTGAAGAGTGGAAGGAGTCAATCATAGTACCTATTCACAAGAACGGGGGTAAAAGAGATTGTAATAATTATAGGGGCATATCACTTTTGCGAACCACTTACAAAAAGCTTATGATTCAGTTAGGAGGGAGGTCTTGTATAAGATTCTCACTGAGTTTGATATCCCTAGGAAACTTGTAAGGTTAATAAAGATAAGCCGGACTGAAACATATAGGAAAGTCCGGGTGGGCAAGAATGTGTCTGACAGGTTCCCTATTAGGAATGGTTTGAAACAAGGAGACGCTCTAACACCAATGCTTTTTAACTTTGCCTTGGAGTATGCCATTAGGAGGGTTCAGGTAAACCAGGATGGCTTGAAACTAAATGGTACACATCAGCTTCTGGCTTATGCCGATGATGTTAATATACTGGAAGCAAGTATACATACTCTAAAGGAAAACGCAGAAGCTTTAGTAGCTGCTACTACGGAGATTGGACTAGAAGTAAATGCTGATAAAACTAAGTACATGGTCATGCCTCGAGATCAGAATGCAGGACGAAATCGCAGTGTGAGGATTGATAATAGTACCTTCGAGAGGGTGGAAGAGTTTAAATATTCGGGAACAACTTTAACAAATCAAAATTCTATTCCGGAAGAAATTAAGAGCAGATTGAGGTCAGGAAATACTTGCTATCATTCGGTGCAGAATCTTTTGTCTTCTACGTTGCTATCCAAAGATTTAAAGATTAAGATATATAGAACTAAAATTTTGCCTGTTGTTTTGTACGGGTGTGAAACTTAGTCGCTGACATTGAGAGAGGAAAGGAAGTTGAGGTTGTTTGAGAATATGGTGTTGATGAGATTATTTGGACCGAGGAGGGACGAGGTGACGGGGGAATGGAGGAGTTTGCATAACGAGGAGCTAAATGATCTGTACTCCTCACCCAATATTGCGCGGGTGATAAAATCGAGAATAATGAGATGGGTTGGGCATGTGGCACGTATGGGTGAGGAGAGGGGGTGTATATGGTCTTGGTGGGGAAACCGGAGGGAAAGAGGCCATTGGGGAGGCCTAGGCCTAGATGGGTGGATAATATTAGGATGGATCTCCAGGAGGTGGGATGTGGGTACGGACTGGATTGGGCTGGCCCAGGATAGGGGCAGGTGGCGGACGCTTGTGAGTGCGGTAATGAACCTTCGGGTTCTGTGAAATGCGGGGAATTTCTTGACTAGCTGCAAACCAATTAGCTTGTCAATAAGGACTCTGCGCCATGGAGTAAGTAATTATATATAGGATCAGTGTTGAACTGGACAGTCTGTGTCTAGTACCACAATCTTGTATGTATATGGAGAAATGCTTGAGTTATGCTGTTTAAAGTAACTGTATGCTCACAAGACATGTGTACTCTGAACTGATGATGGCTTAGTCAGAGCCGAAACATATCGGAGGCAGTCTGTTCCAAAAAGATAATTTGCATCACCTAACAAGTGTATTTTGTCAAAATTTAATAAATAGTGAGTAAATGAGTGTATTGTCCAGCTTGCATGAAATTTGGTACAAGAGATCTGCACAAAATGGTGTTGGGCATTTGTGAGTTCTGTAACAATGGGCAGAGGGAAGGTAGAACTGTTCTTATTGACTTAATGTAATTACAGTTATGTGTGTGCAGTGAAACGGTGTGACATTCTGACAGTAAAGTGTGTGTACTGCGTCACGGATTGCGCCATTTGCAATCATCTGTTTATAGAATGAGTCCGTACCGCTCAGTAAACACTCTCCGTCACGGTTAGAAAATCTAGTAATTTATCGCTGTATAGGGAAATAATCGCTGTTTGGTCTCCGATCTACACAGAATACATAAACACTCTGTGGGCAGAACATGGAATTGTTGAATGTTAAACTGGCGGTACATAGAGTGACCGCCGGACTTTAGAGGTTTTCAACACCCAATATGTGAGACAAGATAAGTAGGCCGACAGGGAGGGTGGAAAAGCCTAGTTTATGCTCGCTGACGTAACTCACAGCAAGGCCTGTTTATGTCAGTGTTTCACCTCCGTGATTTTACCGCCAAGATGCTGACCTTCAGACAGCTGCAGTAACCGTTGCAACTGATGAAGGCTGTCAGACGACGCTCGCTCGGTGACTGTTGTGCCTTTTGAGGGTTGTAGCTCGAATCACGTTGCTGTAACTGTCGGTCATAAATTAACTGTACAGGCTGTATAGCGTCAGTTGGAGCTTTACAGTGCATACTGAGCTGGACAGTTGTGCAAGGAGTCGGTCGGAGCGAGACCGCAGTGCTCCAGTGGAGTGCCTGCGGCAGGTCAGAAATATCGCTGGAACCATCGGGAAAGGCGTCCGAAAAATGTTTAAAGAACTCGAGTTCCGCCTCACAGATTCATCAGAAATGCCAGTCGCTCAATGCTGTGTGGGCAAATAGCCGCTTTATTTGTGACAATTATATGAAATATGTTACAGCGCTGTTTTGATAAGATGCAGACTTTTGACAGAATGCCACGAGCGGTGGACGCAGTAACCAGCTGTAGCTCACTCTGCAAAGTGTGCAGGATCAGGGTGTCCCGTATTTAGATTTCTTGTTTTGAGCTCGTGGGCTTATAAATATACCGTATATTGAAGCATTTGACCCTCTGAAGCTACACTAATACACGACAATGCGAATTAATGTAAGGACAAGCGTAGATCCACCACATCCCTGGCAAACTGTACTGTCCTGGTAACTGTAACGAACTGAGGGGAAGAGAGACCTTGAGAAGCCGACAATTCCTCAGATAGTCACGAAATTCCCTGTATTTTATAGCACTTTAAGGTTTGTTACAGCGTTCATAACAGCCCGCCGCTTGTCCCTGTCCAGAGCCAGATTAACCCAGTCCACTCTGTTTCGTCCTATCTCTGTACGATCCATTTTAATATTTTCCTCCCATCTATACCTAGGTCGTCCAAGTGGCCTGTTTCCTTAAGATTTTCCTACAAAAACACTGTAGCATTTCTATACTCCCCATACATGCCATATGCTCTGCCCATCTCGTCTTCCTTGATTTGATCAACCACATAACATGTGGCCAGGAGTACCAATCATGCAGCCCCTCATTACGCAGTTTCGTCCAGTCTCCTGTTACTTCATCCCTCTCAGGCCCAAATATCTCCCCAGCTGCTTGTTTTCTAACACTCTCGGCCCGTGTTTTTTTCCCCGTAATATTAGAGACCAAGTTTCACACCAATTTGAAGCAAAAGAAGAAGTTATATTTCTGCACACCGGCTGGTGCAAAATTCACTTGACACTCGACGTTTAGGCACGTTGCTTCTAGTGTCAAGGGACTTCTGCGCTACCCTGTATTTTAATTTTCAAATTGCTGCTTGTTTTAATTCTGACATAAAGCAATTCAGTACAAAGTCCAGTCGCGCGAGGGAAGGTTGAATTACAACATTGTATGAAAAATGGTCGAGGCCCGCAGCATGCCTCAGGCCAAAACAGCTAACTCCCACCTGCAATTCATGGCCACAGTGCCCTTAATGAACGTGCAGTAGGCCACATATCAATAAAGGCATAGTCCTGGGGCAGAACTGTTTCATGATGTTTTATTTTGTGAATTATTTATTTATGAACAGTTTGTGTTCACTTTCACAGAGCAGCCTGCTCGAACGGTGATGGCATGTCTTTCGTGCAGAAGTGATACCGTATAATGTCTGTTAAGAAGTCAATAGAAATTCTGTTCGCTTGTTTAAAGGTTACGTATGATTTAACCCTCTAAAACCCACCGGTCATTATATGTACCCCCAGTTTAACATTCAGTAATTCTACTTTCTGCACACACCATGTATTTTTATAGTTTGTGTGGATCTGAGAACAAAGAGTAGTTATTTCGTTATACAGCATGATAACAAATGACGCAAGATGTTCGTGTGATTTTAAATGCAGGACTGCCTTAGCAAAAGCAGCACGCAACAAGAAGATTGTTTTCACCAGCAAGGTGCAATTAAATTTAAGAAAGAAGCCAGTAAAGTGCCAAATTTGGAGCACAGCTTTGTATGGCGCTGAAACTTGGACACGTCGGGAAGTAGGACAGAAATTCCTGGAAAGTTTTGAAATGTGGTGCTGGAGAAGGATGGAGAAGATCAGTTGGACACATCGTGTGAAAAATGCGGAAGTGTTACATAGAGCGGAGGAGAGGAATATCCTACGTACAGTAAAAAGTAGGAAGGCTATCTGGATTGTTCACATCTTGCGTAGGAACTGCCTTCAAAAACACATTATTGAAGGGAAGATAAGGGGAAGGATATAAGTGACGGGAAGACGAGGAAGAAGACGTAAGCAGCTACTGGATGACCTTCAGGTAAAGAGAGGTACTGGAAACTGAAAGATGAACGCTGTTTATTCTCATATCCATACAAGACACATTAATACACGCTGAATTTCTGAATGCTAAAGCTGGCAGTACATAATGTAGAAACGGTTAGGCATTGGAAAGGTTTACCTTTAAAAATTGCCATACAGGGCTACGTCTCTGACAGTGGAATGGCGCTGGCCCTATCGTTGCCAAGCGTCGGCACTTACTGCAGGCCGACGCCGGGTTTCTGAATGAGCCGAGTGGTGGCTGCAGGCCAAGATATTTAAACAGAAAGTATCCGACCTTCAGCGACACGGAACAGACCATCATGGGACCGACAGCACAGTCTAAATGCGTTTCACTGATCGTACGTCACCGACGGGAATGTTGTGACGTGTCGACGGGGCCGGTTTAAGTCTATCACAATGTATGTGGCTGCATGCCCCCCCCCCCCCCCCCCCCCCCCCCAGGGCGCCGAAAAGGGTGGCTTGTTTTTTGTATTTTAATCAAA
>Ga0123357_10013299_pt1 | contig 10671 bp, 6 predicted proteins | sample TergutEmb28metaG_FD_89873 | JGI IMG/M metagenome (GOLD analysis project Ga0123357, IMG submission 89873) | Embiratermes neotenicus P4 segment gut microbial communities from Petit-Saut dam, French Guiana - Emb289 P4 | ecosystem: Host-associated > Arthropoda: Insects > Digestive system > Gut ...
AAGACAACTACAACAATACACATGGTCAACCAACAACAATTACACAAAATACAACTTAAAACTAGCAAAAAAAAAAACAAACGAGACAAATTAGAATTTTACAACATGTACAAAAGGTAAAAAACACCTAAGCAAGAGAGTACTGTGTACAGTTTACAATTGCTTTAAAACCCCTATTTCCTTGTGGAAGAAATATTTCGTAGGAAACCACATGAAAAGTTCAGCATAGTGTTTTTGTCCTCTAGCTGTTCTTTCATGCTTGTCCTGGGTTTCAAGCGTAGGCTTTTAATTCATGAGATAATTTAGAGTCGGAGGGTGTGGCAGTAAATACATGTTGCATGTTTTTGTTCCTGTCGCCTTTGTGTTTCTTATATTGTGAAGCACGTGTTAACAACTTACGATGTAACGCAATCATTTTCATGCTGATATTTAAGAAGTCGTAGGAAAATATTAGGCTTGGAACGTGAAAAATGTCAGTGTTCAGTAAGGACAACGATTCTTGTTTTATACATGATTTGTTTTACTCCATACTAACAATGAAGTTGCTGTATTACAATGTCTCGAGACGTTTTATGGCGTCACACTCTTAGCATGTTTCATTCACATGCTGTTGACCAAATAAATCAGTGCATTGCCTGAGGCTTTCTTATGGAAATGTACTTAGTCGACTGAAAGCTAGCGAAGAAATGTTCTCCTCTCGAACTATTTTGTATCTCGATGTTTTAACACCATTGCAGTTGTGATGTGAGATGGCGAATTTTGGAAGAGTATAGCTGAAGACCTTCTGTGTTGTTTCTCCCTGAAATAGACGCCTGAACATTTAGAAAAACAGTCACGTCTGTAGATAAATTAAAATTTTGATGTTTTGTTGACCGTGCATCTCAGTATAATCGTAGTAATTAACCAATTTGATGCACAAAATCTTGTTTTATAATAAGTGTATTAAATGACTCTACATGTTTCGAGCACTATATGCTCATCATCAGGTCAGAATTGTATTGTACAACCTCTGGTATCATCACACCTGTAGGTGGCCGTCCGGTGCACCAGACGGTCACCTACAGCACAATTAGAGAGTACAGGGACGTTCAGTTTTTTAGGCCTACAACGATAAGTCTGTTTATTCATGAAACAACTGAAAAACAACGTCTCATTTTAATTATATTTATTTAAAATTCTTGCGTTTTATAGAATTGAAGGTATTAAAGCTAGATTATGAATGTGATTGCCCTTTCATTCCCTTTCATACCAAATACAGTGATAGTCACAATAATTGCTTTAGCTATTTTGTCCGAATAGAACTTTACAGTTCATTTCCTATGACCGGCAAATGTACTTACCCTTTAACAGTGAGTGATATGTGTGTGTGTGTGTGTGTGTGTGTGTGCGCGCGCGCGCGCGCGAACGAGCGCGCGTCTATGTAAAATATTCAACCTTCCACACGATCATGGACGCTTTGATTAACGTTCTTACTATCTCGCTAGTAGAGTCATGTTGCTGCAGTAAAATACTGCATGTGGATTCTCGCTTTTTGCTGTGTCACCAAACTTGTTTCCTGTAATTGCTTACATCCGGAATTAGATAGTATTTTATTCGGTGCCTAGACAAACACAGAAACTATTGGTTTCAACTTACAGTATCTATGCTTGGTCTTTGTGTTGCATCCCGAGTAAGGCAATCAGATGACGAGAAAAGGAAGTAAGAACAGAACATGTTGCTGCGGAACCTCAACACTCTGTTTATTCCATAGCGATTGCAGCGAGGTAAACCACTGACCTTGGTCGGGTTATAAGTCTGTAATTAGGTTCCTGATTTCTCCCTGGATCACCCTTTCAATTCCCTCAGTTTTCCTTCAGATTCCTAGTAAAATATAATTTGCATAATAACTGGTTATTTTATTTTCGTGCATAGAGCTTATAGCAGGGTGTAGGCTAATCTGTTTAAAATTGTTATTCGGTAAATGAGTGTTTTTGCACTTTGTATCCAATTCTATAATATACAAAGTTAATGCCTCGCACGATAAACGGAGGACATGATTAGAATGAGGGGGGAGCTTGAGAACATGATGCTAAGGAAAATAAGATTTAGTTCTAACAAATGACAGAAGGCTAGAGAAAATTGAATAGGGGGAGGGGGGGTGAGATATTATGTTTTATGGCTGATATGCTTTATGAATTTAGTCTGTGCAAATTCTCTTTCATGGTTATAGGAATACTTAAAACTTAATAAATGACTATCTCCATGAAACTAACAAACCCTTAACCAGGTAGGAAATATCGTGCATTTCGTTCAGTCAGAAGGTACATTGTTGGGTTCAGAACAGGTCATCACTAGTCCATAGGCCTATCCTGAATAAGTGTGTTGCAACTGATCCATATTCTAAATCAAAATTGATTGAGCTGTTATTGTTGACCTTGAATTTATTCGTACTGTATTAGTTTCACGACTGTGTTTTAGCAGCAAGTCAGTTCAGTATCCTTTGTCGTTCCCACAGGTACATGTTTCTTTAAAGGAGTTTCGTTTCTTCAGGTTTTGCAACCAAAACCCTATATGCATTTCACCTCTTCTATAAACGTGCCGCCTTCCCAGTTAATCTCATCCTTCTTTATTATGGTTACATGAACAGAAGCTTTGTTTTAGGAAAAGCGCAAATTCGGGAACTATGAAACTTTTCCGGTCTCTTCCTACCTCCCTCTTAGGTCCAATTATTTTCCTGAGAACGCTGTTTCTGAACTCCCTCGGCTTGTATTTTTCACATAATACGAGAGACTAAGTTTCACGCCCATGTAAAACAACATATAACCTATATTTCTGTACCTGTGGAAGCTCAAAGCGGGCAGATTAACCCTTTAAAGACGAATGACAAGACTACTTTATTTAAAGGACCAGTCCGTACCGCGCTGTAAACACTTTTCATCTCCGTTATAAAAACCAATCGGTTTATGCTTAAGTGGCACAAGTCGCTGTTTGTTCTCAGATAAATACAAAACACATAAATACAGTGTGGGCAGAGCGTACAGTTGTTGAATGTTAAACTGTTGGTGCATCACATAACCAGGTGGTTTTAAAAGGTTAATTGACCCATTATTCTCCGTGTCATCGTAGGCAAAGGGACACTGTCTTAGTATACGAACTAATTAGCAACTAATTCACAATAGTGGTCTTATTTTTGTCACGCATTCACACTGGCTTAAATGAGGCTGCAAGTCTTCGTGGATGTAACGCCTCTAAACTGGTAAATATCGTAAATTCGGTAACTACCATTCGACACGGCGTATTATTCCATAAAACTTAATGTTCATGTGGTAGATTATTCATCTTAATAGGGGATTATTAAGGCACAAACTCGAGAAAATGTGCACAAGTATTGAAGGCACTGCAGAATAATGTTTAAGTAAGGAATGTTGTACCTATAGAAAGAAAGAAGGCACGTGGGGTTGAGACTTAACTCCGTTTGTTCTCAACTTTGACCCTATAGTGGCCATTGTCACTCCCGGCCTCTTAACAACGTTAACAACTGTCCCCATTGTCAGTCCGTACATTTTGAAGAAGAGAAAAAGCTTTGCAACTACTGGGAAATTCTCGGAGTTGCAGCTTTTGTACTGGTTCAGTGGCCTACCGACTGAGATGCGGCTGTCGTTGTAGTCATTATCCTCCATTAAATGCTTCTATCACAATAGAATTACGACTTGAAAATGAAAGTTTCTTATTATATCAATAATCATTTATTTTGTTCACATTTACACATCTACTCTGTTGATATACATATGTAACACTACTTACGTGCGCAAGCACATGTGCACAAAGCGTGTACATGTGTGAAGCTAACGGTAAATTTCAGCCTAGTGCAGACCATGAAGACCCAGAGGGGTCGTACAGGTATAGCTCTACCTTTTGTTTAACCTTAGCGCTGGATGGTGATGGGTAATTGACACTACAATGCAGTCTCTTAACCCCCAGGAAAGAGACCCATTGTAAAGAAGAGAGGAAGGTCCCAGGGCCGGTCTAGACGTATACGGAAAATCTCGCGCCTGTCGGAATTCGATACCCGGACCTTCCATTACGTAGCGACTCGCTATACCGACTACGCTATCCCGACTCAGCGTGTCCTTGCGTAGAATCTAATAAGTTAGCATATATCAACAGAAGGACTGGCCTGAACCGTTGTAGTTTTGTCCTAAGCCGGATTAAATACATACTTTGCATATTCCTAAGGAACATTTGCACATTTTCCAAACAAGAAGTTTTACGGATCCTCAAACATAATTTATTATTGAGTAAAAAATTAAATCACCAGTAATCACACTTACAATATTGTGCATGGTCTGGTATAAATGCTTGTAGAATACCTTGCTTTACCTAAAGGATGTAAAATCATGATCATTCACGAATCTCTTTGACCTTTCCTACACTGAAGTGTCACGAGAGTAATGGGATGATCGCTCAACACAGCACGCACTTTGGCACTACAAAAAAATACATTTTTTTTTTGGTAGAACATGCCTGAGATATTTTACAGTTTTCTTTTTTTACTTATTTCTTCCGTTTTATTCGCGCGTGTCTTGGCATCTTTAACAGGCACGTCCCTCTTAATTTGCGTCTCTAAATCTTGGCTCGAAAACGTTATTTTCATTTTTTTTTCTAGGAAGAGCACAAAATTATTCTGCACATCCAAAATTTAAAGTGTTCAGTTTTTCAAACAGCACCTTCAGCCAGTGCGTTTCGCCTGTATCCTACACAACATTATCACTCATCTTAGTAATTGACCAAATTAATGCAAACATTCTTGTTTTATAATAAGTTTATTATATTTTTCTACATGTTTCGAGCACTTTTATGTGCTCGAAACAAGTAGAGGAATATAATAAACTTATTACAAAACAAGAATTTTTGCATTAAGTTGGTCAATTGCTAAGATTATACTGAGATGCACGTTCAATAAAACATCAAAATTATCACTCATGTTACGAAGAGTCAAAACTAAGTATTTTGTGAATGACTTTACAGGAGAGTTGGCCTTCGACATCCTTTACAATTTATCTTTCGATTGTTTCCTACACTTGCATCAGACTCGCTCTTCCTTTTGTCTCTGTCTTTGTTTCTGCTTCATTTGTTGTCTTATTTCTACTATGGCGCTACTTCATGTGCCATGCGAACGCTGCAAGTCACGTTTATACTGCGATACTTTCTCAGCATTTACCGGTTTAACTTTTTGTCAGGATAGAGACAGGTGGCGGACGCTTGTGTGTGCGGTAATGAACCTTCGGGTTCCGTGAAATGCGGGGAATTTCTTGACTAGCTACAAACCAGTTAGCTTCTCAAGAAAGACTCTGCACCATGGAGTGAGTGAGTAAGTATTACCTGCATCATTTTTAACTGAAGTCACATCCCCTTGTTAACAACGAAGCAGAATCGAGAACAGTGAACTGAATATTTGAATAGGCAGTAGGAAGAAGGAGTAGCAGTCATATAAAGAAAATCGGGTAATGGAGAATTCATGATAAATTTCTTGCGTTATTTGTAAAGGGTTAAAAACTGGGAACAGGGAGTTGAAAAAGCTGTCGGAATATCTATATGAAAACGTGATGGAAGAAATGTGGTTGGAGGATAACATTCAAATAGATCTTAGGGAAATGAGTGGATATTGTGTTCTTGCATTCTTAAATTTTGTGACGTATCTTGTGATTTATTAAAAGGCCGATTATTCATTTGGGACTATGAACTTCTGAAGAAGGACTTCGCCCTTTGAACTCAGAGGACGGTGTGTCTTGTTTTCATTGGAAATAAGATTACAACTTCGAAGATGGCTGTGGAATCCTTATTCTGTCTCAGGTTACGAGTCGGTGTTTGGCATAAAACTTACAATTCAGAAAAGAAGATGAAATTGAAATAAACAACGAGGATACGCTAAATGACTATCATCTTCTCAAGTTGAACGATGTTCTATGAATATAGCAGCTGAGTTGCCAGTTTTGCTGACCTACACTTGACCTTTAAATTGCACACGGCATTACCTTTAATATTAAAAATAGTATTACAACAGGACGTAATAAGTTACCAGGATGGAGAAAATTTCATAATGGGAAGCTTCAGGATTTGTTGTTCTCACCGTAGGCCTCTGTTTTATTTTTTCCCCTCCTGTGGCCCTTCGACCCGATTCCAGGTCATGTCCTCCCCTTACGGGGCTTCGCTATTACCCTCATTGGACACTCCACACTCAGAAAGACTCCTCTGTAGGAGTTATAAGTCCGACGCAGAGATCTCTACCTGAAAACTTATAACATTCACATGCCGTCGGCGGGATTCGAACCCGCAGTCCCATCAAGTGAGCTCCCTCAGACCCACGCGTTAAACAGCGCGGCAACTGGGTTAGGCGCCCTGTATTATTAGGGTGACATTGTTAAGGCAGATGTTAGGTGTGTTGTGTAGTACGTAAGGGGAAGACGAGAAGTGCATGCTGAATTTTGGTGGGGAAATATGAATGTGAGGAACCACTTCGAAAACCTAGGCTGATGTAGAAGGGATTATTGAAACGCATCTGAAAGAAATAAAACAGCAATGGCCTGGAGACAGGGACTTTGGATAGGGGCAAGTAACATGCTTTTTTGAACACGGTAATGAACTTTCTGATGCCATAAAATGCCAGTAAGTTCTTGGACGATAAACCACTAACTTCGCATTAAGTAATCCGGAGCGTGGAGTTGATCAGGCGGGCGTGGGTTTTTGTTTATGTAGCTGGACGTTTCGGCTTGGAACTTGACGTAATTTTAATAATTACAGGTTTGTGTGTGAATATTTTACAAGACGACAGGATCATGACATTAAATGCAAGCACGTGAGAGTTGTCATATTGTCCATTTTGCGTTAACGTGGGGTGATAGAGACTCATTAATGTCATTTGATAATCGCCTGAAAGTGGATAGCTTAATGTTCTGCTCTGTTGATAGAATGGAATTCATCTTGAGGCGAAGAGCTGCGCTGATTTAAGGAAATTACTTTTCAAGAGGTTCGGGGTTTGAATCTCTGACATACGATTTCAGAAACCTACAGTATTCTCATAGTAATATAAGGCGCAAACTCCGTAATTCAAACTTATGTATACAAAAGCACTGTTTCTACAGAAAGAACTTTTTTTTTTTAATTTCTGGACTGTACAATTTGGAACGCCGCTTTCTCCACCACACTGGCCCTACTCCAACACCATCGAATGAAAGGAGGTCCGTGTACATCATCTGACAAATTCAAAAGAGAAAAATATAATTTATATAAAAATAGAAAGAAAACATGAAGAAATCAAAATATGACTAAGCACATGTTGTGCTCGTGCGAAGTGAGAAAGACTAGCCTCTTTTTAATTTAAATATTGTGGCTCAGTTTGTAATTATTTTGATCCTAGTAATATTAAAATTTCCCCTTCCGTGAAGCAACTGAACCCTAAATGTATGTGTAAGTAGCTTGTGAGGGATTTCATACTATTGTAACCGGTGCCACGTCCATGCAGTACTGATACAAATAATAAGATCATTGTTTGTTTTTAAAGTACCAAGAGTGTCTGCGAACTGCGCAATGGGAAAGATGTTCAAAAGCTGGTACTCTTTCACATCGTATTAATGAAATTGTAAAAACAAAAAAAGATAAAACTCTGAATAGCGGAACCAGAGACATAAGTAATTACAATTTTATGTTTATTACATAAGTACTCGTGCCTTTAATAGCAAAACATCTCCTTCAAGATTGTTGGAACACCTTCATTGCTTTGCCTTCTTGATTTTATAAAAAAAGGTCTAATTCTTCATTCTGAGTCAGCTGAAACCTGATTTAAAGTGGCTGGACAAGACGCTGTGGGGTTAAAACATCTTCCAAGGCCAGTGTTATAACAGAACTCCATGTGGTTGTCTTGTGGTATGTGTGAGTCATACTCTGTAGATGTGGCACTGCGGGTCTACTCGGGATGCGCTTCGTTCCCGTCTAGCCCTGGATGCAAACTATCCTGGGTCGTTAATGATTTGAACTCCGAATGGAATTGCTTCATCGTCGAATTCTCAGTGAAAATCAGAATAAGTTTCGTGATTTCATAGAACTTAATTCAAGTCAAAGTTCAAAGTTCTTTCTATAGTTTTATGCAAAGGTTAATTAGTCTTGAAGTCAACATGTGTGTAATTTAAATGTGTCTTAATAGCTAACGTTTTACCCAGGAATGATAAGTGGAGGAAGGAGAAGAAGAAATAGATTTGGAAACGAGAAGCCCTTAATAGACAGATTTGGAAGTAAAGAAGTCTTTTCATACTGCATGTACTGCTATGTAGAATCTTTTCGTATTTCAGAACTATAAAAAGGTAAAATGATCCCGTTACAGGCCCGGTGTAGCCCAGAGGGTGGGTAGAAGTATAGCTCTACTCTTCCATGACCGCGGCACTAGAAGGGGGTGAGTGTCAGCAGGACGCCCCGGCCGCACTTTACCCCGGGAAAGACCAGGTACCTATTGTGCAGGAGGCTGGGTGGGTCGCAGGGCCGGTCTGGACGGGTGGAAAATCTCGTCCCCACCGGGATTCTATCCCGGACCGTCCAGCCCGTAGTCAGTCGCTATACCGACTGAGCTACCGGGCCCACATTTCGGAACTGTACATATGAATATATATACTTGACATGTAGGAGTACTGACTGTGGAATACAGTGCTATTGTATCCTCCTTCCGCACCTGCAGATGATTCCCCTAATCATGTACACTTAAGTTAGTTTTCCCCTGTTAAAGTAGTGAAGAAGGCAACTCGAAATGTTATTATGCCATGCGAAAACTGTTTTGGCTTCGTTACTTCTAAGTACCTTTCTTAAAAAGGTGTTTTGCTCGTTACTTTTTTTTTTGGAGGGGGGCGCTGCGGCCCAAAGCGGGCTATGGCCTCCCCATTCATGAGTTTTCTAAATCACACACAAAGTCAGTACGGCTCCTCTGGACGAGTGATCAGTTCGGCGCGAAGACCTCTACCTGGGTCCGGTTACGTATTTACGTAAACCCTGTTATGTTGAGCTCTTACTTCTTATTGTCACGGCTAATTCAAACTGTGAATTTTTAGACTGTCAGTTGGACTCCTTAGACGGAGATTGGGCCCGTCACTGTGCCATTTCACAGTCAGGACAACACAAGTACAGAAAAAGTTGAAATAACGACTCCAGTGTTCGAAGACGACGCACGTAAACTGCCTAATTTAAACTAGTTAATTATTAAGAGACGAATATTGGTGCTAAACAGAATGGTTCATATGTGAATGTGTAATAACGAAATAACTCTGTGAGGCAGATTACTTCTTACGAAGCTGACAGTACCTCAGATAGTCAAGAAATAATCCGCCTGTATTGGAAACTCAAATTTCAACACCCCATGAACAACAGGCCTCCAAATATCCCTGTCCTGACAGAAGTAAATCCGCGTAATCCTTGTCCATTTACTTTAGATTTATTTTAACTTCATCTTCCTCGCTTGCGCCTAGCGCAGATTTCCTCTACCAACACTACAGATTAAGATTTAAATTGCAACGTATTCTTTAGGCCTATATAATCACACAATAGTGTTGTTTGCCGTGAGACAGTAACCTAGTGTGCAAATCACGTCGGACGATAATCCAGACTATAAGCCTATCCTTTTTAATATAGGCTACACCTATAAGTTTTTTTTTTTTGGACTGAAAAGAATATAAAGCACTACAAACATAAATATAAATTATATTAACCAGTATAACGCGAGGAGAACAAAGAAGATAATTGGATTAAATTCAGTGCTTTATTTATTGACGTGCTAATAATAATAATAATAATAATAATAACAATAATAATAATTTATTATAATAATAAGCTATCTTAACAATGTATCGCCAGAAGGAAAACACGTGTAATAATTCTGGTCATTGTTTATTAATGTGCTGAGTCAGCGACTAAGTTACAATGACAGTACAAGTACAAGGACAGAATGTACAAGATCAAGGCAATAGAAGGCAACACAAACAGTCGCAACAGCGAAAACAGTAATGACAGAGGAGATGTTGATTTTCCGAAGCATGCACTTAGGCTGCATTAAGCAAACGCCAGTGAGGGGGGGTACTTTCGCCTGGTGTGCTGTAGCATGATGAGACAGAGAGGGCTACGTGTCCAAAGAGACCAACAGGAAGTCTACTAAGGAGAGTGTAATTATTAAAGTATACAAAGATGTATCTTCAGAACTGGAGACGGAAATATCGGAACCCACCCTTTCTGTGTAGCAGACTTCAGATTATTTGTAAATGAATGTAAATAGAATGTAAGAAGTAAATTACAAGGAAAACATTATTCGTGCCTGTAAAAAGTTGCACACGTTTCTGTTTTTGTCGCTAAATTGAGTCTAACAAGCTTCAAATAGTGTGATAAATTACACCTGATAGAAATTAAGAGCAGATTGAGGTCCGGAAATGCTTGCTATCATTCGGTGCAGAATCTTTTGTCTTCCAGGATGCTATCCAAAAATCTAAAGATCAAGATATATGGAAGTATAACTTTGCTTGTTGTTTTGTATGGGTGTGAAACTAGGTCGTTGATATTGCGGGAGGAAAGGAAGCTGAGGGTGTTTGAGAATATGGTGTTGAGGAGAATATTTGGACCTAGGAGGGACGAGGTAACGGGAGAATGGAGGAGATTGCATAACGA
>Ga0123357_10013300_pt1 | contig 10670 bp, 3 predicted proteins | sample TergutEmb28metaG_FD_89873 | JGI IMG/M metagenome (GOLD analysis project Ga0123357, IMG submission 89873) | Embiratermes neotenicus P4 segment gut microbial communities from Petit-Saut dam, French Guiana - Emb289 P4 | ecosystem: Host-associated > Arthropoda: Insects > Digestive system > Gut ...
TGTGTCATAAACTTGTTGAGTTACTCTTTCATTTCTACTAGTATTTATAATTCTGTTCACCATACTTGTGAATATAATCAACTTCAAAACCGCTCCAATCATTTTGATACACCCTGTATTTTAGTCATCAATGCCTACTCACTCACTCATAACCACAATTGGCATGCCACTGCCTTAAATATGACTTGAAAATGACTTGAGGGTCAAAAATAAGTATGGTTTTTTGTAGTTTATAACTACAATCAAGTTCCTTTATTTTGCCCCATTTTGCCCATGAAATTTAGTTATGCCTTTTTTGGTTCATATGCTTCATGTGCTTCAGTTTTATAAGTTTCTTTCTTAAATCTTGGCTGACTACTGATGTGGAAGTTGCAGTGGATGTGTATAGCATTAATTCAACTTGTATTGAGCCAGGAAAAAACCCAGTTGTTAGCCAGCAGTCTTCACATGTTGGCTGTGGTGTCATGTAGTCATACTATAACCTACAGAGTATTGTGTGCATCTTGTAATTTTTTATCTCTCCAACATATTTTGTACAAAATTTAATTAACACCTATTCTCTTCATCAGCAAGCTGCTAACGAAATAACACATATTGCAAGTTGAGCTATTAATTCACATGACACTGCACTTTTCTTTAATCTTGTTTGAGCCAGGCAGTTTCTGACGACTGCTTTTCTTCGAGTCCAATTGGAGAGATATATTCCTGTTTTTTTCCATGTTGAGCAGTTCCTGGAATAATTCTTTCACATTGTGGTTTGTTTTGGCTGATGTTTCCATAAAGTTGCACCCCCAGCGTGAAGCTTCAGTTTCTCCCTCTGCTGTTGCCACCTTTTACATAAATAATTTTTGATTAATCTCTATGATCATAAATATTTTAGTCTTTTTATACACTATCTTCCTTTATTCGTTAATATTTTTGTCCTAATGTTTTATGCTGGCAAGAGACAGGGATAAAGTAATTATGGGAAGAAGAGTATAGAATAGATACACAAATCCGTGTTGCTAGCCATTGGAACAGTGTGACAAAAACCATATTTTTCTTCAAACATTAATGGTATTGGATTATTTAAATTGTAATGTGAAGTTAATTTGAGTCTTAAGCTACTTACGCATCTTCCATGTAATTAACTACTCCAGGTACTGTGTATAGTTTTATCATTCAAATCAGATTTAATTATAATTGGTTTTGTAAATTGTGTTGTATTTAATTTTGTAAATGGAATTTGAGGTATGTGTTTACTCATTTTGTAGTTACATTAGATGCACAATGATTTTACCTCAAATATTTTGGTGGCAGTCGTATTTACATAAAGCTACATGTAAAGTTGTTCTTATTCATAACATGAAGGCATATAGCGGGAGTAGAGGTGTTGCTCCACTCATTCTTAACCTTGGCACTAGATGGAGGTAAGTGATCAGCTTTACACCCCAACTACTTTACCCTTGGGAGAGAATTCCAGTAGCCCTAGAGCAGGAGGCCCCTGTGCCAGTCTGGACGTTTAGAGCAGAGAAAACTGTTGTGCCTTATGCATTTGTGCATTGTCTCAGAAGACTTTAATTTTCATCACTTGTCCTCTGAGAATGTCTAATCACACATAGACAAGTGGTTCTGGTGGTATGTGTAAAACAGTGTTGAAGGAATGTCAGGGGTATGATCCAAAATGATGGGATGACTGAAATGTGCAATTCTGATGGATAAGAAACTGGCTGGCTGTCTTCAGCCAGCTCTTGAAGTTTGTAATGTGACAATAATGATGACAGAATGTATTCTGTACAGGGCATTTACATGTGAAACATTTGTTACGGGAATGTAATGTCACTATTGATGTTTGTAATGCATAAGTTTAAATGTGATGTTTTGGATGGATCGTAGGCACTTAAGAAGGTACAAATATTTGTAACTGAGTTGCTTCCATACTGATTTTTATGGAAAGTTAAGTGTTTGTTGGCACATTATGACTTGGAGACAGCCATGCACGTGTTAATACATGGGTATGATGGTGTCAGAAGTGCTGCTATATATATATATAACAAGACAGAGACAAGGTATAAGTTACTTAGTGAGCTGGAATGGATCAGTGAATATGGTGATTAAGCTGTGGACTTCAAAACTGAGGAACCATGATTAATTTTCAGCAGTGGAAAAAAATTGGTATCTTTCTCAACGCTTCCATATTGGCTCTTGCGGCCACTGGCCTCCTATTCAGTGAGCAATGGTAACTGTTTTTGTGGGTTTAAAACGGCCGGGGCATGAAGCTAACCACTCACATCACTTTAGAACCGAGGTTCAGAATGCATGGAGTTAAACCTCCACTTCCTCATATACCATAATGGTGTGGTAATTCATTAAGCACGGGATGTTATTTTTAACTTAGAATGGCATAACAATGAAAATTAAATTGATATAGAGTCAGAGTGGAATTTAATATTAATGTTAATATTGCAACCAGACTGCAGTGTTTGTTGAAATCAGTCATTTGCTTTTGACCACACTCCCATAATTAGGAATCAATATTCAATTTCATGTTTATACAAGATTTTTCTCTTCCTCTTTGTTAGAGTTGAATGCTCAAAACAGGCATTGCGATTAGAAATCCATAGTGGTCACAAGTACTTATTTTCTGTTGTACTTCGGTTTACTAGGTCATCTAGTATAATAACTAACCTCTCTATTCTCCATCTCATCACACTTGTTTCCAACAAGCATGACAGGAATAGTGGCAAGATCAGCTCCCTTCATCTCTCGTATGACATCCCAGATTGGCCTAAGTTCTTCCAGACTCTGACGAGATGTGACAGAGTAGACGAGTATGAAGGCATGACCTTTGGATATTGACAACCTCTGCATGGCAGGAAACTGGTGTGATCCTGTGGTATCAGTGATCTGCAGTGTGCAGATGTTCTTGTTGCAACTTATCACCTGTACATAACATAAGAAATACCTTTTGTTGTACTGAGTTTTGCGTAATACTGGATGGTTGTGTTTTAATTGCATTCTGTGACATGAAGGAATGTTTTAATATACTTTAGATGAATGTGAAAGACTTGAGTACCTCCGTGTGACATTAAGAGTCTTCCTGCAGACGTCCATTATAGACCAAAATATGTAGGAGCCAAAAATAGAGTGTAATTGTGATTGAGAACTTGCATATTGAGTTGGTTACATTATTAGTGTATGTGTTTAAGCACTAAATTTTCTACAGTGACTTGACAAACTGCTGATATTACATCTGCTTTACAGCATTACGAGCATTATGATGTTTTAAGGAATGGCTTGGATTAATCACACGGGATGTTCTATTGTAATTTCAGTTCTTCTTCTTCTTCTTCTGGCATTACAGCCCTTGGTGGACCTTAGCCGCTTCATGATTTTGTGTAGTCATTCTAAAGTTTATGACAATTTTTGGTTTACAGGGTGAAGAAATGTGGTAAATAATTCGTGTGAAGCTGTGCTGAAATGTAGAATTTAACAGCCCTGAAAATGAAACTGATCAGAGCTAAATATAAGGTAATTTGAAGCAAATGATCCTCACATAGAGTGTCAATGAAAGATGGTTTGCATTATTCATATGAGAAGCTATCAGTCTGTCATACTTCATAATATGTAGATAGTCGCATCTACATTATTATTATTATTATTATTATTATTATTATTATTATTATTATTATTATTATGTTATTTGGAGTATTAGTAATAAATAAACTTGTTCTTTTTCTTTGAGTCATAAGAGCCCATGACTCATAGAAATTAAAATCTTTTTGTGTGACATCCTCTTGTGATATACAAATTAAAAAGGGAGGAAGTGGGCAACTGTGATTGACTGCCCCTCTTCCTCTCTTTTTACAGAAATTAAATTCTTGTCAAATCTGTTTTTGCAGCTACTACGATCACACGCGACAAACAAGTGATAAATCCGTGAATTTATCATGAGATAGGAGCTGCAGTGCTGTACTTTCCTGTCTATTCATATTCAGTGGCTTAGCTAGTTTTTGGAGCCCGGGACGAGTAATCACAATGGTCACCCCTAACAGAAATTATGAACTTAAAAAATCACAATTACTAGTTGAAGTTTTCTTAAGTAATATCAATAATTTAATTTTTTTCCCGCTAAAAGTCACATGTTTTTCAGTTATAATACTCAGTTCATCCCCTTGGTTTCAGCTGTCTGGGGCGGCTACACCACTCGCTCCACCCCCAGTTACACCTATGATCGTATTACATGGGATGAACTCCAGTGTATGAAGTAACCAGAATTGATAATAAAACAAAATTATCATTTACCGTGGCCAAGAAATGTCTTTGTAATTTAGTGGTTAATAGTATAGTTTTTGTGGACTTTATTATATAATGTATAAAACTGTATACTATAGATGCTACTCAGGCCCTTGAGACCATCCAGCCCCCTGTACAATGGGTACTGGGTCTCTTTCCCGGGGGTAAGGCGGCTGAGGCTTGGCGTTGACCACCACCCGCCCCCCCTCCCCCGATCTAGCGCCGAAGTTAAAGAAAGGGTAGAGCTATACCTCTACTCGACCTTTGAGTGAACTTTACCGTTTAGTGCAAGTTGATTATGCATATGGTACTTTTTCTCCCATTCAGTCAATTTTATATATGTAATTAGTTACTGGAATTTAATGCACAGAGTTTCATAGCATTTTTAGAATATTCTCGCAACTACTACTTCATAATGCGTTACGTCACTAGTAAGCACCACAAAGTCTTGAATCGTGAGATATATGACTAATAGTATGGGAAATGCTTACTTGACGGTAGGTGTCTTCAATGGTGGGGATGTATGATTCTCGAAATGTCCCCTTCACAAACCGGAGCACCAAGGAGCTCTTCCCTACACCGCCTGCCCCAAATACCACAACACGGTAGTCATTGGACTGCTCCGGCATTCTCACACTGCAGCTAGTGGCACTGACAGCAACTGGAACATAATCAAAACAGTACAGTTTGAGCGAATAGCTACGGCATGCTATAGAATTTATACACTTGTTTTATTTGTCTTGTGGTATTGGAGGGGTACATGTACTGGACAAGTCTAGTATTCTGAGGTGGTGAGCACAGTGTCTTCATTATCTGCACTGTCTTACAGCTTGTAACTTAATGGTACTGTCAACTGGGAAGGGACCAGAACCTCTACTATTTCAATCTATACAGTTAATTTGTTTCTTTAATTTTTCATGAGAACTTTTTTAATGCTACCAGAAATAAAATAATTACGTCATAGATAAGTTGAATAAGATATATTTTTTTTATGTTATTAAAGGGTGTAACATTTCGGCTGTTGGAGGGACAATGAGCAGTACAGAAAACTTGAGGACTACAGAAACTACCAAGCCTCATTATCATTTCGTATGCACATTCTTTTGTCGGATACTCTCTGATTCCTCCATCTGGACTCGTGTAATGTCAGTTGAATATTTTCTAGTACAGTTTTATATATGTCAATTTTTATATCTAACTAAACTAAGTAACGCTTTGACTCTACGGAACACAGATTTTAGAAATGAGTAGTCTGTAAACTAATTAAGAAATTCCCTGCCTTTTATGGAATTGGATCGTTATTTGCTCTGTTCACGAGGCTGATAATGAGATTTAATGACTTATGAAACTGGCAAAAAATTTTGGGTATCTAATGAAGACATTCGTTTATGTGCACCAAATTGGTCATATATTTCACGACCTCCGTATGAATAATGACCTTGCAAATTTAGATATCTACGTACAATTTTAGGTACTTTATCCCCCATCAGAATTTCGCCTGACTGCCATGCTGAAGTCCATTTAAAAACACTGTGTCTGGGTGACGTCCGTTTGCTTGATATTTCTACCCTGCTTTGTGAGAATAATTTCTTTCAAATTTTCTAGACGAGGGGGATGCCTTTAGACACGAACAGGATTAATCGCAATGTAAGTTGTCTGTCTGTATGATAACGGTTGAAGAAATTTCATTGGCGATTATTGAAGATAGGCACGTCTTGCAATGTATTTGCTGTTCTTCAGCTGGGAATTGTCTGTATTCTAGAATCAAGAAGGTGTATACCATGGGTCTCCAACCTTTTTATGGCAAAGGACCACACCCGTTATTGTGGGCTGTTTCGCGGGTCGCACATGGAAAAGTAACAGTAAGTGCAGCACCATCTTCAAGACAGCAAACGAGTTTAATACAATTTTAACGTATTTTTATGTGTTTATAATCTATATTTTGTAAAAATATTGATATATATCCCCTGAGGATGACCCACAACAAAAGGTCGAAACACATCGGAGTTCTAGTGTTCTAATTGTCATCATCACCATCGGCTGTACAGCCCTGAGTGGGCCTTGGCGTCCTCGTTCTAATTGTAAGAACTGTATATTGTAATCTAGTGCATTTGTTTGAATATTCTTGAATTTTAAGTGGTATATCTAAGTGCCTAAATTATTGTGAAATCTTTATAGTATACACGCAATTTACAAATGTAGTCTCGGGTCGCATAGTACAACTTGGCGGGCCACATGCGCGGGTTGCACACCCATGGTGTAGACACAACAGCACAAAGAAAACTACACTCTGAATTTCAATTTACACTTTTCACCAAATATTACAAGGAGCTGGGATAGTGCAGTCTGGCTGGACGTCTCAGGAATCTTGGTTCGATTCCCGGCAGGGTCTCTTCTCCAAAGTGTCCAGACCGGCTGTGGAGCCAATCCAGTGTCCTATCCAATGGGTACCGGAAATTCTTTCGCCGGAGAAAAGTGGCTGAGGTGTAGAGTGACCATTCACACCCATCTAGCAAGGAGGTTAAGATTGAGTGCAGCTCTACCCCTACTTCCCCATATGCTTTTATGGTGTGCTTATCTTTACCAGATATTACGGGGGTAATTAAGCTAACGATGGGCTGGATGGGTGGATAGAAAACGTGGGAGAGATAGAAATGAGTGCCAAATGTAAGTAAAGAAACCCGAAGAGGAAAAGCTACTTGAGAGAGAATGATGTACGAGAATAATATTAAAATGATTAATAGAGAAACATGGTATTTATTGGATTGAAATATCTCACGACAGAACCCCAGCTATTAGAATAAAGTAATGCACCTTCGGAATGAGTACAAGTGGGGAGTTCTTTGAGCAGCTGGCCAAACGTCAACTTTTCATACAATCTCGTGCAGCATAGAGTTGCTATATTATTGACTTGGCTGTAAATCACTCCCTCGAGTCCTGTACCTGGCGGAAAAGCGGTGATGGGATCTGCGCTGTTCAAATATTGGTGTATCGAAGCTTATCAATGAAACACGTGGTTTGGTGGAGTATGATTGCACTTAACGAATTGTACTAACAGCAACAGTCTATGTTGGTTACGTTAACAGCGTCCTCTTAAACCCGACGATAATTTGTGTTGCAGGCAAGAGGAAAGACTTTATGTTCAAACTTCAAGAATGTTCCATTACAGAAGACGGACGCGAGTTCGGTATCTAGGATTCGTGACTTCTGTCAGAGCGAGTTCAGTATCTAGGATTCGTGACTTCTGTCAGAGATTACAGCTCTAACTGAGAAATTTTTAGTTTTATGAGATATTTACATATCGATATTATATTTTATTATCACCACATTTTTCCATAACCAAAAAACGAAAAGAAAGGAAAGCTAACAAGTACGACGTTTTGTAAATAACTGTTCAATAGAAAGCGAACAGGAGCAGTGGCTGCCTATTGTTAACTTAAAAGCAAACCTATTTCAGTAAAGATTTAAAGATTTATTGAATGTCTTGGAATGGGTTCTGGGGAGCTTCGTGGGGCCGGAATGACGCAGCGATATGGCGACTCGCTACGCCCTCCCCCGGGATTCGATCCCGGTGGAGACGAGATTTTCCTCACCAGTCCTGACCGGCCCTGGGTCCCACCCAGCATCCTGCACAATGGATGCCGGCCGTGGCGTTGACCAACCACCCCTATCTAGCGCCGAGGTTCAAGAAGGAGTAGATCCCAGCTGGTGTCAGTGGATTTTTCATTGACATAAAATCCTTCCGATCGCACTATGGCCCTGGGGTCGACTCATCCTCTGACAGAAATGAATACCAGGAGTATTTCCTGGGGTTAAAGGCGGCCGGTGCGTAAGGCAGACAACCTTACCACTATCCTGTGCCGTTGTCATATAATCTGGGAACCTTAACTTCCTGGGACCCTCTGGATCACTCCAGGCCTGTAACGGGACTGCTTTACCTTTTAGAAATATACCTCTACTCCCCCGTTGAGCCTTCATGGCCTGTTGTGGGGCGAACTTTACCTTTTACTTGGGGTCTTCTCTGAGAATGTAGAGGCGACCGGGGCGTTGTGTTAACGGCTCAACGTCATCGAGCGCCAGGCTTAAATATAAATGGAGCTATACCTCAGTTCTCCCTATATTACCTTCACTTTACCTTTACCTAATTTGGGACTGACTGTAAGCCCCACCCGATGACTCTGTTTCCTGGAATTAGTTACCAAATGTGTATACCCAGAAGTTATGTGTCACTCGTGTATTGCAATTACGTAAAAGCCTCTGCTCCATATGACATTTAATCAGTATCAAAATACATTTTAGGAGGAAAACATAACATTTTGGTATCAAATGCTCCACAATACACCTACATATTGCCCACAGCTGCATGCACCATGTAATATGATATGTGGGAAGGCTTAATCGAAAACGCGACCTTTAACCTATAACATAATTGAATTGTAGAGTTCTGCTATTTTTTATTCATATGGCAATATTACTGAACATATTTCAGTTGGTGCTGTTTAATGTAAGGACACTGCCCGCTGGAATTACATAATATATAAAATTTTGGTCTGGAAATTGGAAAAGGTTACAAGGGAGATCTAGAGATAGATGGAGAGCAATATCAAGACGGTTAGGGTGGGAGTGTCTCAGGATAAGATCCATCTGATGGCGTTGTGAACGCGTCAGTTAACTTTCAAATTCTGCTAAGATCTGAAAAATTCTTGCTCGTTTCATTGACAGTTGACATAAGGGGTTGAACTGTTTGTTTGATTTTCGTTATGCAGACAAAGAAATGTCCTTCCTTAAGAGGTGGTTTTGAATTGGTAGTACTTCAGCGCTGGGATGTAATAATACGCGTGTTAACAGTCCCAGAGCGATGGCGGTCAGACAGTCATAGTCCTATATTGTGTCCTGAAATGGATGACAGGGTCGGAATTTTCTACTGAGACACTAAAATCGGTCTTTGTAGCTCCACAGTCATAAATTTATTTTCTTTGTTTTATTAATGCACGGAAAAATCGTACAAGTAAAAAATGTATGGTGGTCGACAAGAAGGGAAGTCAAAGGACAGGTTGATAGGCGCAGTGACCAGGGACGCAAGAAAAGTGCTGGGGACGACATGATAGAATAGATAGGCATTAGACCTGAAATTCTGGGGAAGAAAAATTGAATAGGCCAGGGCCAAAGAAAGGGCTGTCATGCCGCAACAGTAATAATGGTGGTGGTGGTATTATTATTATTATTATTATTATTACTATTATTATTATTAGTAGTAGTAGTAGTAATAAAACGGTAAAGGTAAAGTGATCCCGTTACAGGCCCGGTGTGGCCCAGGAGGTGGGTAGAGGTATAGCTCTACTCTTCCATGATCGCGGCACTAGAAGGGGGTGAGTGGTCAGCAGCACGCCCCGGCCGCACTTTACCCCCGGGAAAGACCAGGTACCCATTGTACAGGAGGCTGGGTGGGCTAAAGGGCCGGTCTGGACGGGCGGAAAATCTCGTCCCCACCGGGATTCGATCCCGGACCGTCCAGCCCGTAGTCAGTCGCTATACCGACTGAGCTACCCGACCCACAGTAGTAGTAGTAGTACGTGTAAAAGTTGTAGGGATTAATCAGGGATCCGCAAATTTCCCTAACATCTAACAGCCACCTCAAAATTGTAGACGCCAAAAGGGTGAAATAAGGCAAGATGCTTATTGAGGACTCACAAAGAACAGGCTTTACCGTAAATAATTTACTGTCCCGAGCCACCTGACGCTCGGGTTTTGTCCACCTCTGGCCTAGATCTTAATAAAGTCCGTATTTGGTAATCGGCGTACGTTTGTGAGTAGCTTTTACAGGAACTCTTAAATGTTCGTTTATGCTTCTCAACAGTAAAGAATACATTTCGCAGACACGCAGTTCTCACTCTAACAACTTATATTGCGGTGTTCAGTATTGACACGTAATTTAAACCCACTGTGTTATTTCAGACATTAAGCATGTAAACTAACAGGCTGACGCAACATGTGATTTCGTTTTATGCACTGTGTAAAAGCAACGCATAAAAGTGGGTTTATTCTCTTACAGATAAAGTTTATATACGTTAATCGATTTCATGTGCAATTAAGCACTCAGGCGCGCCTTGTTCTAATTCAGTGTGAAATATTGTGCAATCGCGCTCTCGAGTGAAATGACGTAATAGACTGATGTGCTTAAACGTTCGTATTGGTCCGAAGCTACTGCGTGGTATACGAAATAGCAGAACCAAAATATTAGGCCTAAACTTTAAACATTTTCGGGAACTGGAATGCTTTTCTTAAACATGTATGTGTGGCTTGAAGCTTTCACACACACACACACACACACACACACACACACACACACACACACACACACACACACACACACACACACACACACAAAAAAAAAA
>Ga0123357_10013302_pt1 | contig 10670 bp, 7 predicted proteins | sample TergutEmb28metaG_FD_89873 | JGI IMG/M metagenome (GOLD analysis project Ga0123357, IMG submission 89873) | Embiratermes neotenicus P4 segment gut microbial communities from Petit-Saut dam, French Guiana - Emb289 P4 | ecosystem: Host-associated > Arthropoda: Insects > Digestive system > Gut ...
AAAGTGCAGCCGGGGCGTGCTGCTGACCACTCACCCCCTTCTAGTGCCACAGTCATGGAAGAGTAGAGCTATACCTCTACCCACCCTCTGGGCCACACCGGGCTTGTAATCAGAACACTTTACAGTATTCATGTCACCTGTGTCTGAGGTATACCCTCAGGTTTTTGGTTTTAGCTGTTCCATAGTTTGAGCTGTCACTACAATCACCATATTCAGGGTCAATGTGAAGTAAAAGAATGAAATGGACCATGAAGGAGGCAAATATAATGTACACTGAAATGCCAGAGCAATTTCAATATGACATTTCTAACCTTTACACAATAAACTTTGCATTTTTTGAACCATGCATTGTGATATACATATGTAGTAAGAACCAACAAAATGCACACTTTTTACATTAATGTTTTCATTTAATTATAGTGTCTTCGACATGTTTCGAACATCCAAGTGTTCATCCTCAGGAAGACTTGTACAAGCAGTTTTATGGTATTTCTTTCACGCATCCATATAAGCAGTCTGTTCGATGTCAGGATGTGTATCAAACATAAATACCTTACACAATAAGTAGACATTGCAAGATGCTATGGGAAGTGACATCCTTATCATTAGTATTGGCTTCTAGTTTTCAGACTTCAGAGTTACAGTATCATCCTGTTGTTAATTACTTTTAAATTAGAGGACTTTCTGTAAGGTTGTGTTCCCGACATGACGTGTGATTGGCTGCTTTCAGACAAGTGTCACCCAGTGCAAGTATGGAAGCACCTGTCGATCCATCCACCAACATGGGAGAGCGCTTGGTGCGGTGCTATGGCAACTTGTATGCAGCCGCTCGAGTGGATGCTCTTGATTCTCTAGACAACCTTCCGGCTCTAAAGGATGCTGATGAACTTAAGTCTAAAATATTGTTCTCGGTTGTTGTGGTGAGTCGCCCTGCTGTGACTCACTTGCTCGCTTCTTCTGGCTTCTGTTTTTCTCTCTTTCCTGGGTGTTTTGCTTATGTTGTCATATCTGTCTTGCGTTTCTGTCCAAATGAAATTCTTGTCCTAAGGAACACTTTCTTATCATCTGTCTCTTTCTGTACATGTATACATTTATGCTAAGCCATTCTGTCTGATGCTATCATGTGTAGGCCTACTAGAAACATTATGATTTATCATTCTTTTTACCAAATAAGGGAAACCAGCAGTTCTTGAACCATAACATTCATCTCCATCCACTTCCAGAGTGTGGACTGTGTTGCAGGATATTCCATTGCTGGAGACATTCTGTGTATTAAAACAGTTCAAGTTCAGATATCTATAATGATGTAATAAGGGCTGCATTCTTGACAGAAATTTTAGTATCAAAGATATGAATAAAAACAGGACATTTAATCAGTTGCAATCTAATATGTAATATATACATGTAACTGTTCTGTTTCCCACTGCAGACCTAATGCATAACACCAAAAAATATTATGAAATTTACTCCCTATTCTTGCCAATATTTACATATGGTAGCCATGGTCTTTAAAGTGATGTGCAAGTATTGCAGAAGGGGGTTTTGTATGTGACCTAAATCCTCGTTCTTTGTCCTTGAAAATTACTTGAGTAAACTTTAATTTCTTAACTGGAGTGTTGTTCCTCCTTTGCAGGTTTAGCAACCTGTATTTCTCACAAGGAACACAATCTGAGGAAGGAGTACAGCTATTTCTCTTATATAAATTATGATACTAGTGTTTGGGAAGTTGTTGCATGGTCCTTCATAATTTCTCACATAATTTGGCTGAATGTTTCCTGTTAAGAGGGGAGGGAATTATATCAAGCAATGTGAAGGTGAAGAAAGAATGCCATTTGTCACCTGGGCTATGGAATTTTGAAAAGTTTTTCAAAGAGACTGCGTTGGCAAGAAGTTAGCTTGTGAAAGAACCTGTCCCAGGGTTAACATCATGTGTTACGTGCATTTTGGTATACCTAAATTCATAGTAACTAAAACAATGGTTGCTAATATGCAGGATCTTTTGAGGCATATATGAGACAATTAATAAAAACATTAGTTTCTGGCTTTGAAGAAAACAATATTTTTATCTTACGTAATAAATTTGATGGGGTTAGTTTACACCATCCAGTAAACATAAAGGTCTGCTTGGGAACTGGTCATTTCCTTGGAAATATGGAAGTAGTACAATACATTGTGAAAATGTGTTGTTAAACTCAATACTTAGATTTATGTACAGAGCATAAATACGACATACGAATTATACAAGAAACACTACTGAAAGGTACACTTTCCATATAAAAATCCTGGTCTCAACTCTTGATACTTTTTACAATGCAAACTTTCTTCCTATTATCTTCATCTTTCTGCAAGCATTCATTTTAGTTACATGTTTGTTCATATTTATTGTACATATGTTATATTCATGCTAGTATTCATCCATAGCTTGAGGTTTATAGTTCTAACACAGTTTAAAATAAGAAAATAATCTGCTGTAACTAATAACACACACATATTTGACTACCCCTCAAATATTATTAATTTCTAACCCTCCATATACCAAAAATAGTTTCACTGATTTAAAGAAGTGTCAAATGAGGTGTATGCAAGTCCCAATATAACACAACATAAGATAAGAATATGACTTAAAGTAACTAACCACAGCATGTGAAAGGACATATATGTACTTATGTAGCCTAACCTAACCTGTCACAGATCACATGTGTAAAGTCTGTAGCATGCTAAGGTTAAGAGCCTCAAGAGGGTTGAAAAAATCATTAATAGGATAATTTGTCTATGGGAACTAGACTCTGCACTGAGGTCTCCATTCACAGTCTAGGGTAATTAGATGTTACTATTTGACTTCAGATGATTGGTACATGAAACACTGTGAGAGGAACTCTTGGCCTTATGGAAGCCTACCAGTGTGCTACCTACAACATACAATCTCTGTCTATTCTGTTCTTCTCCTGTTAATGGTCATACATGTTACCTGTCTACATGTCATTGACAGGATTTTTTTTGACCAACTGATTGTTATTTAGCCGGTAACGAAATTTTCTGCTTATATTGCACCCATAGTCTTATTGGTGTTCAGAATTGGATTGTCAGAACCAGTGTAATCCATTGCAAATTTTCACATCTTGTTCATCTCTGACACATTCTAATACTTCTATTGTATAGGTTTCCCAAAGCATTTCCTTGTTTCTGGATTTGTAATCAGGATTCCACTTATATTTCTCTCTCCCATGCATATATTTTGAAGTCTAAATACATAAATCAATGCCATGTGAAATTAAATTCAAAATAAAATCACTCTGCCATATTTTCCTACTTATGTAAACTTTACTGCTTCGCAGATTAAAATTCAAGCACTACAGCAGTTTTATACAACAGAGACCCAGTAGGGCAGAGGGACAAAAACTGAATCCACAATACAGATCTGAAATTATGAGTGACAAGAAACGAAAGCTGTAGAATAATACATAAAGAGTGTCCAAGACTTAATGGGAATTAATTAGCTGACTCCACAGAGCAGACTTAGTCTTTAGATGTTGACAGTCACTTAACTGGCCAAGGAATGTCCCACATTTTATGCTGCCCTAAGGTTCATTACAGTATTCCGAGTAATGTATTATTATTAACCTTCCATCTATGCCTTGGTCTCCCCAGTGGTCTCTTCCCATCAGGCTTTCCGGCAAAACTTTATGTGAACTGTGTAAGAAAACGTTTTGCAAAGTGTTTAGTGGCATTTTGTTTCTCTTATCAAGGGCTTATTTATCATCTCAAAATACAAAGAAGGTGCAGAAAGTAAGATCACACTAATATCTGCTGCCAGGTGTTCAGTCCAGCACCACTGAACGTGCTCATGACTGAAGCCACATACATTCCATTCCAGTTTTTATGACCCATTAAAACAGTACCCTTAGGGAGACATTTGGGTGTAGGTTTCAAGTGCAGCACATCACTGGCCGTCAGGGTTGATCCAGTCTTTCACTGCACAGTGAGACAAACGCCTTGATAGACAGGGTGGTTATGTTGAAAAACAGTACAAATATACACCTTCGCCATTGTGTAATATAATGGTATAATAAAATGTCTTCTTACAAGCATCTGTGTTACCTTACCTTTTGGGCCTCCTATGTATGTGCCTTGTAAACTTACATTTTGAACATCCCTTACACTCCTCAACAAATTATGGATGCATCAAATTGTACCAACCAGGTCTTGGCTTAGAAATTACTTGTTTCTCTGTCCTGTGTCTGTTTGACTATGTGTGTGATGTGAATATACCTTTCTCTCTCTTTTTAACATAACACGAAACTAACTGTATTGAAGCAATGATGTGACTTGTACATTCTCCTTCATGTCTAACAACTTGTGGAGCAGCTGGCGTTCAGGTCAGCACAGTCATTGCTGGCATTGAAGAAAGACCATGTGAGACGTATCCTGCACATTCAGCCACCTGCAGCCACTCCACAAGTCAGCACTGCCACAGCACTTGATCCAGTAGTAGCTGAACTAGAAAGAAGTGTTGCTGTCTACCTCAGGAAAACAGTGGATAAATTTGACCTCACCAAGAGTGTTGAGGTGAGAGGCCCCCACATTTTATGAAACCAGAAGTTTCATTGGCATATATCTGCATGATAATGCCTTCTCTGTAAAAGTTATTCTGAAACTGCCAGAACAACTAAATGGGCTAAATAGAAAGAGGCTAAGAAAACTGTGAAATCTCATTAAAAGTAAATGTTCTTCATACTTTCAAACAAGGGAATTATTGCTGAGCCTTATGCATATTCTTCTTTTTCTTGTACCTACAGATTATAAGACTGATACCCACACAAACCCCAGCTCCTTGGTCTTTCTTCTGCCCACCGTATAGGTTTTTAATTCTACCCTACCATCATATGTTCCGACCACATAGCCTTTCCATCATTTCCTACATGTAGCCGTCTCTTCAATGACATCTTTTAAATTAACTGAAGCTGCTGTCTTTTGCTTAACCACATACATTAAATTCTTCCCTCTTCACATTGTTATGCAGTATAGATTGGTAGTTACTGATGTATCAGGACAACCTATTGGTCCCATCGTCTTGGACTGCTTGACCCTTGAAGATGTTCCAAAATGTTGGTAATAACTACCAATCTACACCATCTAACATCCCAGAAGGGCAAAGATCTCATTAACACCACAGGGGATGCCTGAAGTTAGACATGAACATCAAACTTAGGGAGTTTTAAAAGTTCTCATTTATGCTGCTTCTATTTTTTTGTATGTCTGTCACCTCCACATTCATGTGTGATTGCTGTGTTTAACCACTGGTTGACATAAATAATATTTTTGTGTCATTCCAAGTATTAACTCTTGAATATTATTTTATCCAAGAGCATGTATATTCTACCACTTACAAAGCTGTGTGGTTGGCTTTTTGTTTTCAATACCTCTTACGCACGACATTTATAGTATCGGACAACCACTTCCTGCTGCTACTCTGCCAAATGTGTGTGTTGTTGGCTATGTAGGCTACATTAATACCATAAATGAGCCAACAGAACATGGCAACTGATAGATGTCAAGTAAATAACCCCACAATATCTGAAAGTAACTAAATTTTGTTAATTCTTCTTTAACACTTTATCAACCAGATTTTATCTCACTCATTCTTTCCTTTACATTTTACTAACAGGACTCTTCATATCAGGCTACAGCATTACCATAATTAAGAATATTCTTGTAAGTCAACTTCTCTTTCTAAATATTAAACATATAAATGTTTCAGTTATCCAACACAGATACTGTAAATATAAAAATGTACCCTTCTTCTTTATTTCCTACTTCTGACTGAAAACCTAACAGAGAACACTCAGGAATTTCATGAAATTTACTCCACTCTGTTGCCAGTACATGCAGTAGCCATGGCTGTTAAAATGATGTTGAACTACTGTGGTAGAGTTTTTGGATAATACACATCTTCATTCCACATCACTTTTAATGGCAGGGGTTTTTTGAGTGTTGTTTATTCTTCAAAGTTTCAGTTACTCTATTTCATGATACTGGCAAAGAAAGCAACCATATCCTGGGTAAGAATGGGTACCTATGTTGTGACAAATAAACCTGTCAAATTAACTGGAATTTGTCGTGCATCTGTACATGTCACATTTCTAAACATTGCTTTTTATTTGGTAAACAAGGCAGCAGTACCTGTGAAGCAAAACAGGTGACTTCAAGCCATTTTTAGACTCCTGCTTCTATTTGCAACAAGCAAGGGTCCAGCATATTGCACCACCACAAAAATCACTGCTTCTGACTGAGTTCTCTGTTTGTATGCAGGAGGTGTGCTGCCAGATATGGGCTACCCTGTATGACTATCCATGCCTCAAATCATGTCCTGGACTTGTGCAATATGTCAAAGATGCCGTTCGTCTAGCCTGGGGTCTTGTTAATCAGGTATGCACATCAGTTGCATCAACTGAACCTGAACTGGCTGCAAGTTATATTTTTGTAATACCCGTACCAGCTGGCCAAGCACTGCCTTTTTTTTTAAATACTAATGCATTATCCTCAAAGGGAACATCCATTTACCAGCCCCAAAGTACCAAGAGATTTAAAATCACACATTTGCATGATAAATGTTAGTCATGTGTGCATCCTCTGCTATTAGCATTTCATTCATTTACTAGATTTTCGTGAAACTTTGTGTCCATGTCATGGCACTGAAAAGCACCCTACCTTTACACATCCTTATTTCCCTACCGACAATAATATGCACAATGTGGTCACACCTACTCCTGAGGCAGAAGTGACATTAATGTCACTTAATTTAGACCCCTGAATTTTATCTGATAACATATCTTTGGAAAATGTGGAATTTTTGTTAGATAATATTTTTACAAAATGTCCAACGAATGTATAGCAACGACACAAAACTGATATTTAGTTCTATGGTAATAATTATTAAATCACCACATCTAGTACATGTAATTTCCCATTGAAACAGATCACATGTATACTTCTGTTTTATGGTAAACATTAGTTTCATTATATTCAGAGTTACAAACATGACAGTGGTACAAAATTTTGTTATATTTAACAAATTTACGTAAACACAGTATGTACTAGTATAAAATACGCACAAAAATACATCCCAGGTGAGATTTGAGGGTCTTGCGGCAGTTAGTATCCAGTCTACTGTGTTCTGGGCTATGACTCCTTGTAGTCTGCATGGACAGTCCCTAATATTGTATTCAAACATCCTACTTCTTACTGATGCTCTGAAGGTGATGGCATCAGGATCCTGTATGTTTGTTTTGTATCCACCAAACAACACAGCTCCACATCGCACAGGACAGTAATCTGTATAGTATACTACAGTATTCATGCTATCCAGCAACATATAAGAGTGAAATATTTTTTGGAAATGAGGATTAATATGTTCCTGACAGAATTACTTATTTCTACCTCTTCAATTACTCAATGGTGAACATGAGTATCAATAAGTTGTCAGTTGCATCACACAACTGTTTGGATGATGGCAATGGAAGAGCAAAATTATGTAACAATGCCTTGTTTCATTTCTGAAAACAGTCCCCACCATTCATTCTTGAATATGAGCAGAGGACCTTACGAAGGGATGTACATGTACGGTTCCATTCATCGAATCCAGAAAGTGAGCAAATTCGCACTTACTTGTGGCCTGCACTGCTGGAAGGGGTAGGAGGCCCATGTGTTCATAAAGCTGTGGTTATCACGTGACTGATACATGGACGCCTTGTGGGTAATGGTAAGTGACAAACACTGTAAAGTGCTGTGTAATACCTCATAATGTATAAAATAAATGAAGAAGCTCTGCACTGAGTAGGTGCCAAGTTAATACAGTTGATAAATGAGAATGGAATCCTAACAAAGAATAAGACTTGTTTTTTTACCCTGCCAAATCCAGAAAGGAGTCAGGATAGATCAGCAAGTAAAGTGGTGTAATTATGGGACGAAATATCTGGCAGAAACAGAGATTTTTCTCCTCTACAATGTCCAGACTGGGTTGTGGACCTACCCAATAAGAACTGTAGGTATTAAGCAGCCAGAGCAAGACGCTGACCGCTCATAGGTAACATCCAATTTTGTCCATCTAATGCCTTCAGTAAGGTGTGTGGAGCTGCACCTCCGCTCCTCCCACATGCCTTCACGTGCCCGCTTAAGCAAAAAGATTACTTTAACTTTCATCATATCAAGAATACCTGTAACATCGAATAAACTACAAGGCACTCAATGGCTGGAACACAAATCTAATCACTCACCTCCATTTACCACCATGCCCACTACACACCTTCACTGTCTAACACACAGGGAATTTTGTCCTTGTTCTTAAATACTGACTGGTTAGAAAGGGGTGAATAGAAATATATTTAACATATGAATCCAGATTTACGTTGCATATATTCTAATTTCAGATGTCAAAAATTATTCTTTGTTATTAAGCTATAGCATGCTATGAATAATTGAATCAGTGAGAGGCTTGAATGCTTGAAGTCAGTGAATATTCAGACTGTGGGGTATGAGACCATGCAGTGTAGCAGATGGTTTGCAGTATTTGTACCTTCACATGGAGGCAGCAGTTTCCTCCAATATGGTGCTAATCAACTACTAAGTGACATTGTGTTACTACTCACATAACTGTGATAATGTTAATGGAACAGCTTAATCACAAGAGAAAGAAGGATAATAATTTACAGTGATTCATTTCCTCTTTTAGGTTTGGAGACTGTTTCTACCAGAATTAGGACATGGAACTCAAAGACACTGTTAAGGACTGCAGCATGCATGCTGAAGGCAGTAAATAACTATATATCCTGAAAGAAGTCCTTCTTTAAAGCAAACTACATTGGAAACATGCCTTTTTTATTGTAACAACAGGCAACCATGTTTTGGGATAAATCACCTGAGATCCTATCTTCCCTGCTAAGACATACCTCTTAAGTGCATAGCACTGTGCTGAGTTCATACATTCGACATTCAACTACAAATGGTTAAGATGTCCAGTTTATGCTGAGATATCATGTACAGTACAGTATACATTACATTTTGTTACTTAAGAAATTATACTTAATCTAATATCTTATTCTAGACATATTACTGGCTTCGATTTGTAATTTAAATAACAATGCTGTGAGGTGGCCTTTTAAGGAACTCTACACAAGTTTTTCATCATACTTATAAAGTCTTACTAATGTACCTTATCCTAAGCCTACTGCATTAAGTCCACACAGTACTTCTGTGATGTCCATTTTTATATTATCCTTCCATCTAAACCTAGATCTCCCATATTACCTCGTCCCTAGAGATTATCTGGTCAAAATTCTGTATGCATTTATAATCTCCCCACGCATCTATACATGCCCCATTTCATTCCCCTTGATTTGATAATCCTAATAATATTCTGGCAACAGCACAAATCATTAAGCTCCTCATTATGCAGTTTTCACCACTCTCGTAACTTCAAACATTCTTCTCAACATCCTGTTGTCAGTCACCTTGAATTTATGTCTTTCCTTACTCGGAATATAAAGCCACAATGTGGAGGTACTTTAGTTGTATTTCACATACTGTCAACAATCAAATTAAAAAAAGTTGATAAACACTACTTCAGAATGGATAAGATCAAGTTTCACACCCATACACAATAATAATGCTATCTATGTGCCATTGTGGTGTTGTGTTTAATGAAACTGGTTACTTTGCCTTCACAGTTTACATTTACTATTATAAATCTGGCAATGCCATTTTTCATGACAAATGAATGACAACTTGTGGCCACCTCACATTAATACAGTTTGAACCTCCAATGTAATTTACTTTGAAAGTGCAGTAATATTAATTAATTTTTATAACATCTTCCTCGTTAGGAGTATCAAATTCACAGACAGCATTCTGACATTTGAAAACAAATTCAAGATTTTGTTTCACATATACCACAATGATGTACAATATGAGATATTTTCACATCAGAAACAAATACAGAAGAAATTAAAAATTTTATCAGTCATAAAAAGTATGTATATTCAAGTTGAATAAATATATTTTTCTGTGCCATTCTTATTTCTGAAAGAAGGAACATTACTTTAACAGCTGTGAAATATAAATATGTATTGTAAATATATTAGTTTATATGAAATTAATAATCAACATGACATTCCAAGCTGATCTTGTAATGCAACCACACATGGCACTCACACACATCTAGTACAATGAAGAGAAAGGATGCATGTACAATTTTTTAAGGAAATGATAATCCAAAATTAACTGTTTTCAACTTACTCGTCACATCATGAGCTACTCATGCTAGTACCACAGTAATAATTTTATGGATTATGATGTTATATGATGTACAGTGAGGACAAGTGGGGAGACAGAAAACACATCCTTGACACAATGTATGTAGCAACAACAAGTGTCTGCTTGACATTGAATTAAATCTGTACTAACACATGTCAACAGACAATGGTCACTGTTTTTTATGTTTCAACAACAGAAATCAAACATTATAATCTAAATATTACACAAATTAAAGTTCTTTGAATAGGATCCAGAAAGAAAAGTGCTAATAAATTGTAGGTATTACAATATTTTAAATCTTATGAAAATTTGTTTTAATCTTTATACTCCTATATTCTCCTGCCTTCCATTGATCAAATACA
>Ga0123357_10013303_pt1 | contig 10670 bp, 5 predicted proteins | sample TergutEmb28metaG_FD_89873 | JGI IMG/M metagenome (GOLD analysis project Ga0123357, IMG submission 89873) | Embiratermes neotenicus P4 segment gut microbial communities from Petit-Saut dam, French Guiana - Emb289 P4 | ecosystem: Host-associated > Arthropoda: Insects > Digestive system > Gut ...
ATAAGGGCAGTTTTCAAGGTGTTCCTTCTTTGGTATGATGTCCAGAATCCCTAGGCTGCTTTGTTGGATTACATTTGCTTTGTCAAGGATTCAGTAAGTGACTTTGTATTTAAAAGTGTATTTATAGCTTATATTATTCAGGGTGTGTGAGGGTGGTGTTCTAACACTAGTTTTTATCTGCTGCAAGACAGTTGATGCTGTTTCTTCTTCAGTCTTGTCACTATGGTTGATGATAATGGATATGTTTTGAGTGCATTGTTATTCTTGTTCAGGGTGAAGGATTAAGTGCAAATGCTGGAGGTGGATGGTGTAGTGTCCCAAAGTCCTTGGCACAAGCATAGCTACAAAGTACCAGATGGATAGGCACATTTGTAGGGAAAATATGGACAAATACATTTGTTATAATATATCTCCCCAGTTGGTACCAAAAGTACAATGAAGTATACAGGTGTGTGATGTTAAAGGCTGTTGCATTTTTAGAATTGGGTGGTGACTGAAAATGAGCAATAATTTTTCTGCTGCATCCACATCTAGTGTATGGTGGAGAATGATCTAGAATACCCAGTAACCTTGCTGTAGGAAGGTTGATGGGACCCAGTACAATTTTGTATATGGCATTAAAGGTTAAAATTCTAGCAGTTTTGCCAGAATCTGATAACCTTATTAAAAGCATCTCACCTTAGATTATGAATAGTTAAAAGTGTAGCTAGTGGGCCAGAAGTGGGCTTTGGTAAGAGTAAAGTAAAGTAAAGTAACGTAGTGTCTGTGGAGGACAAGAAGGTGTATGGGTAGTGTACATAATAGCTGCACTCATTCCTAACCTTGGTGCTGGATGGAGGTGAGTGGGCAGCTCCATTCCCTGGCCATGTTGCACCTGGAGAAAGCCCCTCTGTTACCTATTCCAGAGGTTGGTTTTAGAGCTTGTCTGGTTACTCTGGTGAAGAGAAAGCTCTGTTGCCTCTGCTAGGATCACATTGCAATTCTTTGGTGGTCCAGATCTTGCAGATATTGCTAATAAAATGTTCTGTCTTGTACACACCATAGAGAAATTGCTGTGATTACAGAAGAAAATAAAAGTGCGCACACACAATTTTTCACTGGGGAGGTGGGTGAGTGGGTTGAATTTGAGGCTGTGTATTAATTATGTTTGTTTTTAAACACTGTTATAAAAATCGTGTCATAAATGTAACTGTAACATAACATTGTTTGCAATTGCATATATCTACACATAAATATACCTACATGTTCCATGACTCACTCACCTAATTTAAATCACAACTTCTAATCTTTTTGGTTTTTTAAGTTCATCCAAGATTTCCTAAGTTTCTTATTGTACTCTAAATAATATTGTACCAGTCATCATGGGATTTCAATGGATGATTTCTGCTGAAGGGTAAATCACATAAATCTTGTTGGATATCATCAATTTTTTATTATTTTTGTAATGAATGTCAGATTTTGAAAACTCAAGTTACATTTTGAGCAACTGACATAGCATATGACGTAGCCACAGCACATTGGCAGTGGGGTGGCTCTCTGCTTGGCAGTTCATTACACTGTAGGGAATGCCTGAATGGACAATTTGCGTAATTCAACTCTCTGTATAACCCAGTGCCGCAAGGTAATTGGCCTCACTCGCTTACTTACCACTTACTTGCACTTAACAATGAAGATTGCTACATACGTGGAGATGGTCTGGGCTCGTTAATTAGAAGAAGTTACTATTCTGTGTTTGAGATTCATCTGGTTTCAAATTATAGAGGGTAAGTCATGCTGAATGCATTTGGAATTTTGTACTCCCTTTAGTAATTTCGTCAAGTTGAGCACCTTTGGTTAACGTCAATTGGCTATTTTTGTTTGTTGTCCAAATTCTAAATTTCTGATGCTGTACTGGGTTATAGAGAAAGTAAGGCTGTTTGACTGTTGCAAATTTTAATGTTTAATTTAAATTTGTAAACTTGAGTTTAAATTGTAAATTGATATAATTGGCCCTATCTTAACCCTGTAACCAATTAGCTTTATTAAACTAGGCTATACTATTAGCAATATAGTTAGATATCTTACTCAGCAACCACAATATAACACCTGCACCACAAGGTCCTTGAGTCCCTGGCTAGCTACCTGTGCCAATAGAATTTAGCACAGACCAAAGTCGCTCACAGGCACCAGTCTCTCCAGAGGCCATAACGTTATTAGTACTAAGCAGTTGTTAGTAATCTGCTATCAAACTAAAACTAAATGGTGGTAGCACATTCGAAACCATAAGGACCTAGATGATGAGAGTAGAACCATCAAAGTTGTGAAATCTAGAGTGTTTCCTTGGGTAGGGCATAGTTTGGGTCCAAACAATCACTAGGAGGCACTACAATTTCAATTTTAAAGGGGGGAGACTACCTGCAGCTTGGCAGCCCTCCCCTCCTTTGGGTGTTCACCTGGAAAGAATGACAATAATAGTGGGAAAATGACACATGAGAAACCAATGGGTAAAGGTTTCATATCCAGGGACACTATTTAATTCTAAAGATTTTTTGTGAATACATGTTTTGTTTTACAGTTATTAAAGTTGAAATCAGCTTATATTTACTTTTACAGTGTCACTAAAACAGTGGACTGAGAAGAATTACCGTGGTATCTGGTTTAAAGTGACATTGGAACATTCAGATTGGGTACCAATTCTTGCAAAGGTGGGCAGCCTGTATGCATTTTCTTTTCTAATGATAAAATGGATGAAGACAAACAGGTTAATAGAAGAGTATGTTTGGACATACCCATATTTGAACCACATGGTATAAACTTGACATAATCTCTTTTTTAATAAATACTTATTTTCTGGAAATTGTCATGAATAACTAATATAGTTATCTGCTAATAGCACTCAAGAGTTCCTACATAACGAAAACTGATCCTGAGCCAACTGAATTCAGGTTGCATTCTGACCCCAATTGTTCCTGTAAATGTATTTTTATACTATTTTCCTTTCCCCTTGTGAATAACTGCATTAAAAGTTAATGTTCTTTATGTTAACCCTGACATAACTAGAAGTTAGAAGATCAAGATGTTGCCTTACACCATGAAGACACTACATGGTGAGTCGTTAAGTTCATACCCCACCACTTTCTTCCTAGGTTAAGCACCCCTGGTACCCACTGAATATGAGGCCAGATGGACCCAAAATTTGCTGTGGACACTTTGCAGAAGTGAAAAATCTCTTACCCTTGCCTGAAGTCATGCCACTCTTGCTTGCTTGCTATATTATCTTGACTGATTATTTGTTTATATTTTATAGAATATATTTTATTCCATTACCCACTTTCCTCATTCTTAGGGGCATATATTTTAAGCACTTTCTTTTAAAGTATGTGTTATTTACATAAGGTTAATTTACAGCCAAATAAAACAACTAATCCAATGTTTGTTATGCTATAACTTTCATATTGAAGTGTTGCAGCCTTTTTCAATTTTTCGTGGCACTTCAGAATGAGTTTCAGTTTCATCATGCAAAACCTGGGTATGTAATGATGTACCGCTGGCTGCCAGCCACTGAGACATGTAACATTCCACCATTTGCACACACAATGATTGGTGTTGGAGCAGTTGTTATGAACAAGGCACGTGAGATCCTAGTGGTGAGGGAGAAGTACTATCTCATACCACACTGGAAACTTCCTGGTGGTTATGTAGAACCTGGTAAGTGACTTAAATTGTCTGCTTGGCGTAGATGAACAACAGTCTCCCTTTCATTTAAACTGTACACTCTCTGTAGGGATTAGATGATCTTTTGTTCTTATGCAGTGTTAATGTCTGATTTTGGAGAATATATCAGGTTCTGTCTGTCTGTCTGTCGAATTTTTAATTTCTCAGGGCTGAACATCCTGTGAAGGAGCATGTTCGTTTCTTTCAAGTGGGCAGTAAAGTGATAAGCTTTGAAATAAAGAGAGGAATGAAAGGGCATTAAACATTGAGAGTAAAATGAAAAATGTTACTCTTCACATTCACAGCATGGCTCAGAATGTCTCAGGTAACATCTCCTTATTGGAGGATTAAGATCCTGTGTGTGAATGGATTTTTTATTTTTTTTACATCTTTGTAGTAGAGCCTGGTGAAAAGATTCCCATTTAAAGATGTTTTTTCACTTCAGATATTACAAATACTGTGAAACCCATATCCATCACTTCTTAGGGCCCATGGATAAGAAATTATGCAAGGTGACACTTATGGGAAGGTGTTGTGTTAGATACATGAGAAACAGCAAAAAAATGACAACTATACATTTCCTAATTAGGCCTAAAATAATAATCAGCAGACAAAATTGTATAAAGAAAGTGTGCACAGAAACTGTTTACGCAATCTTTACAAAGTGAAAAAGAAGGCCTTGTTTGGAGATGAATTCTATCCAACTGTCTGTGACCCTGTGTCAACGACTAATCCTTGTGTCATGTTTTCATGACTTTCGGTATAGGAGTGTTTTTCACAAGATGTCCATCGAGCATGATTTTTGTGAAAATCAGTGCAGTGACAGACATACATTACTGAAAGACATACGTGGGTACATTACTTATGGGTATAAATGCAATTGTGCTTGTATTTTCTACATTTTTCTTTCAATATGGATAAAATTTAGAAGAGGGTCTGGCCACATAAATTCATTGAATGATCATGAGTTTTGTGTGAAATGGTGCAATGAAAGCCAAAAATTACTGAAGGTCATAAGAAATTATACATCTCTAATTTCCACATCCATTTTTTATTTGGGTGAAATTTGTTATAAGGTATCTGAACATAATCCTGATGAACATTTGTGGGTTTTTTTAAAATTGGCGTAGGGAAGGCCATATGTTTCTTATGCGCATAAATAAACTGACATTTTCACGCATACTGACATCCTTCTGTGTGCCTCCCCTTCAGTCACCTTCTGCACTCCATTTCTTACTTGGCTGAGGCCTGGCAGCATTTTGTAAGTACAGTAACATATTGTTTACTTGGGTTAAATTTATTTAATTATGTTTTATCATTTTTTATAAAAGCCTGTCAGTCATCTGGGAGCATTTCCCTATGCAGGTACATGAAGAAGGTTATGTTGTCTAGGTGAACTTTGGAAGAACTTGATGGCATGAATTTCTGAGTCTGTTAATGCATGGTACAGTTACACATTGGCTGAATGGTTTTGCATGCATGAGTAGAACTTCCTGGATAGTTATTTCCCATGAGGCATAGAATTTCTGCCATCAGAACTACCAATAAGGAGCTTGAACAAAATTTCTAATTACCCTAGTGTCCATCATGTAAGCAAAACTGAGTCATAAAAGTGTCAGGAAACCTGTAACACGCGTGACATTTATGTCAAATGAATGGAAAATGTTTAATTCTCTGACAAAACTAATTTTGATTTAAAGGCTTGTAAAAGTTTTTTACATCTGACTACCTTATCATGTCATCGCAGACCACTATCAAGTCTTATGTTAGAATATTACTGTTATTACTAATTTGATAATGAACCTATTTCCCCCCCCCAAATGCCTCAACCTGTCAGTACAGTAATTCACAATCTGAATGTTTGAACAAAATGTGTAATAATGCTAAAAGTATACATGTATGAAGTGTAGCATTAAGAAGTACAAAAAGGAGTATAAAACGATATAAGAAGTATGCCTGTTGCATTTTGATTATGATAAAACTTAAAACTCAACCATGCTAGTAGTTATATGTGACAGGCAATTGTGGTTTTTATGTGCAGTCATTTGTAATTCTTGAATAGTATAGAACCAGTTTGTGTTCTTTTCTTTTAATAGGTGATTTCGTATTGATAGCTCTGTACAAGTCTATGAAACTCTTGTCCAATACCATCATTAGACACTTGAACCAGAATTTTGTTATGTATTCCAAGTACATGATAATTGAGTCAATATCTTTCTCATAATAACTACTGTACACATGGACACATTAGAAGGGAATTTGGGTGTTGAACTCAGTGATAATCACCTAGTAGTTTCAGTCCTGTTTTTGACACTCTTACCTCAGATGTATCCCCTTTGGCTTGAGGCTACTTACACAACAGGAGTAACCCAACAAGCAACACTAGTCTGGTAGTGTAGAACCAGCCATCAAACAGTATGTACATGATGCCACAAATGAAGTACACAGTAAGTAATGCCACAGCAAAATATACCATAATTATCAGTTGACTGTTATGCACATTGAGTTTGAATGGTACACTAATGTAAACAAATAAAATTCAGTTATATTTGGTTAGTTGCAGTAGGTAATATCAGTTTGAAAATAACTGCCGAGTACTTTGAATGTATATGACAATATGTATGGAGACCAATGCTGTCATTGGTGAATAGTTTCTTGGTCTTGTACATGGACATACATGTCAGACAACCTGTGAAAAGAGAGTAACAAACACTGTGGCTAAGTTATTCAAAACTTGCTAATGATTGTACATAAAAGCCAAGAATACTTGTAATGTGTAAAATTGGTATGAGTGAGTTTACAGTCTTAATATTAGGCTTAGGACCATATGCATTTTGAAACATGCAAAATGTGTAAAGTTTCTTAGCTACCTTAATTGACAGCCTGTAGGTAATTCCATGTTTCAATTAGGAACACAAAACAAAGGAAACTGGCATATCTTTATCATTAGGATTAGGATTATATGCATTTTGCAATATACAAAATGCATGTAATCCTAAGCCTATTTATCACAATCTAGGTGTAATACGTTTTATACTGCTTTGTGCTCCTTTTTATACTTTTTTAATGCTGTATTTTATGTTTGTATACTTTTAGCATTGTTACACCTTTATCGAACCATTAATTTTGTAAATTACAATTCTGTCAAATTTTGGCAATGTCAAAAGCCAGAGCTTCAAGATCAATGTGACAACAATAATGTCCCATTGATAATGGTCTGGGATGACAAAACCATGTAGTTGGATGCAAAAAACTTCTGCAGATGTTTGAATTAACATTAGTTTGGTTGAGGGATTATATACTTCACAGGGTTTTGATATTAAACATAGTGGAATGCAACAAGTTGAGACAGGTTATATCGTTCAGTGCACAGTAGTATGGGGAGTTTTTGTCTGTCAATCTGTGCTATGATGGATGTGAATAACTTCTGGGATCTAGTGATGGCTAGAGTCCTAGTCCAAACTTGTACTGGCACACAAAGCTTAAACATAATGCCATGTGGTTACTGAAAATATGCAAGTTACATTACACTTAATAAACTAATATTGTTTCTGAACCCTACCTTGACTGCATTATCTGAGGCTTTTATGTGAAAGACACAATATTAATAGAACTCAACCCTAAATATCAATCCATAGATGATGATGCATCATCCTAGGAAATTAGCACATCATTCCACAGAACTGAACCATGATATTGGCTGCAGCAGGTGCTTTGTTAAGAAACCAATACAGCCTGGAAAGGATAGCCCTGTGTAGAATCGTTATGGCTGTAATGGAAAGTACCAGTGTGGGCATATTACTGCTGATTTTAGAAACCAGGATTTTCCATGGAGCCTAGTCCTTAAAAAGTGAAAATTTTTTCCCACTAGTCAAAAAGTGTCCTGAATTTTATGGAACTTGAAGGTTAATGATTGTGTTCATGAGAGCATGCCACTTTTTCAATCTTCAGCCAGATCAATCCAATCCACACCCTCTCAACCCATTTCCTTATGATCTATTGTAATATTATTTTCCCATCTATGTTTGGGTGTTTCAAGTGGCCTCTTTCTATCGAGTTTCCCCACCAAAACCTTGTAAGCCACTGCTCGTCTCTCCTGCATGTGCCACATGCCTTATCCTTCTCATTCCTTGACTCAGCTGTAACAGAAATGAATGCCAGGAATATTTCCCTGGGGGGTAAAGGTGGCCGGTATGTAGGGCAGACAACGTAACCACCTTCATGTGCCAATTGTGTTGAAATCTGGCAGCCTCCATCTCTTGGAACCCTCAGGACCTGTCCAGGCCTATAATTGGATAGCAGTACCTTTTATGGAGCTATCTTTGACAGAAGGATGCTGGTTAAAAGTTTGTGTATAGTTCGTACTAGTGACTAGCCTTGATAATTTTTATAGTCCTTTATCTGCTTTCTTATAAATGGGTGCAGAGATTGACTCTATCCACTACTGAGACACTTATTCCTTGTTCCAAATGGAATTAATAAGGTTTTGTTCTCAGAGCATCTGCCTTGCCTGCTGTGTGAATCAGTTCTGCTGAAATTAGATCAGTACATGGTGATAGATGTTCACCTTTTCAGCTTCTCAGTAACCATCTCAACCTCTAAGGCACCAAGGCACTAGACCCAGGTGCTAGTGGTTCAGCTGTATGTATTTCAGTCTACCTAATATCATTAGACATGTGTATGTTCAAAAATTGGCAGAAGTTATACTTCTGTGTATTCAAAATGGTGTGGGAATCGGCATGCAGAAAACATTTATCGTCCTTGGCCAATTTAGCTTTAGGTTGGTAACCTGTCTTGAATTCATTTCTACCCCTGTTTGAGTGTCTAATATTTCTGTTCTTACTGTTTGTTTCACGTTCATTAATTTTACCTTTCAGATATTCCCTCTTTTTCTTCCTGAAATGTCTACTAGTTTCACATCTTGCATTTTTCAGATTATCTGTATTAATTTGGTCTGTATCCTGTAACCACAGCAACTTTGCCTGCTTTCTTTGACCTACAGTTTTAGAAAATATTTCATCCATCCATGATTTTTTATGCTTCCATTCATACTTACCTAGAATGTCTTTAGCTGAGATACTCTTTTTCTCTCTAGTGTTACATCAAGCCATATTTATATCCCTGCTATTATATACATTCTCCTTAGCTGCAAACCTTTTTGTGATTTGGATGTTGTACTGCTTCCTAGCTTCGTGAGATCGAGTTTCTCCATATGAACTTCTCTTCTGCCCATTTTTTTACTTATGATCTGTCCCTAACTTTTGCAACCACCACATGCTGATCAGTACCAGATGAGCTCCCCTGAAAGTCTGGACATCAAGGATACTTGAATGCCATCTACTTTCAGTCAAAATTTGATCAACGGGACTGTGAGTTTTCTGATCAGTAGAGACTCAAGTGCAGTGATGAATGTTTCAGTGCAGGTTTGTTGTGCTCTTGAAAATTAGACTTTCTGATGTGGCAAAGTTTACTGCTCTTAGTGCCATTATCTTACTATTTTCATGTGAACTGTAAACTACCAATTGTTAGTTATCAGATATCTTTCCTCCCCACTTATGCATTGAAATCTTCCTACAGTTTCCCTACAGTACTTATGGAACTTATTAAATATCCTTTCTAATTCCTCATAGAAATTGTCATTTGAATCATCACATTTATCCTCAGTTGGGGCATATGCCTACAAAAAATATCACACCAGCAGCCTCCTAGCACTATATAGGACATACTGTCACTAACAGACTCTGCCCTCTTAACTGCTGATGTGGTTCTCTTATGCGCAAATAACCCTGTCCCTAATTAATGACTTTCATTTCCTTTTCCATAAAGAAATACTTCTCTGATTGTTCATTGCCTCTGTTGTTCCATCTGAATCTAATCTGTACTTTGCTAATTCTGTGGCCTCTGTCTTCAGTGACCCTGGCCTGTACAGGCTCCTCACATTTCATATTCCAAGTCTCTTGTCCCTTATCCTGTGCTTAGAATATACCAGATTAACAATTTAATGTGAGGATTTGTGAAATGCTTCATAACCTGTTAAGGTCTTGTGCTGAGGAGTTGTAAGCACCTTGTCCAGTTTGCAAGTTGGAGGACCACCCCTTTTCTGTTGCCTGTGTCTGCTTTTTCAATATATTAGCTGCTAGCCGCCATACCTGGAGGCTTTCTCCTTCATCTGCAACCTGAGGCTATGCCATGTTGTGGTGACAGAGATCCATGTATCATGGAGGTTATTGCTACTTTATGTTTGAAAAACATCATGTTACTTAGTTTTATTTTTTAAACCAGAAGCATTGCATCCACTATAATTAAATGTTTGGGCCTTTCTTTGGTTCCAGAGGAAATTAACAATAATTGCAGGAAAATGACACATATGAGAGGGATGGACGTATTCAATTTACAAATTCTCCATAAAGCTAGATCCATGTTTATAATGCTTCATACCTTTCCTGCATAAAGATTTGCCACATAAGAGGCAGCATTTTATGTTTATGAAACTGATATTTTACCCATTTAATGTAATGGCAATTGCAAACTACTCCTGAATAAGTAATTTCTGCTTAGAAAAACCAGACTCGAAGGACTACCACCACCACCACCACCAATTTTACTTTCAGTTTTAGGCAGGATATTCAGGTATAATTGTAATGATTTTGGTCCTCTTTTTATGTTAAGCTGTTATTTTATATGTTGTAAATACTTAACATTAGGTAAAAATGAATTGGATGTGCTTTATCAGACCCATTCTTTTTAGATATTTTGCTGCTTAACATTGATTCCAATGAAAGCATTATATGATGGTTGTGTTGTGTAACCAGAAAGTACCTTCTGTGAATAATAATGTATATACTTTTTGCTATCGGCTTCGGTGGTCTAGGGGTAGCGTGCTGGCCTTTAGTACCCAAGTTTGTGGGTTCAAACCCGGCCGAAGCTGTCGGATTTTTAGGGCGAAAAAATCCTCAGCACACCTTCCTTCGGAGGGG
>Ga0123357_10013304_pt1 | contig 10670 bp, 9 predicted proteins | sample TergutEmb28metaG_FD_89873 | JGI IMG/M metagenome (GOLD analysis project Ga0123357, IMG submission 89873) | Embiratermes neotenicus P4 segment gut microbial communities from Petit-Saut dam, French Guiana - Emb289 P4 | ecosystem: Host-associated > Arthropoda: Insects > Digestive system > Gut ...
GCTGGGAGAAGTGTGTGGAGTTCCAAGGGAACTACTTTGAGGGTGATTAGGTGTCCAACGCTCCAAGTAAGCCAGTTTCTTTTTCCCGGCCAAAGGTCGGATACTTTTCTAACAGACCACGTACTTCGCCCATTGAAGAAGGGCCTTTATAATATTAGTCATATTAACTACTGGTGGTCCGGGTAGCGTAGTCGGTATAGCGACTGGCTCTGGGCTGGACGGTCCGGGGATCGAATTTATGTGGTGCAGGTAATACTAGCTGTGAGAGTTTTGTGGTACTTAGACAGTAGACAATTGCTATAGCAAGTAAACATTACGTGAGTTGCTACCATGGTGTGTGTGCCTTGCATTGTGATTCCATTCCTCCTCTTCCTATGGTATCGTTACATTCAACCAATTGTGCTTAAGTTCTGGAACCCATGGAAGGCTGAGGATACCAAGACACAAACAAAGATACCTCCAGTAAACCTTGCAGACAACAGCCAGGAAGAAAGTAACAACTCTCCTGTTGCAAATAAAGAGAAGAAAGCTCTATGATTTTTATTTCAAAATGTATCATTCCTAATAAAACAAGAGACTAATGTATAATTTTCTGTTAAATGCAGTTAAGTGATATATAAGTAACATGTAAATATATGTCGTATACCAAACTAAAAAAAAAAGAAATCCCTGTATGGCGAGATTTTCCGCACCTGTCCAGACCAGTCCTGGGGCCCACACAGCCTCCTGTACAATGGGTTCAGGGTCTTTCCCGGGGATAAAGTGCGGCCGGGTCGTGGCAGTGACCCCTCACCCCTTCTAGTGCCGTGGTCAAGAAAGAGTAGAGTTATACCCTACTCCCACTACGAACCCCTGTACAGAGCCCTGTGCAGGGGTGTACTTTAAGTTTTTTTTATCTTTACAATCATATCAATCGTATTAACTACTGACAGATATCTAATATAATTTCATTTATTTTGGTAGGCCTTTTCACAGTGTGTTCAGTGTTTACTGTGTTTGGGCTACATATAATTTAAATGAACTATTTGTCAGAAAATAGTGGATAGCGATAGAGGAGGGTTTGGTTGGTTAACAAACGTTCAATTTTGTGGTCCAGCTCATTTTCATACAATTACTACTGTAATAAAATTACCCCGCCTGTCATGACATAGGGGAGAGCTCTGCTCGTTGGCTTAGCACAATGGCTCTCATTTTCAAGTGGTAATTTTTAATTTATTGTTGATGAATCAAATGACATCGCTCTCCATAGTTTCATAATGAGGGTCGATGTATTGGGTTGCATGTGGTCTAGCTTGTTTAACTAATACATTGTGGTAGTTGTTAGTGGCATTGTCACTGTGTAAATTTGTGAGAAAATTTGTGGAGTCAAAAAAGAATGTAAAATATGTAAGTTTGAACCGCTGAATGAAGTACATGTATTATTAGTGTTAAGCTTTCATTCGCAAAATAGAATAGCATGCTTGAAACTATGCCTGATGTAAAATAATTTTTTGCTATTTCTATAGTAAAATCAACCAGATGCTTCAATGTCTGAAATTTATTTTATTGGAGTAACAATCTACATGTTTCGGACAGACTTTCCGTCCATCATCAGGAGTTTCAAGATTGTATATACAGCAACAATTATATGTCAAACAGGCACTGCTGTCAGCTTGCTAGCAAGCAGAGAGCAGTACTGTTATATGTCAAACAGACACAGTTGTCTGCTTGCTAACAAGCAGACAGCAATATCTGTTATCTGTTATATGTCAAAGAGATACAGCTGTCTGCTCGCTAGCAAGCAGACAGCTGTATGTGTTGCTGTATGTACGGTCTTGAAACTCCTGATGACGGACGGAAAGACCGTCCGAAATATGTAGAGTGTTACTCCAAATAAAATAAATTTGAGCCATTGGTGTATCTAGTTGGTTTTACTATAGACATTTATTACGAATCACGGTCCTATGGACGTCAAATAATTGTTTGCTTCACCCTGTGGGTCTCACAATTGTTTCAAATTTGGTACATTGAATATTTAGCTAGTCGTACATTAGTTAGCTGACAGTTAATCAATACTCTGCCATTCGTAACTGTTATGCAGTTGATCCTGCCAGTACAGAACTTCTTGAACAGTACTTTCCCAACTCTTGAAGCACAAACCTGGGCTATATTTCCTTCATCCGTACCTGAAACTAAACTGTTTTTTAGAACCAAGAATATAGTAAATGTCTTACCAGTAACTCCTGAACACTGTTATATGTACAAGAGTACGACCCCTTTGGGTACTACTGCTATTACTACTACTACTACTACTAATACTACTACTACCACCACCACCAATATTACTAATATTATTACTATTGTTATTACTATTAATAATAATAATAATAATAATAATACTATTATTACTACTACTGTTACTACTATTACTACTACAATACTACTACTATTACAACTACTAATACTACTTTTACTCTTATTAATACTATTACTACTACAATACTACTACTCTTACTACTAATAATATTATTAATCTTACTACTACTACTACTACTACTACTACTACTACCACCACCACCACTACTACTAATATTACTATTATTATTACTACTACTACTAATAATAATAATACTGTTACTACTACTGCTGATGTTACTACTGCTATTACTACTAATATTAATACTAATACTACTATTAATACTAATAGTAATAATAATACAATACTACTCCTATTACTACTATTAATACAATTTTTCTCTTAGTAACACTACTATTATTACTATTATTACTACTACTAAAATACTACGACTATTATTACTACTACAATACTACTACTGTTACTAATACTACTACTATTATTACTCTTATTATTACTACTACTACTACTACTTTCTATACGGTTTGTTGCTGAATGGCAGAGGTTCGATTCCCGATGGGTCATTGAGAGTTTTCATTGACTTAATCCCACTGGTCGCATTATGACCCTGCGGTCTACTGAACCTCTAATAGCAATGGATACCAGGTGTATTTCCTGGGGTGAAAAGACGGCCGGTGCATAGGGCTGACGTGTGCCTATTTGTAGATATTCTTGGAGCCTCCAACCTCTGGAGCCCAAAGGACCTCTCCAGGCATGTAATGAGATAGTTTAAGACGTCCGTTCACAGATATCTAAATGTGTAAAATTCTACATAACAATTTGAAGGTTATGGAAGTAGGTGCCATCGCTGAACGAAGAACTATGACAACTGATTCAATACTGTCTCTTCGGGGGTTGGTGTTGATCTCATCTGGCGGGATAGGGAGAAAATGGCAAACCACGTCGACAGAAATCAAGACCAACCTACCTATTAAGTCACAAAGATGGTTCTGTATTTTAATTTCGATCGTTTTTTAGTTATCTTACCCCGGACCCAAAAGCGTACAACCTATGTGGACAGTGAGTCTCGAAAATGTTTACCAGTAAACCCGGACAAAGGCCAGAACGTTACTTGAAATAGGATAATACTCCTTGCTTATGGGTTCTATGCATTCCTTGATACATGGGACTTCCAGTTGCTCCACTTTCATTAAATAATTTCCAGTGTCAAACAGTTCATAACCATGCAATGGTAATTCATTAAGAGGATAAAAACACAACGTGCTTTTGGAGATATTTGAATTTATTACACTATAGAAGTCGTAAGCCTCCTACATGTTTCGGCCACCTATTATGGCCATCTTCATGGATGGGTTTATCGAGCTAGATTATAAAGAAAATCAAAACCAATTTCCAAATTTAAAATAAGAGGCTGTGCTGGTAAGTCCTTAACTCAACCTACTTCCTAATGTCGTAGGACGAAATCGATAGTGTCGTTAGAAAGAGTGGTCTGCTCATGTGCCGAATTGCAAGTCTTTTCTTGTTACAAAGGTTGAAAGGAAGAATGTCAGGCGAAGCGCGCGGTTTCATCAACATCGAGACGGGAGCTGCCATCAAGTATTTTTTCTTCCAAGGCGCCGAACGAAATTCACGCCCTGCTGACAGAAACATTAGGGGAAGATGCACCATCGTATGTCACCGTCAAAAACTGGGTGATCCAGTTTAAACGTGGTAATTTTTCCACCTGTGTTGCGCCTCGTCCTGGACGACCCAAAACAGTGACCACCCCGGAGATTATTGTTCAAATTCACGAGCTAATATTAGAAGACCGCCGGATTTCGGCGAAATCAATAGCTAAGCTACTGGACATCTCACGTGAGTGGGTTGGGTCCATCATTCATGGAGATTTGGACATGCGGAAGCTCTCCGCGAAGTGGGTCCCGAAATGCCTCAACGAACGCGGATCAAAAACGTCAACGGTGCCAGTAGTCTGAGCAAATTTTGGAATTTTTTGGCCCGATCCAAATGATTTCCTGTCGCGGTTGGTGGACATGGAAGAAACCTCGTTATATCACTATGAATCGGAGACAAAGCAACATTCAATGGAGTGGCAGCATAGCGGCTCACCCAGCCCCCAAAAATTCCGAGTGCAAAAATTCGCCTGAAAACTTCTCCCCTGGATTTCTTGAAATCAAGACGGCATCCTCCTCATTGACTATCTTCTAAAGGGCCAAACTATCACCGCGGAGTATTACTCATCTCTGCTGGTGCAATTGAAGAATATTCTGAAGGAAAAATATTGCGGGAAATTCACTACGGCGGTCTTGTTCTTGCACGACAATGCCCCGGCTCACCGGACACTTGCAACCTAGAAGAAACTGGCCTTCCTGGGCTTCCAATGTCTTAATAACCCACCCCATTCTCCGGATCTGGCCCCGTCAGACTACTAACTGTTCCCTGGACTGAAAAAACAATTGAAAGGTCTCCGTTTTTCGTCCGACGCGAAGGTCATTGCTGCCACGGAGACGTTGCTGGACGTACAACATTCTGATTTTTTTTGAGTAACTTGCTAAAGTTAGAGCAACGGGCTAAGAAGTGTACTAAACATCGTGGGGAGTATGTTGAATAAATCCCGCGTTTGGTCGCTGTAGCAAATTTCCTTCCTGGTCGGGTTAAGAACCTCTCAGCACCCCTTCATAGTGTGGTGTGTTGTGTCTGCCGACCTTGCTGTGCCGAAACAACACTTGACACCCCTCACTCACACAATGTAACAACACTTGACACCCCTCACTCAAACAATGTAACAACACTTGACACCCCTCACTCACACAATGTAATACATAATTTTATCAATATTTTAAATTTAATATATATTTTAAACCATAATTTAACACTTAGTATTTTATGTTTGTTAATTGGTTTTGATGTTCCTTGTAATATACCCTTCGAAAAACACCCCCTCCCCCCCGAAGATGGCTACAGTAGGTGGCCGAAACATGTAGGAGGCTTACATATTAGAGTGCAAAATATTCTCATGCAATTTTTGGTTTTAGCTTTGCGGAGGAAACATAAATACTGCAATACTGACAGTTCGTAAAATTATTATTATTATCATCATCATCATCATCTCCTTTATGCAGGGTATTTATCCTTATATACCTGAGACAAACTATGTCCCTAGGGAATACAGTGTTGGAGCTATTCTGTTGTTACTATTCATGGTGCTTATATCATTAGTTTCAGTGTTGAATCTATTGTACTTTTACATTAGTACTTTCCGAAGTATGTGTGCAGTGACCAATATGGCTGTTTTCTGTAGTTCATTGACTTCATGTTTTCCCGGTATGTTGCTCACGTATTTTCTAAATGACTTTGAAATAGTCCCAGTCTCCCCTATTATTACTGGTATCACCTTTGTTTTTACATTCCACATGCGCTCTATTTCTATTATAAGGTTGTTATATTTTACAATTTTCTCTATTTCCTTTTTAATCAAATTTCTGTCTCCTGAGATTGCAACGTCTTTATTATTATTATTATTATTATCATTATTATTATGCGTCCGATAATTTAGTATTTATTACATGTTCATAGTTCCAGTCTGCTATCAGATGCCGCAGGTTTCATGGGTCTGTGATCTGAAGCTGGAAAGAAACCTTCTGCAATATCCCATTATTATTTAGGACTTAGATAAGTTTAAGGGGAAAGAGATGCAATTAAATGAGATACGGGCTTTTTCTCTCTGTCTCAGACACATACTCAACAAAATGAGCTATTCATAAAGAGACGTTGAAGCGAAATTCAGTTATACATATTTCATTATTCGCTGCAATTAAATATCTGGAACAAAGGTACATCTCCAGAGGAAATCTTGTGATGTGAAGAAACGTCAAGTCAGAACGTGTATTATCTTTGTTGAACAAAGAGATTTAAATTAGTCTTACTTTAAAGGTGTGCCCTGAGGTTGGTAAATTCATGGAATTGAATTGTATATATTGCTTTCTGCGGTACACACACTAATTCAAAAATTCGATGTCTTTTGTCATCAAGCCTGGCGAAAAAGAATTTACCGTCTGCATAATGGGGGGGGAAGCAGATTGTACTCCGTGATGTAACTGGGTGTAGCTTTCTGAGGAGGTACGTATCAACATTTCTGAAGAAGCTGTTATTTGAGACTTGAGCATATAGGATGGAAACAGTTCGTTTCTAGGAAACGTTGGTTTCTATATACGAAACTACACAGTGAGAAATAACCAGGAGTCTTGCAGGTGACGTTAACACATATGATTGCCTCAAATCTTGCAGTATTGATGCAGTTTTATCATATTTTTCTGATGTATATCGAACATCAGACAACCTTTTTAAGTTACTCTTATACACACTTCGTATCAGGGTCTAATGATCAGTTCCTGTCACCCTTTGTGTATGTCTGTTTGTCTCTGTCTGTGCGATCGTATGTTTCATGTGAAAAACTTCTGAATGAAATTTTAGTTGGTATATATATATATGTACACACACACACACACATGTACATATATGTGTATGTGGGCTGGGTAGCTCAGTAGGTATAGCGACTGACTACGGGCTGGATGGTCCGGGATCGAATCCCGGTGGGGACGAGGTTTCCGCCCTTCCAGACCGACCCTGGGGCCCACCCAGTCTCCTGTAAAATGGGTACCGGGTCTTTCCCGGGGGTAAAGTGCGGTAGGGGCGTGCTGCTGACCACTCACTCCCTTCTAGTGCCGCCGTCATGGAAGAGTAGAGCTATACCTCTACCCACCCTCTGGGCCACACCGGGCCTGTAACGGGAACACTTTACCTTATATAAAAGCTTCACATGAATTTCAAATGTGGTTTTACAGTTTTTATGGCAAAGTTCTAATCGCACTAAGCTTTTACGCTAAGTGCTAATGGAAATGGGAAAACACTAAATGTGTTCCGTGAAACATACAAACACGATTTAACGTACGTTTAACTGACACTGCATTTGATGACATTCAAACAGCTGTAGCCGCAGACTCTTGCATCGGACTCCCTTAAAGCCGAAAGCTCGATTACAGAAAGCGAAAAATTTCATTCGTTTATTCTTTAGCCTCTCTTCTGACAGCTCCATAGACTCTTCCAAATCGAGTTCTCCAGGGAGTGCGATCCAGTGCTTCCTTTCACGGCTTCCAATATAAAAATTTCTTACGGTACCAAATTCAGCATCCATACTTTATCATAATTACAATTCTTGGTTTAAAATTTTTATTCAGTGATGGTAATTGAGCATGTTCTAAACTACAAGTTCTTACAACACATTTCGTATAGTAAAGATAATTGTCAGTTTTTTTGAAGTACAAGGTCATCGAAAAAGCTGGACGGTATTTGAAACCGCTATAACTTAAGAAGTACTAGACGGATTTACATGTTTGGCATTTTAAAATGTTCAGAAATGCTTAACGTTTTGGACTTATCTTAGTATATTTCAATATGTGCACCGTTTGTAGCTCTGGAGACGTCCAAACGAAATTCTATCTCCTGCCACGTTTTCTGAATCATGTCTCGTTTTACAGTTTCAATGGCTGATGTGGTCATTTCTTGCAGGCGCTGGATATTCCTTATCTTCTCAGCATACACAATGTTCTTAATTTATCCCCACAGGAAAAAATCAAGTGGAGAGAGATCTGGGCCTCGAGGTGGCCAGGGTATTGGTCCACCCCTTCTAATCCAGGCATCAGGGAATCTGTCATTTAAAACGTCAGTCACAACGCAACTGAAATATGGAGGAGCTCCGTCTTGCATAAAAATAACCCTACGTACAGTTTCTTGTTCGAAGGTTTCAGTTATCAATCTGTGAAAACCCGTACTGTTATAGCGGTTTCAAATCCCGTGCGTATTTTTCGATGACCCTGTGTAATGTTGTCGGTATAGCAAATCACTAGGGGCTGGACAGTCCGGAGTTCGATATCCAGTGGGGACAAAATGTCTTCATATTAAATTGGGTAATAATTATCTAGAATATAGCATAGAAATATAGCAGCCGTACGAAGGATTTCTTTAGCTTTTTTTGTATGACGATAACAAATGTAATATTGGAGATAGGTAGAGGCCAGTTGAAATGTGATGGCACAAGCGCAGAAACAAGATTTCTTCTTTCGGCGAAACGGACGAGTCCATTTAAATCGGCGGGGGCTTCAGTTCAGTCAACTACTGGCAGCCGAGGTGTGCGCACCAGCGGTAGTAATGCTGGATACATCATGTTCCGAGGTAGTGTGAAGAGTACTGGCTACCCACTACTTTCGCCAGTTTCCCCTCACTTACCATCCCGTGCGTCACCGTGTGCCATCACATTTGAACTGGAGTCTACATAATAAATTCGAGCCGAGATCGTAACCATGTTCCCATGCCGTGTGCAATAGGCTGCCAGTGGCAAACTGTAACAAGACAGGCCAATGTAGGCATAACGTAACACTGAGGTGAATTCATGCAACAGTTGTTTCTGTGGAAAAGCAATAAGTGTTAAATATTTTGAGTGTGTCTGTATCCTTGATTTATTTACCTCGCATGTCAGTCGCATCTTTCCTGCGCAGCATTATACTGCCGTCTGTGTCATGTCCAGTTCTGCTTTATATTTTCCACATTATGTCATACATGATACGAGTTTCGTGGAAAAGTTGTAGAACACAAATATGTGTTTTTGTTTTTCTCTGCAATTTTTTTTTTCTTTCCTGGCACATTTCTCATTCTAGGAAGAATTCGGCCAAATATTCTTACAAATGTACGAACGCCTTTGTGTAAAGTACTCGTTATTCTTGTCAGATTTTAATGAAACTCGAATTTGCTCGAGAGATTTTCAAAAATATTCAAATACCAATCTTCATAAAAATCGTCCAGTGCGAACCGAGTTTTTCCATGCGGACAGACAGACAGACAGACAGACAGAGACATGACGAAACTAATATTGAATTTCGCAGTTTTACGAACGCGCATAAAAGTGACAAAACGGAAATATTCGAGGGTATATCCAACAAATTGAACGTAATCAGAACATTAAGTACTCATTTTATTCAAAAAATAAATACACGAATAATAATAATAATAATAATAATAATAACAATATAGGTAAAGCAATAACATTACAATCCTGGACAGGCCCTGAGGGTTCCAGGAGGTTGAGACTCCCAGATTTCAAGACAATCGTCACATGAAGATGGTAAGGTTGTCAACTTTACGCACCGGCCACCTTTACCCCACAGGAAATATTCCTGGTATTCATTTCTGTTAAAGGCTGAGTCAACCCCAGGGTCATAGTGCGGCCGGAAGAATTAAGTCAATGAAAAACTGCAATGGCACCATCGGGAATCGAACCCGCTACCTTCCGATTTGTAGCGCAGTGCCTCAACCAACTGCGCCACCGCGTACCCCAATAATAGTAATAATAATATCTGTTGCACTAGACATCTATCAAACTGATCAGCGGCCTTCGTGATACGGTCAGAAATTCCCTTTGTGTGTCAAATACATGACACCACATTTCGACTGTGACTCTGCACTCTTGCTCAGAGTAAGTGTTTCTGGGAAGCGTTACTTTGAGTTCAATTAATCCTTTCTGTGTAATCGGAACATCACTGCAGTTTGCAGTTCGATGCACACACATCATTTGACTAATGCACGAGTGATTCTGGTGGCTGAAACAGGTCTGTTTGCAGGATAAGCTGAATTTATAGCATGCGGTGCCACAGTCAGTCGTCGACTGATGATTCGGTCACCCGATCTGGTGTAGGAATTTTTTTTTTAACAGAGACAAGTGCGCAACGATGTAGGATATTCTAGTGATTCAACTCATGAAAAATACATCGAACAATAATTTGGGGTCCATTATTTTCGTTTTTATGTTGTAAAAGTTTTTTAACGTTTCAAAGCAAATTGAAACATATATGGATATTATTCCCCAGAAGGCTACGTCTATCTGTAGGTTTAGGTTGTCTTTTCTATTACCTGGCTTTAACAAAAGTTAGCTATGAAATATTCTCTAAAACTAGCTGCATTTAACGGGTTGCAAAATGCACATTTCATGTTCGTACGTGGTTATGGGAGCAGTGCTAGTTTCTGGAACGTACTTTGTAACCAGGACGAGAAGACACAGAAAGCAGATCCAAAGACAGAGTAGGCAGAACCAAAGACAGAGAAGGCAGACCCAAAGACAGAGAAGGCAGATCCAAAGACAGAGAAGGCAGATCCAAAGACAGAGAAGGGAGATCCAAAGACAGAGAAGGGAGATACAAAGACAGAGTAGGCAGATCCAAAGACAGAGAAGGCAGATCCAAAGACAGAGAAGGCAGATCCAAAGACA
>Ga0123357_10013305_pt1 | contig 10669 bp, 6 predicted proteins | sample TergutEmb28metaG_FD_89873 | JGI IMG/M metagenome (GOLD analysis project Ga0123357, IMG submission 89873) | Embiratermes neotenicus P4 segment gut microbial communities from Petit-Saut dam, French Guiana - Emb289 P4 | ecosystem: Host-associated > Arthropoda: Insects > Digestive system > Gut ...
TGACATAAAATCCTTCCGATCGCACTATGGCCCTGGGGTCGACTCAGCCTCTAACAGAAATGAGTACCAGGAGTATTTCCTGGGGGTAAAGGCGGCCGGTGCGTAAGGCTGGCAACCTACCACCATCCTGTGCCGTTGTTACGAAATTTGGGAACCTTAACTTGATGGAACCCTCGGGCCTGTTCAGGCCTGCAATGGGACTGCTTTACCTTTTATATTATTACACAGACAGAAAGGAACAAATACATATGACAACAATACATCAACCACCAAATGTACCTAACAAAACAACAAGTAGCACACTCCTACATAAATCAGTACTGGGGTGCCATCCTCAGGTAGTCTCCTAGAACAAAGGAATACAAGTCCAACAAGCTGAACTAGATATTGCATCAACCTCACTGGAATGATCAAAATATTAAAATTCTTAACTACATAATGATGAGAAGCATAAAACTATAAAAATGTAATGCTGTGATATTCAAACTAAGTGACAGTAAGTCGCTTCACGGACAAGCTCACAGCCATTTTTATTCTGTATGGGATATGCATACAAATATCTGTCTTGATCTGTGTGATCTGAAGAGATCCCATCCTGTAAACATGTTGATAATTTTATATAAATGAGTACATATTCAAAATATTTACAGAAGATGAATTTGTGTTATACAATAGAGAGCATATATCAAGAGTACATACCAGATGGAGAGTGAGGAGTGTGTCAAATCGGGTGGTATACTATATGGAATGAGTGCACTGTGTTGTTGTTCAGAGGAAGTGCTTTACCCGTGTACCATATTCCAGGGGTGGCTAGCCAGGTCAGCTCTGTGAACTGCAATTTACGAGGCAACTTAGGCAAGAACCATGTCTTCATTCAATATGTGAATTGTACGTTTACAAGCATCTACGAGCAAGTTAAGTGTCTGATGATGATTATTAGCTTCTCATCTTTTCAAATTATTATTTCTCAAACCACTATACAGACTGTTATTTTGGTAATTGCATAAAAAATGAAATATTATTTATTTCCGGACTCCTTATTTCTGTTCATTCAACAACAGGTTAGTTTCAGTTAGTTATGAGTCTTCTTGCTTACAAAAATGTTTAAAAACACCTCTCTTGGTCAGCCTCATATGCGCCTCAATTACCTAAACATTACTTTTTTAAAAGCAACTTGCACAAGCCACACAAGTGACATGTGCACACCACTTTGGTCAACCCCGATTTTTCTTTAAAATTTTCATCTGTTGGAATTTCCTGCTTTCTGGGTCATTTCTACTCAAAATTTTGTACTAATACAGACAAAATCTACATTACGATCTTTGGTTTTCTAATGTATTCAAAAATGTTTATAAACCCACTGCCTGAAAGACCAATGAACCACCACAGTTGTATGTTGCATGTACATGTAGGCATTTAACTAGCAGGTGGGCTTGACTACATTGCTATCCTGATGAGGTTTTCTGTGTTTCTGTTACTTTCTCCAGAGTGTACTGCATCATAAAATAAGCCAAAAATGTTTACTTCACAGTCCTCTCCATTTCACTATACATAATTATTTACTCACTTAACTACGTGCTGAATAACCTCTGCAGTTGATACAACCTAATTAATTTATGAACCATTAAGACCATTCAGATTGACTGTCACCTCTTGATTGTAGAAGGTCAAGAGTAGACTTAATGAGTGGTAAAATGAAACTTTAATTTGGTGTGACCAGACTGTATTATGCTAATATATCTAGATAAGATTACCAAACTCTGTAATGGTGTTTATATTGTCAATTGACATGATGACAATCTTAAATTTTGCATTAGGCACAGCCCTTCATACTGCCACAGTAATTTTGCAAGTACATACTTCCTTTTGAAGTCCCGTAGTACCATAATGTCCTGCATAGCAGTACCTCACGAACTCTGGTAGCAGGAAGCAATCTATGTCCATACTCACAGCATTATTCTAGGTCAGCTCCCAAAACCTACATGTTGTAAAGCCCTACACAAAGTCCAGAATTCAAGAAAATATGAACAAATTAATTTCACTGCCACAACAAATGTACACAGCTCATGTCACTGGTCACTTCCTGTTGTTAGCTTATTAAATGGTACTACGCTGGTTTAGCAGGCTGCTGACATCCAATGTCACAGAGATTATTATGTCTGTAAAAGCTCGTATTTATGGTCTGCAGTCTTGAAGGCAGCCAGTTCTCAGATGCAGAAGAAACACCACTGCAACACTGTACTTCTCTTTATGATGTACATGCTAAATACTGAGCCTACAAGAAATGCCATCATAAAGTTAGACAAAAGTTTCACACAAGTATGTTACACACATTCCGACCCAATGTTCTGAATCATTCAACTGTCTGCTTATGAGAGAAAATATTATCTGCTTTCAGCAAGAAAGTACAACAGTTCACATTGCAGTTTTCTGTTGTTTAGGCAGCTTTTCTGGTGACAGAATAATCAGCAAGAGATTGGTGTCTCCATGTCTGCCAATTAAGAACTCCAGCACAGTTGTTATTTGTGGGGCATATTAACCTTTTAGAGCCTAGCTGTTACTATGTAGTACCACTAGGTTTAACAATTTAAGAATTCCACATTCTGCCCACAGAGGGTATTTATGTATTTTGTGCACATCTCGAACACCGATTATTTCCCTGTACAACACTGGCCGACTGTTTTTGATAAATGAGACGGAAAGTGTGTACTGCACGGTACAAGCTTGGTCTTGGAGTTTCTCATGAGTTGATTTTGGAATATAACAGAGCAGAATATAATATGTTTACATCCCATAGATCCTTTAAAGTACAAGGATGTTGAACATATAGTGTGAATATAATACAGTACAAATGTAAATCTGTGATTTATATAGCTGTTCATAGCCATCCTATAAAAATATTATGCAGACCATACATAGTGCACGGTATGTGTCAAAAGTTGCTTAATATCTACATTACTATGACCTGTCAGATGAAATTATTATTCTACAGTATAATAGATGGGTAACAGGCAATCTTTCACTGCTGGCTTAAATACGTTCAAGTGATGGTTTTGGTTAGAACTATGAGCACTGTATTCCTTTTGTTCCTGCAGAGATTAACATTTGACACAAAGTCCCATCTGTCTCGTATTTATACTGAGTATTTCTCAACTTTCAGCTCTCCCCTATTATCTACAAGATAGTAAAGACAATGGGCACTGACTGGAAAGGGGAAGTATATTAAAATTCTTAAATAATGCCTATGAGACACTTTTTTATACTTGCTATTAATTTAATGATTTTATATATCATGGTGAATACTCTGTCTGCTGAATTCCCTCGCATGATAATTTTGGACGATACAATGCAATGCAAAAAAGCAAAACAAACTAATTGTAAATTATGTTTTCGTGAGTGGTGTCACTGCCCTGATGGATAAGCATGCTGAACGAAGTTTGGTGACAACACACTTAATACCCAAGTTTCAGTTACTATCAGTTGCTGTGAATCGAATTTGGTGGTTAACTATGTCTTCCATAACCATAACCTACATTTAACTTAAGTTTTACTGTTAGTAGCAAGTTGCACTGTTTGTCAGTTTAGAACACCATCCTCCGACTTCCGTGTCCGTTTTTCTATCACCTAAACAAGCTTATTAATTTCAGGCTTACTGCCCTAATATTTACCATGCTTTTCTGATGGATCAGCCATCTTGAGAAATGGAATAAACTCATCCTGCCTACGTGATTGTGGGGTACATCATGCAAGTCTTTAACCCCACCATGTTACTATACAGATAAAAAACAGTAATACAAAACGCAACTTTCAAAATTTTTCTCGTATCACAAAGCAATCCACACTGTAAATCCCCCACCAACACTACAACTTCGTGTTCCACGTTCACACAAAAAAACTCTCTCGCAAGTAACTGCTGTCAGATCAGGTACCTGACTCACAACCTTTTTCCTGGTTTCTAGTGACTCCAGCCCTCTACTTTGTTTACATTTAGTGCCAAGAGCCGAAGTTGCCCACATCAGCCTCTACTGCAAACACCCACCATTCAAACCATGACATCAATATTCTCTTTCCACTCATCTGCTCTGCTCTGGGTTTTGCTGATGTGATCACATATCCTCTAAGCTAATGCAATGCAGTAACCTCAGCACAAACACACGTGTAACACCAAATGGCCTGGTTGCCTACTACAGTATAGCTCACGGTAACCCAGCCTGAATAGACTTGCCTGGGAAGTAGTTGATACAAAAATCAAATTCATGCAATCATAGTGCCCATCTCACAATTCTTCAAGAGATAAAGCACTCAATGGTCAATCTGGCTATGATTTGTCAACCTTATACAGCTTAAAAAATGTTGTGGCTCAAGTTAGTGCCTGGAAATACAGCTCACTAGATCCACATCTATGCTCATGCCAGCAAGTTGTTTGGGTTCACAGGCATATGGGCCTTTTATACCTATGATAATTATGGCACTATACAGTACTTATGATGAAATCATGCATTTTGCCCGTCACTGTTGTCTGAGAAGATGGAAGGTAAACATATATATTACATAAACCAAGAACATTAGAAACACTGAAACAAGAAGCATAATGATCCAGTAACACTAGGAAGTAATCTTGTGAGTTTCATCATCATATACTCACCTGCCATCTTCCGATGTAATTCTGCAAGGCATAAAAATGATGTGGTCTTACAACCTGTTTTAGGGGTGGAAAAAAAAGCAGCACATAGCCTTAAATTCCTCTTGATTCACCATGATTCTGCACCCACAATAATATCATGGTACCATTTTCCACTCATGGAAATATTTGACCTTTTCCAGTTTGGTACAAGGTGGACATCACTGGTAAGATGTGTATGACCAATATCCGATGTATTCCATTTTGTTCTACCAGGTTACAGATGTGCACAAATGTAACTTCAAGCTTTTATAAGCCGAACACCTAACAACTGGCAGCCAGTGGAAAGGAGAGGAAAACCACTTGCAGTGAAGCCAGAAAGCAATAAACCATGCAAAATGCCTGAATAAACAAGAGACAGCAGAAAAAATTAGTTTTCCTATTTTTTGTGCAGATGAACAGCAAAGTACCATGGTGCAGCAGAAGCATCAATAAAAATAACATCAGAAGGAAAAATAAGATAAAACTGAAAGGATCCCTCTGCAGGAAGTAAGGCAACTCAGAAACCTGTAGGAAATGTAATCACCCACAATTTTGATTTGAGTATATCAAAAGAACAGTAATGGACTTTTATGTTGAAAAGAAAGTTGTTCCAACTTGCAAACACCACCTTCCAATACTATGTGAGAACAGATAAATTTTCCTTGGGATGAAGTAGTCTTGAAGAATACTGCACAAGATATCTTTGCTCCTCTGCAATGTATCACAGCATCAACTAGCAATTTGTTACTGACAAGCTCTCCTAAAATGTTGGTAAGAAACCACCAGCTCTCACAGCAAAACATTCCTGAAGAGTGAAGACCTCAAGTACACTGCTGCCAAAGCTTGAAACCTCATATGACACTGCAAAAACATTTGATTTAGATCACAAAAATGACAAACTATGAGAACCAGTTTGACAGCAGGACCACATACTGTTGATTGGCACTGTAGTTACTTGCTGCAATTAAATGAACTTTGATTTGAAGGAGGATTGTTATCTAGAAGAAGTCTTGACAGACAGCAATCTGGCATGTAAGAAATGCTGGTACACAGAGGACACAAGGGGAGTCTTTGCAGACGGCAGTGTAGGAAACAGGCAATTGTTCCTACTGTTTGGACAATGGATACTTTGCAGGTACTCAAAAAATTTATAAAGCAGTTTGGTGAACAGCTCTAATTGAGATATAAAGTAAAAGAGAAATTAATCTCAATTTTTCTTGATGGGCCATTTGTGCAGGTCAACAAACCTCCAAGCAAATACACAGAGACGATTTTGTCATAATGCTGTGATAAAACACTGGCTGAACCAGCAGGCCAGGTGGAAAATGCCAAAAGAAAAAAACCTACTCCATTTACCACATACTGACCATGGCAATCACCTGGAACTTAAACTTCCCTGCTACAATTGCAGTCTCAGTCCAAATGAGCATGCCTGAGATAATGTGAAATGTTTCAGTAGCTCCAATAAAGAGGGGTGTGGAATTCTCTTTAAGCACTCTGGGCACATTTAACTGATGATCAAGCATCTTCAGTAACTACAGTGAATGCAAATGCTAGTGTCACCATGTGAGGATACTTGAAGAAACAAGTTATACATAGGCAGGCATCACTTCTAATGTTATAGACAGGATCATAACATCAAAAACAAATCAAAAGCTTCGCCTCGATGAAAAGGATGTGGTGATATCACCAGGAAATAAATGCTGAAAGTTCCCCAGGCTCTCAAACATCATATCCTCTGCACTAGCCATTCAGTAATTGTAATCTGAGGTCATTAGGGTGTAAGCAGACCTGGGATTTGTTACATATACAAATACAAACACAATGCAGGGGGAAGCATGGCTCCATGCTGAAAATATCAGGTGCCACCAAACAAAATTTAGTCATAAGGATAACCAGGCACCTGGCATTTATTGCACCTCTGATCTTATGTTAGTCCTAAGTTCACAGAGAAGGCTTTCCTGATTTGAAGGAGGCTTAAAAGGTGATTAAGAAAAACTACTAACAAGTGACAGCATTCAGTGAAACAGATGATGATGATACTTCTGACTATTCTGGAGAGGCTACAAGTGTAATGAAGGAATGCTTCCAAGTGCTGGATGACTTAGCCCATTGCTTCTTTGAGGCTGACCATTTTCTAGGCAGGTGCTTGTCATTTACGCGCAACATGGAGGTAGTCATGTCACCACACAGGGAGGAGTGTAAGGACATACAGAAGAAGGCAAGGTAACGAAAGACCACATCTTTCTTCAAGTCTTCCTTCTTCCCACCTGCCATGCATTCTATGTCCTTCAATCACAATGATAACTTTCAGCCAGGAACACAAATGTCACTGCAGTAAGCACCAACACAAATGTTTTTATGTTTGTTAATCACTAATTTACACATTCAAATGTTTCATATGTTGTGTCAGTTCCCTAGCCCCATTTTTCCCTATTAGGTCTTAGCTTCAAACACTGCAGTATTGCTGTTCAAGAGATTTTTCAGAACAAACCCCTCCAAATGGCAAGGATTTCCTGCACTATTTAATAAGTTCCTGCACATATGAGAACGTAAATACTGTGAAAATATGTACAGCCAACAAAGACTACTCACACAGACTGTTTACAAATGACAGCAATAGTAACAAGACACTAAAATTAGCCACAAACCCTCAAACAGCATGCCAGACAAAGTGACTGGCTGTCAGTCGCAAAGTGAATTGGACTTTATGCTTCAAAGGATTATGGGCACTGGTCAGGAAGAAATATATCAATCATATCCATAATTGTTTAATAGATTTTACCATTATGATTCACACTAGACAATTTAAATTTTAAGAGCATACAATTTTACATTTCCAACTGATTTTCTGCAATCCACTGTGCCAGTTACTGTCTCATAAGGTAGTGTACCAGATATTTAGAAATACCTACTGAAGATACAAAGTACAAATAAAATTGCACACTATTAATGAGTTAGATAACACTGGGGAAATATCGTATCTAAAAATTTGTTATAAAATTTACGTTCACAAATATCCAATACGTAACATTGTGCACCTAGGACAAGTACAAAACATGTATCATATTAAAAATTGTACCAAAAACATTGCTGTACAGCTAAACAATCAACAGATCATACTTGTACATAAAAAACTGGCCTACGAAAGACATATGGCCATAAAGAGATTAATAATGAAAATGGCTCTGGTCCATCTTTTTTTCAACATGGGCTGGACAACACACTGTTTATAGAATTACATCAACATTGTGACAACCCTTTGTATATGTTCAGACTACACCTTGCTATATACATTGTGCACCTACAAATGACATGTACTGCAATAATTGCTTGTTATTTTACAATGAAACTCGGCAAATATTATGTCTGTCTGCTCATGTATTATTTTCAAAGACAGCCAACCCAGTAACATTTATGTGAGTAGAAGAAGATTCAAAACCAATTCAGAAGTTTTATATTACAGGTGTAACTCACATAATGGAATATACATTGTGAACCGCTCATACTGACGAACATTCCACATACTAACCCCGACTCCCAGTTCAGTTAATGAGCAGGTAATCACAATTACAGCATGCATACTGTCTCCATCTTCCACCCATGACGACGACTTGTATGCTGCTATGGCTCTGAAACCACAATGATGTGTGCTGACATATACTTGTATATTCCTCTCACATATTTTACTGCCCTTACAACTACGGAAAACAAGATATAAAGGCAACCAATGTCATGGTTCTTTATCTAAATATGGAAGAAAATGTCAAGTGTTATTAAAACAATCAAAACTGGCCTAATGTAACACAATCAGAATGATATGGCTTACTATTATCCATAGTTGTGTACATGACGCCCTTCATTAAATAACTGGAACCAGCTTATAAAGGCAATTTATGTTTATGTCTAAAACACATACTGTCTTCTGTCTGTTAACAAAAAAGTGTCGCTGCAAAAGAATTGGAATGGCGCTTTAACAATTTGGATTTACTACTGAAACAGAAAGAACCAGTACCCACATACTGAACTAATGTAATGTAAGAATAGAATATTTTTCTGGATACTGCACCATATATTGGTACAACAGCCAATCATCCTGCTAATGATATACTGGCAAAAATTAAAGGGGGTTTGGTCTTCTCAGTAAGTTTTCAATGCTGACAAGATGTGTCTGTTCTGCAAAAATATACTTCAAAGGGTATTTTTATAGAACTGACAGAAGAAAGTTCCTGGACATAACACCTCTGAAGGATTTTCCTAGTGCTACTGCTGGGTGAGAATGCTGCTGAACTGCACAGTTTATACAGACATTCACAGACAAATAGCCAGCTAGGACCTTCAGTCTTCATTTAACAGTTTCTTCAAGAAAGTAAAGAACAGCATATATTCTCTACTAGCAGCATATACAGCATCAGCAAAACTTTCTACAGTCTCAACTACAAACAGTCCTATAGAATGAAACAATTCTTCCTCTAGTTTTTCAGAATACTCTCTATTAGGTGTTTGAAATGCATTAAGCACACAACACACAACCGTGTGTAACAAAATTAAGCTCTTCAGTAGCAATTTATTGTGTCAATTTTACCACCCTTGCACAAATAAATGATTTTTGCTGACCCAGGAATGCATGTAACAAACTTGGGGCACACCTGTACAGAATAAAACCATGAAGAGTTATGAAGGGTAAATAGCACCATTATTTTCATAGCCACTAATCCAGTATCTACAACACTGTACACAGAACACCCATGTTTGTTGCCTTTAGCAACCATGCATTAAATGGAAAGGTCATTAAAAGCCTACATGATATATCCCACATTGCACTTTAATGTAATGTTCACTGCAAAGACATGCAAAGACTTTCTTGAACTGCCACGGTAATTCTGATCCCATGGCAGAGCAAATACAAGCACCAAACTAATTCCTTGACCCCGAGTACATGGTCACAGGTTTTCACTCAACCCGGTGGATCTGTTACCTCCACACTGTAACCTGTAGAGTCATCCTGCTTTCCCCTCTGAGGATTTGCTGTCAGATTCTTCATCTGAATAATCCTCATCATGATTGTGCGTCAAACACCGTGGTGTCTCTGGTCGTGTGTGTGGTACTTGGCTGTGAGACCGCTCCAGTAACTGAAAATTAATGTAAAATGTCAAACTTTGGCCACAGGCAAAACCAGTCATTTTCATCTTCATACTTCAGCAATTTTTTATGTGAAGAATAATATTTCCAATTCTGATTGATTCTTGTCAAACAGAAGAATATATCTGCATTTGGACTCAAGCAGAAAACAGGATCAACTAATTTGAAAATGCCCTTTTGTACTTGCTTCAATGTTTCACATCTCTGACATTTTAACATCAGGGTCTTGCTGTAATACAATTACATGCATATGATGTGAATTATAAATAGTTAACACTTACATGGTGATGATTAGCATTATTTTGAGATGAATCATCATCACCAATTACCGAGAACGTACGTGAACGTGAGATCATGGGACTTTCCATCACAAACCTCTGCTCATGAGCCACTGTTGATTCATGTGGCATCTGAAATTACAAGAATTACAGATATGATGCTACAAAAGAATGTCACACACATATCTATCACTTCAACTTTACTGTTGGGAATAATTAGAAGTAATGAAATTTACTGAATGACATGTACTTTTACTGCAGGTTTAATTGGGCCCATATATTATACAGGTCAAGTCAACATCAAGATGAAAACAACAAATGCACATGTTAAACATAAAATTTACATTTGTTACCTGCAGTGGTGTTGGAAATTACAGGATGAGTGAAATTAACATATTCAAAGAGTGGCAATATGTCAAACAAGAGTAGTACAAATACTAGATTATGGTAAAAAAGGGGGGGGGGGGGGGGGTGTGGTCGCGCGCCGGTGGGGGGGGGGGGGGGGGGGGGTGGGGGTGGGGGGGTGGGGGTGGGGTGCGGGGGGCGGGGGGGGTGGTTGGCGCTTTCTTCGTAGGAAAAGAGGGAA
>Ga0123357_10013306_pt1 | contig 10669 bp, 7 predicted proteins | sample TergutEmb28metaG_FD_89873 | JGI IMG/M metagenome (GOLD analysis project Ga0123357, IMG submission 89873) | Embiratermes neotenicus P4 segment gut microbial communities from Petit-Saut dam, French Guiana - Emb289 P4 | ecosystem: Host-associated > Arthropoda: Insects > Digestive system > Gut ...
CCATACAGCTGAAGTAATTGAAACAACAAGCAGACGAACGGGTGTGGCAAAGAAGAAACCTAAATGTGTCATAGATAACAACACTCATATGCACGGTGTAGATACAGCGGGCCAGTATCTGGCTCACTACCCATTCATTCGTAAAACTGTCAAGTGGCCTAAGAAAGTATTTTTCTATCTTCTCCAATGTTGCCTTTTCAACAGTTATGTTATCTTTTCAAAGAATAATCCTAATTCCCGCAAATCATACCTAGATTCCATGTCAGATATCACAGAAAATCTGATACATCAGTTGCTGTATCATCACCACCATCATCTGACGAGTCGCAAGGCTCGAGTAGAACACCTACACCTACTTCAACAAAACGTGCCCCAAAACATGACCCCTCTGGCAGGCTTGATGGAAAACTAAAGAATCACAAACTGGTCCATATTCCACCCACAAAAAATGATAAAACGCCAACACGAAAATGTCGAGTGTGTGTGCGAAGAAATATCAAGAAAGAAACTAGATATCTCTGTGCTCAGTGTGGTGTTCCTCTGCATCCAGAAGGCTGCTACGCACGATATCACACGCTGAAACGTTACTGAAGGTATGTTCTAAATTTCAAATCTTTATCTCATAGTTTTCATGTAATAATTTTTTTTACTGAAATCATGAAAGAATAGGCTGTGGACCCTTTAAATGGCTGGCATTTTAACGCCCCTGGGTACTTAAATAGCCGGCAGCGAACGTGTTAAGACACAAGTTACTAACACAGTTAAAATTATGGGTGTTCACTACTCCCACATATTCCGGCACGTTTGTGCCGTCTTCATTCAGTTCATACATCTGATATAAAAAGTTGCCCTATATAACAGATTAAATCTGTAGTACTAATTAAATACAGCATTCAGCAGGTAAACTTTAGGTTCAGGGTGGTTACTATAGAAACATATTATAAAAGCATTACATAAGTAAAATATTTTTTCAGTAAATAAAAATGTACGAGGCTTATTCAGAAAGTAATTACCGTTTAGCTGCAAAAAATTCGAGTAAGGTTTCGGATAAAATTTTATTGTTATCAGATTATACATTCTTCAAACTTCTTCCATATATTCGCCGCCATTATTGAGGCACTTATCGTAGCGGTGCACAAGTTTTTGTATACCCTCCTCATAGAATGCGGTCGCCTGCGATGTTAGCCACTACTGACAATGTCATAGATTAGAGTCCTTGAAATCTGAGGAAAGCGCAGGGACAGATCAGAAATTGTGAAACGTCTGTCGTCACACACTCTTTCGTGGACCTTACGCACCAAATCATCATTCACCAAAGATGGACGCCCACTTCGCGCCTCATCGTGCACGTTCTGTCGTCCTTAATTGAACATCCGAACCCATTTCCTAACCATGCCATCACTCATCGCATTGTCACCATACACTTGATAGATCTGGTGATGAATCTCACTTGGTAGCACATTCCTAGCGTTCAAAAAACGAATTAAAGACCATATTCCACAGTCGGCGGCCCCTTCAATTGTCTTACACATGTTTAACGCACAGTAACAAACATAAATATAACACGAATTTCACGAAATGGCGTCTGTGGCTTCTCAATTGATAGAGGAAGTCATTGCACATGCGCAAAGTGACATTCTTGAGGATGCGCGAGAGATATGTGCAGACGGTACTTACTTTCCGAATAATCTACCTAAAATCACAGAGTATGTTTAAAAGTATCAGTTCATTATAATGTTCAGCCATTCGTCATGAGTATCTTTCTATCCATTATGGATCCTGCCCCTGTCTTACGTTCTGTGTACTGTATATTGGCAGTGATACAAATACCAAGTCCAAAGCAAAATGCGCCCTACACTACGTATGAAAGAGGCTGTCTTAAATATCTCACAAATGTTTACCCAATCAAAACTGTAGTTCTGGAAACCGAAATTCAGACCCATCATCCATCCTTCTCCACTATAAGTCAACGTAAGTCCAGTGCATTTCCTCGCCATCTGAATAATTAAGATAACTACGCAGAAAAGACCCAATTTGTCTTACATGACCAAAGAATACCCCTCATTTTCTACAAACCGAAGACTTATCACCAAGTTCTCGATAGCCCGCCAGTGGCGTTTGTCATAACATAGACCAGCGTTTATCAACCGATGGGTCGCGACCCAAATTTTGGTCATGAAGCTGGTCTGAGTGCGTCACAAAATAATAGAAAGTATGATAATTTAAAGAATATAAGTTATGCATATTAAAATGTCACATTCGTTACATCGATTCGTTTTTTATATTACATACTTATAATCATTTCTGAAGCTTACATTTGCCAGATACAGCGATTGGCCTAATCTAGCTCGCAGCTCAAAATGTTTCAGAAGGACTGATATAAATAAACCCATTTCATAGCCTATCATACTAATTCTTTAAGTTCCATTTTAATAATAGCCCCATCTATATCTAGGTCTTCCGGACGTTTTCTTCCCCAGGAGTTCCCACGGTTCTTGTCTCTTCCATGTAAGCCACATACCTCACCCATGTCCTTGTCTTTGATTCGGTGACCTCAGTGAAATTTACAGAGAAGTACAACTTGCCTTAGTAAAGGCTAAAAAGACAGTCAATGTACACATAAAGTAACAATAGTAAGCGTTCGTACTACCACTATTGTAGTGGGAAAGGTATAAGTATTGCATATTCTGAGTGTGTGTTTGTAGAATTTGGTATCCGGCATGCAAAGCGCATGCGCCTTATTGTCATTTGTGGCTTGGCTGGCTGTACCGTATGTTTCACATTATTTCGTAAAAGGCACGATTTTCGAAAAGAAGTTATTGCACGTAATATGTGAGTTTTGATTTTCTCTACAACTCTTTTCTGAAAGAGAACTGCGGAGAACTGAGCGACATATGATCAAAAATATGTGTATGTTGTTCTTCACGTACAGTATCTGTTATTCTTGTCCGATTTTAATGAAACTTGAATTTTCTTGACTGATTTTCTAACAATATTCAGATATCAAATTTCATGAAAATCCGTCCAGCGGGAGTCGAGTTGTTCCATGCGGACGGACAGACGTTCAGACATGACGAAGCTAACAGTTGCTTTTCGCAAATTTGCAAACTCGCCTAAAAACCCTTTAGCGTATTTATAATAGGGTGTATACATTTATGTATTTTATAATGAGACTGATTTTGTGTTTTCCTCTTCAGATACAACACAAGACTAAGCGAGGCCTGGAATATTTTTATACATAGACCTACATATCCAAAATTCCTCATCGTTAAGTCTGGTCTACTTGGTATATTGTGGTATTTTTTAAAATGTAATCGCTATGGACTAAACAAATAAAATATCCCGAAGAAATGTTTGTCATAAACATACGTAAAATCTGTAGGGTTGAAAGGACGTAAATTGAGGGGTAAACCCTCAAAAGGTATACTTACGTATACTGTCAATACAGGGGTTGGGGATACTAACAAGAGCTTGTAGTGCTCCCTGTGCAGAGGGTTGAAGGAGAGGGTTTATTCTGCACAAAGAATGTCTGGTTGGGACAGAGGCGGATGTGCAAGAGGACATTGCACAGTGAAGAATTGAAACAACATCTTTATTCCGCAATAAATATTAGGCTATCCAATTGACCAAATCAAGGAATATGGGATTGGCGAGGCATGTGAAACGTATGGGAGAAAGGAGAGGTATATGCATACAGGGATGTGGTGGAGAAACGTGAAAGAAAAGGTCATTTGAAAACCTGAGCGTAGATGGGAGAATAATATTAAAATAAATTTTAATGACATCTGTTGGGAAGACGTGGACTGGATTCATCTCGCATAGGATATGGAAAAGTGGTGGGCTGTAGTAGGTACGATAAGGAACCTTCACATTCCATAACATTTTGGGAATTTCTTGATTGGGTGGGGAACTATTAGCTTGTCAAGAAGACCTTTGATCCCTGGAGTTAGTTACTTTAGTGTAGTGGGAAGGCAAATTCAATTGTCAGTCAAGAAGTTACGGGGAAAACAATGGTGGGTTTGAGAACAATGTACGCATGCGCCGTTATTTCTACTGTTGGAGGGGATAAAGACAGACATGCAGCACATACACGAGCTTCTCTACCAGTAATCAGTAGCATTATAGGAGCTCCGAGTAAAATGTTTTCTGCTAAGATGATACCAGCCGCACTGCACTAAGATGCCGGGCACAGCAAGCCACTGACGCCGGCAGTAATATTCGTGTTCACAATCATTCATTCCCTCCCACAAGTGTCTGTTGTGGTGCAACTTGCTCGCCTATTTCTCGTGATTCTGTCCGAGCACCAGCATTCTTGCCTGTGGGATTTGAAACCACACAATCAGAAGCCAATATAAGCTGGAATCACTCGGTACAGGTACACCGTGTCCCCGGGTCGTCCCCGCAGAGCGGGTAGCTCCGAGTCTTTGTGTGGTAACACTGACCCCCCGTCTCGCCGAAGGGGGCCTCCACAATTTTTCACTTTATTCACGTCCAGTGCCCTGAATGGTGTGAAATATGTCTTAATTCCTAAGGGGCTACTGAAAACCCAAACAGGGATGTAAACTTTAAAATTAAAGTGGCTTATATACTCCACTTGGAGGATTCTGGGTTTAGGGTGGATGATTCGCGGGGCAATTAACGACGCTGTATCAATTTAAGTGGAGTATTCAAGGCCCAAATAAGTTGTCGCAGATAAAGCAGGAGGCCACCATGGTTTTCCGGTGGAATAACAAGACGGACGATGTTCTGGCCAAATTTCCACCCAGATATGTCTCAAAAGCAAGACATGTGTGTTACCACTAAGATAAACTGCTATGTGTTACTACAGTGGTTGCTTAAAATGTTAGAATCATCGGTAAAGAAGTATACACATATGGGAGTTAAAAGTAAGTACGAGTATATGGAAATTTGCAATAAAAGAACAAAATTTTAAGAAATCATATACAACTACGAACATCATAAATTTTGAGGTTAAAGTTCGGGTATTTTTACTTCCTACTTACTGCGTTACACGTATATTTAGAATATGTATTTAACTCAACTGGCCTAACAGCGAATCAAAACAACTTTTTTTTTTCTTCTTTTCTTTCAGTCCATAACAGATTGAATGCTAGGGAAGAGACGTCCGTCTGTAGGCTGACGTGGTTTATGCCCCACAACATTTTACACTTCCAGAGTTCAATGTCTTGACGGATATAAATGAGAATTTAGTTCTGATGGCTCCTAACATACGTACATTCCATAATTGTACAGGATATGAGGCTCTAACAGCACAGCGAAGAAATGCTTCATAGGAAGGATTTGATAAATGCAAATAGTGTTAAGAGCCTCCAAGATTAATTACTTTCATTTGCATTATAATGCCTAGATCAGACTCTCAAACTTTTATGCTTCGCGTGCAAATTCGACAAAATTTGGTCTGTATGACGACAGCATGCACTTCAACACACAGAATGAAGAATGAATAAGTACGCCTATAATTATACATTTGTGCGCTCTGTTTGAGGTGCGCAACGGGAAAAGAGGAAATTTACATTTTTATGCAATTGGAAGTCTTACTGTATGGGCAAATTGTATATTTATGTATTCTATGGATGTTTGTTTCACGATTGTCTATTTTTATTTCTTTCTATTGCTCTAGATTATCAGGACAGACCAACCTACAGCATTTCGGTATCGGCACACTCTGTGTTAGTGTAGTAAGTAGATATAGTTCAAATGAGATGGATTATAGTTTAATACGAAATGCAAAAGTTGTACATCAAAGTCCTCTGAATAATTCCTGACCTGTATATGTACATACGCTGTACAAAACAACATTAATAATTATTATTATTCAATTGTTTATTATTTATGGGAGGCAAAAGAGGAATAAGGCCAATTACAGAGATATCACAGAAACATAATAATAATAATAATAATAATAATAATAATAATAAATTGAACCATCTCAAAATCATTCAGAAAGTACCTGAGCAACTTAAATTTAGTAGTAACCAATTTCATGTTTTGTTTACATGTAAAATAACCACTGCCACCGGGTGACAACTCAATTGCAGTAAATAAATATTATTATTATTATTATTATTATTAACATACCGGGAAAACACGATATATCACGGAACTACACAAAAAAGCCACATATGGCACTACACACACACTGCGGGAGTAAAGTACAAAACATTCAACATGGGAAATAGCATTATATATGTCATATATTGTAACAACAGAATAGCTGCAACAGTATATAGCGTAGGAACATGGTTTGTTTCTGGTGTATAATTATAAATATCCTGTAAAGAGGTGATAACAAATAATATTAATAATGATTTACTTCTCATTCATTAACGTGATAGCTTAATAACGCAATGGCCATTTAAAAAAAAACCAGTGCAAAATAAATAAAGCACAGGACACAAATAAACACAAACGCACATAAACAAACACACACAGCCTTACATACACAAACAACATAACAGTCAACATGAGTTTAGACTTACAACTTCAGTGTCATCACAAAACACCTGAATGAATTAAAACCGTAACTCAAACAAAACGTTATTGAAAGAACTACAACTGTACTCTTTTCAACGTTCTTATTTGCTTACTAATGAATACCAAATTTGCAGCTGTTGCACATCTAGTGGGAGGGAAATTTTTGCGTGCTACAAAAAACTGGGCGAAATTTCTAATATTATTTTGATCCTACGAAAGCTGGGATTTACAAAAAAAAGGGGGATCAAGTGATGCTTCCAACATGTAAAATACGTAAATTTAGAAAATGAATTGCTTCATTTTAACTGTAGGAAATACAGTAAAAAGCAATGATACCATAGCATGAAGAGCGGGAGGCAGTTTGACTAGCGGAGCGACAATTGGTTTACAAGAACTTGGGTTTATTTAATCGTTTAAATTGTACTGGATTTGGTGACATTATTATTATTATTATTATTATTATTTGTTATCACCTTTACGCAGGATGTTTACAATTATACACCAGAAACAAACAAAGTTCCTACGGCTATATAATGTTGCAGCTATTCTGTTGTTAGAACACATGGCACCAGTAACGCTATTTCCCATGTTGAATGTTGCGTACTTTACATCAGTACTTTCCGCACTATGTGTGCAGTGCCCAGTGTGGCTGTTTTGTGTATTTTCTGAACATCGTGCTTTCCTGGTATGCTGCTCAGGTATTGTCTTGAGTGATTCGGAGAGGGTGCCAGTTGCCCCTGTTGTTACTGGTATCACTGTTGTTTTTAAATCACACAAATGTTATACGTATGTTTTAAGGTCTTTGTATTTTATAATATTCTAGGCTTCTTTCTTGATCACATTTCTATCTGCTGGAAATCTATTAACATATATGTTTGTTTTTCATTGTCACAAATTGTGATGTCCGGTTTATTTTTACGGAAGGTTCTGTCGGTTTGCACTTGTTTCTTCCATAATATGGTTACCTTACTTTCATGACCTGTTTCTAGTAATTTTGGTGCATGCTCATACCGGCGTTCATTGTCTAATTTTACCCCCATTTCCCTGCACATGTTAAAGTGTAGTTCAGCCCACACCGTGTACTTTTCCTTTGCCAATACTGGGCATGTTGATATACAAGTAATGTGTTCTGTTGTCTCGTCAAACTTATTATTATTATTATTATTATTATTATTATTATAACTGTTATGGCGATTTCCAGGCACCCTGAGCAGTGCAATACAGACGGCTACGGCACATTCCAATTCCACCCCCACCAAACTCTGATAAATGCACAATCAAACTCGACTTGCATCAAACAGAATAAGAACGTGAATATAAGAAACGGTGCGTTTGAAAGTGCTAATAGGAGACGAAGACATCAATTGAACTCATTTCATATTCTTCTTACAACGTAACATCCTCGCATGTAATATTCATTATGGTTATTTGTCTGGATGCGGCCAGTAGATGCAGTTGCTAACAAAACCCGTTCTACTACAGCTGCAGGCTGTTACGGTCCCCCAATAACGAGGTGGTCAATTATTCGAGACCTTTCTTTGCAGTGGTCACCTTTGGTGTCCAGCACTTCCGAACTGTTCATATTCTGCCGCAAGTTACAGCATCAAATGTAAGCATTCCATTACTTCAATTCGCAAAATATTTACTACAAACAATAAAGTCTCATGCGACAATAATCCGAAAAAAAAACATGGAATCACATTCAGACGTTTCGCAGACCAATTCTGCTTCCATCACCAGGGGTCGTCGTGACGAAATACAAGACAGCTCAATGAATTTGCACCCAGCAGTGATGTTGTAACGACCGTGGAAGATGCAAATCGCTAAATATTACCTTAAAATTTTAAGCTGAAATTGAACAGAGGCTGTTTGACGCAAAATTATGTACACTTGTTCTAAGTGCGTATTTTTTTTTTTTCTTAAATTTTCGGTAACCAAAGTGGGCAAGACTTTAAGAATAAGAAAAAAACGCACAAGAAAATTTATTATTCTTCCAGCTTAACTTTGGATATTATGGTAAGACAATCGTTTAACTCGCAAGATGTAAAGCTTACATTGAAGAAAACTGCATGAAAATAGAGGATTGCAGATGTTTTTTTGTAGTTTGGGGTGTATATACTGTGCATGCATTATTTGTGAAATGTATATTATTACTGTGCAGTGACATACAAATATACTGTTGGCAATCTTCATCAATATTTCCCATGGTGCAAGAGCCCCCAGAGGGTCTGGGTCCCTCTCATTATCCAGGCTTCATGATCGAACTCAGACACACCACACTCGGCAAGACTCATCTGGATGAGTGATCAGCACGATGCAAGCACCTCTACCTGACAACACACAACACTTACAAAGAGACAGACATCCATACCACCACCGGGATTCGCACCCGCACTCCCAACAAGCAAGCGGCCACAGACCCACGCCTTAGACCGCGCGGCTACTGGGATTGGCGTTTAGATAATCAGTCGGTTTTATTGTAAGAATATTAAGACATATACTTGTAGATACAATTCCGTGTTAATGTACTTGGCAAAATATCCTAACCACTGCGCTATAAGGGATTAATTACGCCGGATGAAGTGTATCGTTACGTAAACACAAACACAAACACGTTGCACAAACACAAATATAAGAAAAACACTTGGCTAAACGGCCGAACGTATGCCATAAGTTTATGGCATGTTAATGATGTCACAGGGAAAGAAACAATAAAAGAGGCAAGTAATGTCACGACTTGATCACGTATGATCATACAAACTTAACAGATTTCAAGAACAACATGAATATCTGACAGAAATAACAATAAAATTAGTCTTGGTGTACACTAAGTGTTCTGTGAACACGAGTGCAAACTGAGTGCACAAAGAAAGGCTCATAGCAAGCCACTACTTTCTTCAAATATCATCTTCCATGTCCGTGGTGCAGCGAAATAACGCAGTGACAACATAACTTCGGATTGGCTCCCAAGTAGCCAGTAATATTCAGATGTTTTCTATGATAACCATTCTTCTGAAACAGAAGTAGGACCAACAGCTGAAATGTCGGATAAAATAAATATACCTCAGAAAACAGACAATGTCCAATATAAGTCCACCGTGAATACGAAACAATTTTCGTCAACCTTTAAATATCTAGGAACAATTTTATATCTTGCACTATCCGTGAGGTACAAGACAAGATCCATTTCTGTAGGACGCAGTACAAGAAAACATCGCGAAGATCTGAACATCGGTATGATCCTCATGCCCTTCTTGCTCTCATCCTTCCGTATAATATGGGAATTTTGTCCCTTGCGGTGGTACATAACTTAAGGTGAAAATAATATGCTGCAGCTGTCACAAAATATATACTCATGAGTTTTTAAAGTCTGTTGTTAAAGAGATGTGTAATATTTCAAGGTGGTGGAGCACAATGGGACTGCAGGTACGGCGGATTGGACTGCAGGTGTGCAATATTGGCTGTTATTCATGCGATTATTAAATCATGTCCACTTCCTACTTCAGTGTTCATCGTATTAGACTGCGGTACTCTAGAACCGTGTATTTCTGCATCACGTTTACAAGTGCGAGAGCAGTTGTTAGTTGGGCAGTTCTTGATTATTCATTCACGTTAAGTGCGTTCCAAAGAACAGCGAGTGTTCTGCGCAGTTCTATCAGCCAGCTGTGTGTGTGTGTGTGTGTGTGTGTGTGTGTGTGTATGCTGACTTCATGTCAGACATCTATATTACAATGACTTTCAGACAGCAGGACGCCAGTAACACCAATGACCGTCCCTGGGCATGATCTGTAGCTAGTCTTGTCCACCTTCCAAACTTACAGCCTATTAATATAAAGTGCATCTCAGTCATTCCTCATCCGCAATCTACCCTTCATCTGCAAGGTTTCATGAAGATCTCCGTGGATGGATTTCTTGTCTGTCCAGTCCATCGCTCCCGTAGTAGATACAGTGCACCAGTACGCAGTTGGTTGAGGCACTGCCCTACAAGCCGGAAGGTTCGATTCCCGACGGTGTCATTGGGATTCTCCATTTACTTAATCCTTCCGGCCGCACTATGGTCCTGGGTTCGACTCAGTCTCTGACAAAAATGAGTGCAAAAGGTTATTTCCTGGAGGGTTAAGGCGGCCGGTGCCTACGGCTGAAAACCTTACCACCTTCATGTGCCATAACCTCC
>Ga0123357_10013307_pt1 | contig 10669 bp, 6 predicted proteins | sample TergutEmb28metaG_FD_89873 | JGI IMG/M metagenome (GOLD analysis project Ga0123357, IMG submission 89873) | Embiratermes neotenicus P4 segment gut microbial communities from Petit-Saut dam, French Guiana - Emb289 P4 | ecosystem: Host-associated > Arthropoda: Insects > Digestive system > Gut ...
CTCTGGAGGGGTTCGAATCCACAAAAGCAGCAAGCGAGCGACCGCATACCCACACCTTAGATCGCAAGGCCATTTGAATGGGCAAGCCCGAATTTGAAATTTAAATCTTAATTCAAAATGTTTTGCATAGTGAGTGTCCAATAAACAGGATACGTAATTTGGAGTAGTTAAAATATATTATTTCTTTATTGGAATAAAGCTAGTCGTTACAACAATATACATTCTGTCTGTCTCGTTATGTAATATATACAGCTGATATACACAATACCCACATGTATATGCTGTGACGTAATACGTGTACAGCTGTGCGGTTTCGTGAGTGTTACCAGGCACACGATTACACACCGTCTTTAGCGACATCGAAGGTTAGTCTTGGATAAGGATGTCACATGCAGGAACGATGTACATAATATCACAAAAAGCAATGTCAAATTTAAAGGTTCTCCTTTTAAACTTTAAACCGAACGATATTAAATTCTGGTGAAGAAAATCAGACGCTCCACGATCACACTCAGACAAACCACAATCGTTAGAACTCCTCTGGACGAGTAATTAACTCGAAACATAAACACAAAGATATCTATGCTCTAGGAGTGATTCGAACCCGCAAGCCCAGTAACACAGCGACCGAAGAACCACGCCTTACATCTCACGGTCACTTGAATTGGCAAACGTGAATTTAAATAAAATAATTGAAGGTCTCTGATACACTGCGTGTACAATAAACTGGATACGTAATTTAGAGCAGTTAAATTAAGTTAAAGGTTCTCCTCTTTAAACGTCAAACCGAACGATATTTTCTGCACTTAATTTACTCAATTCTGGTGACGAAGATCAGACGCGTTTCGCCCGGACACAATTAAAATTTCTTTTCTAGAAAATTTGTATTCAATGACACTTAAAAGGCATTACCACTATCGCTGTGTTACTCTGTACTTTGCGACTTCCAGTAATATGAACTACGGCTTTAGTATTTAACTATTAAGTTTAAGTTGTCCCTATACACGCTGCAATACTGTGAAGTGGTGGAGGCATTACTCCACTCATTTTTGCCTCTGTTTCAAAGAAGCTCGTTGAATAATGCTTTGGCCGCTTTACGTCTGGGAAAGAAGCTACCGTTATGAGTTCCATGAAGCAGTGTGTTTATGCAGCTTAATGTTCGATTTTCGACTAGATTACAAAACATCCAGAATTATTTTATGTGCTTCAGATCTGTGAATGATCAGGGTTGACTTCAAGCCAAAATATATTGTTGCTGCACATGTAACCATATTGCAGTTATCCTGCTCTATCTGCATACAAGCAAATTATTTTACTTCCGAATTCCTTTGTTTGCGTTTATGTGCCACAGAATTTATGGAGCTTTTTTCATTTTCCAAGAACTGTTCTACAAAAACTGAACTTATATACATTTTATCTTATGTCTCGATATAATGTTGTCCACCATAGATGTGGATTCTACTGCAGAATTAAAGCGTCCTCAGCATGACGCTTTTCACTAAACTCCTGCTAGTGTTGTAGCAAGGAATGACTGGAGCTTGTTCTCCGAAACCTCTGTGATATCTTAGGGTGTTTAAGGAACACGTCATTTAGAATGTACATGCAGTAGGCCGAGGTTTGTGTTATGGTTCTGAACCTTTCAACCTGCAGCACAACAACACAATACTGACGATTAACCCCCTCCACCCCTCCCCCAGCTCAAGAATTAACTCAATTTGCCTTACCCAGAAGACACAGTCCAGTCCCCAGATATCTGGTCTCTGAATTGTTTCAAAGTCAGAGGGAAACAGTGTTGGGCTTCGAGGGAGGATTACAATAAATTCGGGTATATTTTTCTGGTTATTGACTGCACCCCGCCACCCGAAATCACATTCTGCTTCAACGTCAGTTCTGTACTGCGGTCACCTGTTGTGTGGGGTTGTCCGAACTGTAATGTGCATGTTGCTGTTGTTAGAAATATCGGTAAGTGTGAGTAATTTTGATTCATTCATTAGACCTTCATTTAAGATCAGGACCAACAGCACCATTGCCAAATACAACAACAACAACAACAACAACAACAACACAATAACACAAAATCAATTCAAATAAACAAAATAAAAAACTACACAAAAACAAATCAAACACTAAAAAAGGAAGAACAAGAAATATAAGAAAATAGCAATGCAAATTAGTTATTGGGAAAACACCCTAAACCCAGAAAAACATTAACAATTCCATTCGAAAATGTCAAACATTAGTGAAGAATATGTTTTATATAAACCTTTTTTCATAGAGGAGTCAAACCCTTACATAAAAAACAGCCGAAACGCATCTAAAAGAGGGACAATTTTTAAAATTAAAAGAAGCAGGTAAATAAAGCAGGAAAGGTAAAGCAATCCCTGTACACCCCTATACAGGCCCTGAGGGTTCCAAACGTTTAGGTCTCACGGATTTCAAGATATTCGGCATACGAATGTAGTAATATTTTCAGCCCTACGCAACGACAAATTTACCTTCCGGGATATATTATCGATTCTCATTTCTGTTCGGGGCTGAGTACTTCCTTTGAAAATAAGCCGCCCGGAAGGATTATGTCAATGCAAAATTACAAATAAACAATCGGGAATCGAACATGAGACCTTGCGCAGTGCCTCCAACATGAGACCTTGCGCAGTGCCTCCAACATGAGACCTTGCGCAGTGCCTCCAACAAATGCGCAACCGCGTGTGGCCATTTGAAAATATTTAGTGCTCACAAAGAAAACAATTCATAATTTCACCAAAGTTCACCAATCACAATACGCATTTACACGTAGGTACTCAGCTGGTGGTATCAGGCAGGTTGAGTATCGTTTGTTGGTGAAGTCTCCATTCAGCATTTCTACAGTATAATACAGTAGGCTCTACAGATTATGAATGTTGTGTTTATTTTTTCAGGTTTCGTCAAAGTCCGTTGGTAAATATTTTGTATATTCTTGTGTCGCTCTTTTACCTGCAGAAAATAAAATACGTCAAACTCAAAATCCTTAAAACTGAACTACAGACACTCAGCAAAATCTACGGTTTTAGCGCTGAACATTAAACTTTTGGCGCCGGAATTACTTTTTTTTTAATTTTAGCATACCCTGTATATAAATGTGAATAAAACAGGAACCAAATACGTTAGAATTATGAAAAAAAAACTGAATTTTGAAGAGAAAAAATGGAGAGTAGATACTAATGTTTAAAATATTCAGTACCTGTATTTGTTGAATAAATATATAAAATGCAACGTTTACAGTTTAGTGGTGCGGTACGACCACTATGGTGTTCGTTAGGCGTCAAAGGGTTAAATATAAAGAACTTATGCTGTTTAAACTTCAACGCCGATAACTGAAACACAACTTCATATGCATGGCTCATAGTCCTGCGGTAAGCCTTAAGGAAAATCTTAACTTCCTGACGTTTCGTTGTAATGTGATAAAAGGAATTATCATTGGCAGCCTTAGAGCGCGAATTATTACCAAAAATGATAACAGTATCAGTTATGTGAGGTCACGTAACATTTTGACACACATCTCTTTGTGTCTGGAAAAAACACGCGTCGTCAACATGTAATTTCATTGTACTTTCAAAGGTAAATTTTTATAACAACGCGATATAAACCAATAAAATGCAAGTTTTCTAAATCGAAATTTTAATTTACGTTGTCTTCTACATGTTTGAAGCAGAGGGTACAACTTCAGGAAGATGGTTGTACCTATAGTTATGCTGAAATGTGTTTTACTTGTTGAAGTTACAATAAAAGTCTTCTATAAGATATCAAAGTATAACATATTTAAACTTTGAAGATATTCGTTTATGAACACACAATATAGTATTTTTTGACATTTTGTTGACCGTACATCTCAGTATATTTATCTCAGGAATTAACCAACTAAATTCACAGCATTTCTGTTTCACAATAAGTTTATTTCATGCCTCTACATGTTTCGAGCACATGTGCTCATCACCAGGAGGTCAAAATTGCATTACACAGCCTCTGGTATCATCACACATATATGTGTGATGATATCAGAGGATGTGGAATACAATTGTGACCTCCTGATGATGAGCATATGTGCTCGAAACATGTAGAGGCATGAAATAAACTTATTGTAAAACAAAAATTTTGTGCATAGAGTTGGTTAATTACTGAGATAAATCATCAAGTAATTCAGGTCATTTCATATATCCACCGAAATGAATATCAAAATTTTGTTTACATAATCTTGATAAATTATGATAAACATTTTGTGCATCAAATTGTTTAATTACTAGGACAAAAAACACAATATAGTAGTTAAAACATTTTAGGTATATACACATATATACAAATGTGAGATTATAAACCCCTAAAATACTACATTACATCACATTCTGGGACATTGTATTGTATTGTATTGTATTGTATTTCCTGAAGAAAAATTAGTATAATATATTTCACTTTTATTATCTCCCATTTACACGTTTATATTTACATTACAATATTCAGTTATTATATTTTGTGTCCATATCGATATATCTAAAAGGTTCAAATATTTTATATTTCGATATCTTATAATAGCCTTTTATTGCAGTTTTAACATGTAAAGCATATTGCAGCATACTTGCAGGTACAACCGCCTTCCGGAAGATGAACACTCGGTCTCCAAACATGTAGAAGTCGTCTTAAAATAAGGTGTTAGTTTAGAAAGGGTTTATTTTGAAAGTTTATATTGTATAATTACATTAAAATTCAAGGTGCAACAAATAACAATTTAAAATTTTACAGTCATTTTTACCGCAGGACTTGACACAAAATGTAAACTGTCTTCCGGTCGGTGCGCAGGCCATATTTTCGCCTATTTTATAACTCACTGAAACAAATTCGTTGGCTTTATTTGTGAACACAGCATACAGTCTAAAAATATGTATATCTACTCAACAGTCCTTAAAAAATTCTGTTTTAAGTAACAGACAAAATGGCTGCCGATTTAATTTGCCTTTCCTTCAACTAAGAAACAAGCGTAAACTGACGTCACTTAGTCTTCCACCAGGATGTAAATGAGATCTGCTTTTATCTGCGATTTTACGCATCGTAGAATATTAATCCCGCACCGACCTTTAGGGATAATTTATTGGTCACATATTTAAGTGTCAAGCGGTCCAAGAAGAACGCTTGCCCCCTTCAAGATGAGACCGATATGTTGTTCCGAAACTTCGGTACACAATTACCATTATACGCTGCATAACGTCCGAGAAAAAAGAAGATCTCAAATGTAAATTGCATATAATCTCTGTACTTTCCACTGAAATCTCCTTACTGAATTACGTAATGAATATCGACATGTTGACTTATTTAGCTTTTATTGTGTTGTGTATGACTGCTTGGAGAAGGAAAATATTTCCGTACAGGGCAATCAGTAAATGCTCGTAATATCTGAATGATATAAAGCTGTCTTTGTCTCTCATAACTCTGCTTGACTCTACCGTCGTAACAAAAATTTTGGCAAGCAATATGCACAAAAACTGCGACATTTTTCATGTGCTTGTCAGTTTTCTGAGGTCCAAAGGAACTGCCCACGATAAGACAAACACTCATGTAATACCAACAGATTCCACACTTGTGATTTGTGATTTGTACTATGTACATTTGTCATATAGCTCATATATGCGTCGGCATTATCATGTCGTCATCTTCAGGATTCTGACGCCAAAATTCATTAAAAAACATACAGCATAAAGGTAGAGAAAAATAAACTTACATTTGTTGTGATACAAACGGCGCAGAATTTACGGGTTTCATTTAAAATTATGTGCACAATCATATTGTAAGTTTTGTGCAACTGTGGGCTTAATAATACTGCGGTTTGTTTGTTAATATGCTTAAAAACTGTAATGTTTAAGTTGCAATTATTTGTTTGTGGACAAAAGTAATTCCTTGACAAAATTGGATCCCATTCTGAAGTTATACTTAAAATTTACTTTAAATATGTCAGATGATATATGTTTTGTAACTGAACTGGAAATCTTGGATTGTGGAAGGTAACTGTGAGAGAATTTGTACATCGCTTGGTTTGCGTCAATGGTAACTGCGTGATTACATTGTCTTCAAGGCATAAATTATAGAATAGTGCGTTTGTTAGTGTTACGTAAGTGTTTACGTCATCATAACGCAGTGTAAAGTGGACATTACCATACATCTTACACCAATATGTAATCCATAAATTTCAATATAGAAAAGTAAGCTAAATCTAATCTAATGGGTTCATATCCCATAAACAGAGTTTAACACTCTCTTCTCTAATGCCCAGTAACTCAACAAAAATCCTCCTAATAATTACTTTAGTAGGGGGTATATTAGTATTTGTATCCTCTAATTCATGAATGTGAGCACGAATAGGCCTGGAGATTAATCTAATATCATTTATCCCTAGAATGTCCAACGCAGTGTAAAGTGTCTACGATATTAACCATTGCAATAAAGGGCACTTTATTATTAGTTAAAAGGCATATTCACCTACTATAAGGTGTAAAGTGTCTACTTTTCTCAACATCATGTTTTTTGCACTAGAAAGTTTCTTCTTTTGTATGGCACATGAAGCACGAAGTACCAAAGTCCCTAACGACACAAATGCTATCGATAGCCCTAAAAATTAAATACTTACCTAATTCGAGATATTCGGTAAAAAAAATCATCAGAAGACCCCAAGGTCTCTCCACGTCATTTCAAGCATCATTTGCTTAGTTCAGTGTCATGACGCAAATGTCAGCCACTTCCTCATATTTATCATTTCGTGCACGATTATCTTCTGCCGAAGAGCAATATAACATAAAAACAGATAGCACACTAAGGCAAGAGGAGCAACATCCAAGTGCTTGGTGGCCTTTAAAAGCAACACATATTTTAACATTTGCTCAGCCGTCCAACACAGCCAACACCATGTACAGCACTGCACTCTGTCTAGCACTGCTGCCATTTGTCTCTTCCCTCTCGATCGGTAAGTACCCCTGTAACAACTTACTTATGTTTTTGATATCGTCTTTATATTTGATTTCCTGCTTTGTATGTTTGTTTCCATTTCGAGCATTCCGTGGTTTTTTTTTCATTTTTATGTAATGTTTCTCCTTTTGTATATAGCTGTTTGTTTCCTACGTTTGTACTAGTTTAGCGACGACTACCACTTGGTGGAAGCCCAATTACAGTCAATAAATATCATATCATATCACATCACAAAGCAGTCCCATTCTTGGAGTTTATTTCCCTGTATTTATTTAGAATCACTCCGTATCATCACCTACTGTGTCCTGGTGGGTTCAAAATTTAACAAACTTCGACACCAATAGTAATTCAATTCAAACAAAAGGAGAGGCTTACAACTCGGTCCGTGTCCATCCCTTGATAACATCCGTCAGTTTAGCTACCTCTATAGGCACACCAAGGATCACATTTTGTCAGCGCGAAGTAACGTAAAATACGTTACAAAATGGGGGTGACAGTAAATATGTTTAAAATAAACTTCATAAAAAGTAGCATGATGAAAGTAGATGGAAAATCACGTGACAATCTGTGACTCCGATGACATTAATACATTCATACTTCAACATATACTACACCTAGCTTAACAAACAACACAAACCGTGTACGTAAAACGCAACATTGCGGCGCCTTCGTCTGACAGAGGTGCTGTTGAAAAGCAGTAATTATTACGTATTCTCAGTGTTCTTTTGTGGCCATAAAATGCGCACGTGTCACGTTGTCTTCTATGGCATATCCGGTTTCTCCATATTTTGTCTCATGATCTCACACTAGGCGCGGTTTTCGAAAAAAAAAATTATTGCACATAAAATGTATGTTTTTAATTTCTCTACATTATTCTTCTGAATAAATTCGTATTGTGAGAAGAATTCAACGAAATATTGTAACAAATTTACGTAGCTGTTCATGCACAGCGTTGCTTATTCTTCTCAGATTTTAATTTAATTCAAAAATGTTTAGACATGTTTTAAAAAATCCAATACCAGATCTTCTGAAAATCTAGTGGAAGCCCGCTTTTTCCATGAGGACGGATGGACAGATTGATAAGAAAAAGCCAAAAGCCGCTTCTCCAAGTTTTGCCAACACGCCTAAAATTCGTACAGATGAGAAAAATAAGAAGATTTATTAATTTATTACTGGCCAGTATTATCCTGTAAGCTCTCCACGTTTCCTTAGAATTCCCCAACTTTCAAGTGCAGGTCGTAAATTACGTTAGCAGTACGCGGCTAATAGAGAACGTAATAAATTTGTGTTTCTTTTAAGTCCCCAATTGGGAGTTCAGATTTTATTTTGCTCTAATTTTATATATATATATATATCTTTTCTTTCAGCCTCAGGTTTAGGACATTTTTAATTCTGGTATAAATTCTCCCTGCAGTAATTCCTTTTTAGAATCATCAACATAGGCTCTTATAAATGGCGATAGTGTTAAACTGACAAACCATTTTCTGGCGCCATCCATCGGACATTATGCAGTAAGTCACAGCCCACCTTATCACCTCAAGACGGCAACATAAACAAGATTCCGAAAAGTCGCCAATTCGTAGTCCTACAATACGGGCAAATCCAATAAATCAAATATCCAAGAAATCACAAAGTTTTTGTGTCTTCCTGCCTCATTATCCGAAGAAAGAACATTTCATATGATAGAGCCTTCACTTGCATTGCATTTTCTCTCACTTGTATTTAAAAATATACTGCTTGTTAACAATTTTATGATTATGGTGTAATTCGTATATTCACATCACGCTAAATTTTACGTAGAAGCTTCTGTTTTTTCTCTTGAATTCAAAAGTATAACTTAATCTAAAAACATATTTGATTAGTTTCTCAAAACCTAATCATTTGCCATCCATAACATCTTCATCTACGAGCTTCCACTACATTCTACTCTACTTGAAGGACACTTAGGGTCTCTCATTTTTAATTGCCCCTATTTAAAATCAGGCTAAGATATCCCAATTCATCTCCTTAAAGCATAACAAACTATTAACCACGAACAACAATACGTTACGGTCAGTTCCAATAGATATAATCACAATACGTTCAGTCCTGCAACTCAAGTTCTGTGTGATGATCGTACCGATGACTACAGCAGTTGTAGCGGTGATGAAGTAAAAACATTCCTATTAGAGCAAAATGTCTTCAAGTTTCGACACATAGAGGCACGAAATCCTGACAAATTTCTCAATTCCCATTTACCCACAGACCTGCAGCTACCATGTTGAAGTTGTATCACTTTATAACTGGCCACTATGATCCTGTAGGCTCTCCATGTTTCCTCTGATTTTCCCATCTTTCAACTGCAGGTCGTAAATGGCGTCAGCAGTACACTGCTGCTAGAGAGCGTAATAAATATGTTTGTCCTTTAAGTCTCCATTTTTGAGATAAAATTTTATTTTTGCTCTACGTTTTTACATATATCTTCTCTCTTAGCCCTAGATTTAAGACCTTTTGCCATTCTCGCACAATCCCCCCCTCAAGTAACTTCTACTTTAATTTTTCAGAAACTAATTAGGCGCCTATAAATGTGGGGAGTTAAACTGTGATCATTTTCTGGCGCCATCCATCGGTCATTATGCAGTAAGTCACAGCCCACCCTTTCACATCAAGGCAGTGACATATACAAGATACCGAAACTTCGCCAATTCGCAGTATCACACTGCGGACAGATGCAATAAATCAAATATCCAAGACAACACAGTGTTGTTGTGTCTCCGTCATCACTATGTTGAAAACGAACATCTAATGTGAGAGAGCCTTCACTTCCATTCGACTTAACTCACTTGCACAAATATAGTTCCATTTTTAAAAAAATGTAATTATGGTGTAATTCCTATATTGCCAACATGCTAAATATGTCGTAGAAGCTTCTGCTTTTTCTCTTGAATTTATCAATACAGCTTCCCTACTATAATAATACATTTGATTAATTTTTCAAACAGAAAACATTTGCCACCCATTACATCTTAAACAACAAGCTTTCAATTTATCCTATTCTACTTGAAGGACTTTCAAGTTCTCTCATTTTTAAGTTTTATCACGCACAATCCGGCTAAAATATCCCAATTCATCCCCTTTAAAGCATAACAAACTATTAACCACGAACAACAATACGCTACAGTCAGTTCCTATAGACATAATCACAAAACGTTCAGTCCTGTAAGATCGGAACCCAATTTCTGATTGATGATCGTACCATGACTACAGCAGTTGTAGCGGTGGTGAATATAAATCTCCCTATTAGAGCAAGATGTCTGCAAGATTCGATACAAAAAACCCCACAGTGTTCACAAATTTCTCAATTGCATTTTCCCCACAGGCCAGAAGCTATCATGTCTACTGACACAGAAATGCTGTCCAGATGGTGAAAGCTACGATTTGGGCCCACCATGGACAACCCTCACGCGCCTAGTTCCACCACCCAGGTGTTTAGATGATCCGGTTAAATATCTTCTGTCTAACAGGTATAAATAAATATAATGGGTTAGTGTCCACATCATTACAATATCGCGTACATTTCACAATTCTAGCATTAATGGCTGTCAGATGTGTTTATTGATGCTTAAATTGCGTTAAAGATTAGTTACAGTTTTCATCTTCTCCACTGCCTGTTATTTGCACTATTCTGTTCCCAACAAATTGTATA
>Ga0123357_10013308_pt1 | contig 10669 bp, 5 predicted proteins | sample TergutEmb28metaG_FD_89873 | JGI IMG/M metagenome (GOLD analysis project Ga0123357, IMG submission 89873) | Embiratermes neotenicus P4 segment gut microbial communities from Petit-Saut dam, French Guiana - Emb289 P4 | ecosystem: Host-associated > Arthropoda: Insects > Digestive system > Gut ...
GATTCTTTTAAGTGGAGAAGTGTCAGAAGGCGTTTTTGAGGATGTCCCAAACACCGTTTTTGTGTGTAAAATTCCCCCCCCCCCCCCGAAAATCGTGCCGTTTATAAGATAGCTGCAATAATATTGTACAGCTGAGTAGGTCTGAGTAGGTCACAGATGACAATATGGCGTATGCCCATTACATGCTGAATACCTAAGGCTACAGACAGACACCCAGTCATTACATATAATGCTTGTCGCTTTTCCGCTGCAACAACGGTTGCACGAACGCGCCTCCATAGTACGTCATACGTACGTTACCTGTCTTGTTAAGTGTTTGTATTGTCATTGCTGACTCGATATACCGTTTCACATCTGCCGCTTTAGCGCTGTCCAACGTATCAGTAAAGTAGCTGTCTTACCGGCAGCCTGAAATGACAGCATGCGGTGTGATGTTTCCATGGCGGTGCAGATGTGGCCTGCCGTGTTGTGTGCTTATGGTACTGTTTAGACTGACAGGCGGTTACCTGCTTGTCGGAGGAACCTGCTGCTTCTACCTCCAAAGAATGGTTGCTCCATATTTCATAGTGTTTCCTGTGAGACTATAATATTTCCCGAGGTCTGTAATATGAAACACATTCGCGTTTTCTGTACACCATTTTTAACGTTTTGCTAACCGTGCATCGTGATATATCCTACAGTAAGAACCAGCATGATGCACTATTTACTTTCAATTTATTTTAGTAATTAACCTCCACATGTTTCGAGCAGGCTTACTGCTCATCATCAGAAGGTACCTCTTGATGATGAGCAGTAAGTTTGCTCGAAACATATAGATGTTAATTATTGAAATAAATTGAAAGCAAATAGTGCATCCTGTTGGTTCTTAGTGTACGGATCTGTAAACCATGTTTTGCTTTTTTTGAATTGTGAGTCGTTTGAAAAACAGATAATAAATACACATATGTACGTTGATAATAGTAATTTATAAAATGCAAATAGACAATTAGTTAATGATAGTGCACCAGTATAATTCTCTTCTTTGTGGTTATAAAAATATTAATATAAATTCCCCTAATTAAAACAATTCCGAAAACAAATATTCGGCCCAATTTAGGTTAGTTAATTTTCATTCTCTTATATCGCTGTCTGTCGTTCAAATGATTTTTCCTTCAAAACTTTTGTAAGCGCTTTTCATTTTACTTTCAGAGTAACGTGTGAAGACTGTCGCAAGCATCTCGATATGACAGTTGCTGAGAAATTCAGTAGTATTTTTTATTTGGTAAAAGCCGTTGTTTGAATGTGATTCGTTTTGGAAGGTGTTTGCCAGTTTCCAATCGTGTGAGAAGTGACTGGGAATAAATCTGAAGATCTTAGGCCTTCACTGTATTTCAGTATTAATAGTGGTCCTGTGACATAGTTTAGAGGTAGGCTGTATGTATGTTAGAGGTAGGCTGTGCTTCCAACATTTCGGAAATCTTTATAGTCTGCATATTCAAGGCGAAATCCTTGGTTACTTACACTTTTTATCATGTAATCACCAAACCTCGAAATGATTAAAATTTAGCGGAACTTTTTTAATTTCCCACTTGCAAACTTCGAAGTGGCAATTGCATTGTTATTGTTTTACACATTTGATATCATTTGTAATCTTACGTATTAACCTTTTAAAGCCTAGCGGGTTCTATACGTACCACCAGGTTTAAAAATAAAAAAAAATTCTATATGGTGCTCGCTTTGCATTGAGTGTTTTGTACGGATCTCAGAACAGACAGCGGCCTTTGCTTTGTACGTCATTAAATGATTGATTTTTATAACCGTGGTGGAAAGTGTTTACTGCGCAGTACGGACTGATTCCTTATATAAAACACATTGGGTTTTGTTTTTAAAAGTTTAATTAACTGATATACTGCACGTCTGTGTCTAGAAAATAAGAGGAAGATTTATGGATTGATTGTAATTTGATTGTTTCATGCCCAGATAAACTCTGAAATGTTTTTATTATATAAGATTAATTCTTGGACAAGATACTTTATTCTGCTGGGAGTGAAACTTGTCATAATGATCTTTTCTCACATTCCACGCTGAGTTTTATTTAGGAAGATATCTTCCTTTTTAGGTACCTGTGGTACTTCGAGGCATTACTAGCACTTAAAAATGAACAAATAGTTTGAGTGGGATGAAAGAAGTAGGAAAATACTGATTTGTTTTTCAAACACAGGGAGGTAAAAGTTGAAGAGGTCTGTGATGCCGTCTGACATTGTGGACATTTACCTACTTTTCGGAAAAATAAACAGTATGAAGTGCAGGTACAGAAAAAGAAGAGGCTTCGTATCCCAGAAGACATTATTCTTTATTGCATAGTATTACTGACTCCAAAACCTCAGATGTCTGTTCGTAAGTCATCCATAGTACACTCTCCTGATATTCTTGAGCTAGCTGTATCAACCGTAATATGAAAAAGTTAGAAAATTTTATAATTTTTACTTAACGTATTTTAGAAAGGAAATTGAATGTGTACATATACACCAGAATTCTATATTGGCCTAAGAAGGAACAGTTTATTAGCTCACACCTTCAATGTTACTCTTCTTCCGTCTGTAATTGTTTTAAAATTGATCTATCATCTGAATGTGATTTTATGTTTATGTCATAATCACTAAAACCAGAGACAAAAATTTTTAATTCAACTCTCATTTCAGACTTCTAAAAATAACTATTAGTTAGGCACTGCACGTGTTCAGCTGTGCACGTGGAACGAACTCAATCAGTATTTCTGTATACAGTCAAACTTCGGTTCACGAACGCCTCGGATCACGAAAAATTCTGTTTACGAACACAAAGCGTCTCGGATGACGTACTGTGTCTCGAGTTACGAACACGCAAGCCGTCAAAACGTAGAAAAAAACAAATCACACTGGACAACTTTTTAGTGAGACACAGGCCCAGTGGGTCTGAAGCAGAGTCGAGTGGTGCCAAGGGACAGAAAAAAGAAAAAGAAATCCCTTCCAAACAATAACATTTCGCTTCCTCACCACCTTCCACTTACGCCGTCAACTCTCCTCCATACAGGTACGGTAAAACTAAATTAAGTTTTCGTCTATATTTAATCTGCTTAGTGTTGTGTTTATCTTTTTCGTGATAGATTTAATGGTTTCGTTAATATTAATAGAATTCATCCCGTTAATGGTTTCGATTGATTTTGTGTTAAGAACTTGTGCACAATGTACTGTTGTAAAAGTTGTAAAAGTTGTAAAAATAAGCAATCATCTGGGGTCCAGGAACGGATTAATCCATTTTACATTAATTCTTATGGGGAAAATAGTTTCGGTTTACGAACATTTCGGTTTACGAACGACCTTCAGGAAGGAATTAAGTTCGTGAACCGAGGTTTGACTGTACTGGATGAGGTCGAGGGTAGTTGAATTCCGTTTACTACTCGCTTCATTTTTCAGGACCAAGTTTTAATTTAACCAGTTAGTTTAAACATTTGATTGTGTATAAATATTTATTTTTTTAAAAATTAGGAAATTTGTCACTTGCCTAGAATCATGATATAATATTTAGAAATTATACGCAAAAAGTATGTGCAGGCACTTATGTAGGCCAAAATATTGCTCAGCGATGCACTACTTACAGCAAATGAAATACGTCCAAGTGTACGTAATACCGTACGAAGGGCGCAACATTTTTCTCTTCTTTCGCCCTAAAGTACGTACATAAGTATAGTCTTCCCTTACATTCTTAGGCGTTAGTTAATCCAAAATCATGAAGGATTTCTTACAAATATTGCTAATATTATTATGAATTGTGAAAAGGTAGTAGGATGATATTCTGAAGATGACGGCAGTAGGTTCCCAGAAATGTTGGTGAATTCGTACCAGACTTTACTGCATCATAGATGACTTGACAGTATTCTTCGTTGGAGAAGCAGGTATTTCTAAGTAAGTATATCAAGAAACTCTCATGAAAATTACCGTGGAAGATAAATTATGAACCTAAAATCGCAGAAAAGCGTGAGCTTTTCTTATTCGATTGGGATGCGGAAGATGTTAATTTTAAGGCACTTAGCTTTAGGAAGTAATTCTAAAAACCAAACCACTTACTCCACTCTAGAGCAAAGTGAAAGGAAACACGCCTACCAAGACCTTGAGAACCCATCCATTAGCACCAAAAACAAGGCTAGGAGACTGTAATGAGGGGTTAGGACAGTAATCCACATATTGGTTCAGAACACTCAACTGAAAAAGCACGACTTCCGCCTTGTCGTATAATGCATTGTAATTTATAGTAAGTTTTCATGTACTGCAATTGCAGCTTAAGTCTCTTACATTTGTCGCATTTCTGAAAAGGCGGATTGCTCATGCCTCTGGCGGTTACGAGCGGTCGTTCCTAACCTACAGTTCTACAGGAGGCTTACAGAGACGCAACGTAAAGACCGAAATTTAGGGGCGTCTTGTATGGTCCTTCGGAGTAAAAATACATAATAAACCATTGTTGTATTCGATACCGTTATCTAGTTAAGCACCTGTGAAACGAGTTAGCACTGCTGTATCTTGATCGCGTTGCCGATTGTACACTGTCTGGCTAGTGACCGTGTTGTCTTGCAGTGCGTTGGGGTAGTGAAAATGCCTAACACGTTTTCAGATGAACAATATGCCGATCGGAATTCCGCGTACGTTATCTGCAATGGCAATACTGCCGCTGTTGTGCTGGGATGCAGCCTGTAGTGAACACTTTACTGTATGCCACATCACAAAACATTTGATAGCGTTCACGGAGGTCTGGGAGGAGACTGCTTCCTTCCCGCAGGAGAAAATAGAACGAAACAACAACCTGAAAAAGGTTACTGCTGTCAGCAGTGCAGTGAAGACCAAATTCACCTGTACACAGAATTTACAGGACGACTGGCGTAGTCTATGCGTAAGGATGGCGAATGTTGCATCATGATGTCTTCAGTCCGTAATACCTTCGAAGACTAAAACGTCTCCTAGCGGGAGGTCACGCCAGCCGTGTAGGTTTTTGTGATTGGCTACGACCATAACTACAGATTCTGCCTGGAATTTTGTTCGCAGATGGGGCTCAATTTACCGGGGGTGTTACTAGCAATACTAGGACGAATATGGTTGCAACGTGATGGAGCGCCTGCACATTTCGGTGGAGAATAAACGGGATATTTGAATGAAAATTGTGAAGGGCTTTGGATAAGAAAAGTGGACCGCTGGGTTGTCCCGTCTTGAATGTGAACCCACTGGGTTGTTTTCTGTTTGGCTGAATTAACACTTTGACGCCTAACGACACCTATAGTGGTCGTACCGCACCGCTAACCTCTAAACGTTGCATTTTATATATTTATTCAACAAATACAGGTACTGAATATTTTAAACACGGTATATACTCTCCATTCTTTTCTCTTCAAAATGCAGTTTGTTTCGTAATTCTAACATATTTGGTTCCTGTTTTATTCACATTTCATATACAGGGTGTGCTAAAATTTAATAAAAAATAATTCCGGCGCCAAAAGGTTAAGTTGAAGGTGCGGCGCAGTGATGAAAAGAAGCAAGGTGTCACTTGCTAGCGGCCATAAATAAAACCGCATTGGTCGAAGGAAAGAAATGGAATGAGGGTTGTGACAGCATTCAGTGGTACAGCGTGCAGTCTAGCGGTAATTTCGGCGCCAAAAGGTTAAGGTCTGAAATTCGTATGAATAATCTATAAAAAAATATTTCTTACCTCACACAGAATACAGTCTTTGCTTATTACGTTGATAATATTTAGGAAAATAATCGCTGTTTATATTATGAATCATGCGAAATACACGAATATGTTGCATGGCAGAATGCTGATATATTTAATATAATATTAAATGGTGCACGTCAGCACAACCACTTTATTACTCAAGGTAATTATAAGACTACATATTTCGACTATAGATTAGCCATCTTAGGCCTATTTTTGTCAATTGAGTCACAAGATGCTATGCACACTTTGGGATCCCATCGTGTTTACATCCATGGAATACATCAAATTAAATCGTTTGTTTCCAAGGGCGTGACATGCAAATTGTGTTTACAACAGTGGGATACATAAAATTGGATCATTTGTCTCGTAAAATGTATTATACAAATTGTGTCTAAAAAGTTAAAATATATCTATAATGTTAAAGCGTGCGGTAATTATATTTACCACTAATCTTTCAAGGTTTAATCCTCATTTTTAAGCACTTTCACTTCTCTCCACTCGACGTATTTTATAAAATTGCGCCTGAAGCACTATTTTTATTGTCATTTTGGTTATGTTTACTTTGAAGGAGTCTGGAACGTACAATTGTACAGTCGATCGAAAGTACAAGGACGATATTGCATCAGTTTGTTCAGCGCTGGTGTGAGGGCAGAATAATAAACTAGAAAGGAGAAAATTCATAGCATGATACACGCCGGCTAGACATGTATGTATTCAGAGCAGGTCCAATAAAGGTTAGAGTTTACACAAACTTCGAAAGAAAATATTTGCCTGCATTCATACTTGTGTGCACGTCTTACTGTCATTGATTTATGGCTTTACTGTAATAAAAATAGGGCTGTCCATTTGTAATGGATGGTACTGCTTCGAAACGTTTTTGATCAATGCAGTGTTTCAGAATATTCTTTTCTTCTGACACACGTGGCGATGTCAGTGGTGAAGGGAACCCGCGACACTCAGAAGCAACTTTGTGTCCTCATGTTCTGTGGTTTACATGACCGCGAGGCGTGTTCCGGCTATACGTGTTATGTATTAAGCTTTCTTTTGACACCTTTGCAGACTCGCGTCCATAACCTGTTTACACCTAACTTTTGATGTCAGTCTGTTTCCGCGCAAACTTGTTGACTCGTGATTAAATTTCGATTCACTTGCAGTCTGTGATTTCAGACTTTCGCTGTCGCGTAATTGAGGTCTTCGCGCCTCTGCGCAATTACAGAGCGTTGATTGGTAGGTAAAAATTAAAGGTAAAGCAGTCCCATTACAGGCCTGGACAGGTCCAGAGGGTTCCAGGAAGTTAAGGTTCGCAGATTTTATGACACCGGCACAGGATGGTGGTAGGTTGCCAGCCTTACGTACCGGCTGCCTTTACCCCCAGGAAATACTCCTGGTACTCATTTCTGTTAGAGGCTGAGTCGACCCCAGGGCCACAGTGCGATCGGAAGGATTTTATATCAATGAAAAATCCCAATGACACCAGCTGGGATCGGTAAGAGCGACCTTCCGATTTGTAGCACAGCACCTTAACCACTGTGCTACCGCGGTCCCCTGATTGGTAGGCAGGTACGGAAATTTCAGGGCAACCTATCGGTCCTGTCTGCAAAGGTCAATCATTACCTTGACCCATGAAAATTGTTTCGATAGATCGTCCCGAAACATCAGTACCTAACTACCTATCCATGCTGCGTAACATCTCAGAAGATGGAATATCTCCCTTGCAACTTCTGGTCACGTTTCTCGATGTTCCTTTACGGCCACGTTACATTGGCGTGAGTTAAACGCGTGATCTGTCCTGCCCCGCAATCCCTTCCCGGTGAGGGACGCACTTTTTCCTCCTTCAGTGCGTGGCACATTGTACTTCATTCTAAGGATGCGTCCACACTTGTAACTTTACCGCGTACCGTAACACCGTATTGTGAGTGTGGACGGGATTCGTGACCACGTAACGTATCAAAAGTTGGCTACGCGGTAACATTACAAGCTTGTTCGGTGGGCTGTCGATATTTGGCCATCGCATCAAAGGTATGATACAGTTACGGCCTGAGCAGGTGTGGACGTACAAAGTGACACGTCACCACCGTCCGCTCCTCTGCCCGTCTTTTCACTTCCTGTTGCATATATCTTGGAGAGTGGTGCTAATTTGTGGTGCTGTGCGGTTTCTTGAGCGTTTTAGTAATTGTGAAATGGAGTGGACTCAGGAAAGTGTCACAGAATTAATGGAACTTTATAAAAGAAAAGAAATAACATGGGACCCAAAGTGTCCAATGCATTTTAATAAAAGTTTTGATTACAAACTAATTTTAAAATTCTTTCACAAAAAACAAATAATAATATTTATCTTCCCTGTATGTAATACTTCAACTTTTCAACAAGAGCTTCACACACTTCCGGTACGATGCAGCGGATTGCTTGTTTGGAAATTTTGAAGAGGTGCTGCAGGCTAACGTACGAATCAACACTTGCCAAGAATCGCCGCTTCAGTGCCAACATTTCTTGAACAGAAATGGCTTTCCTGAACGCTCTGTCTTTTTCGAGATTTTTTCTCCAATTAATTAATGAATTAAATTGTAATTAAAAACTCAAATTCACTAGAGACATTCTGGTGAAATTCTTATATAACCCACTGACCAACTGTAAATTCCAGTCTGCCAGCAAACTCTAACCGCTGTACACTTTCCTACTTGTGTACAGTTGCTTTTGCCACCACCACCGATCTTTTCTCTTTTCTTTAAACCGTAATGCATACAAATGTACGAAGCCGCTGCTAGCTGCAAAGACATCGCTCGGACTCCCGTAACAAACTGTGAACCCCACGGTGTAACGCTCTCAGGAAAATGTTACGCCGTGAGGCACGGGATGAAAATTCAACACGTAACTCCGTATCGTGTCAGTCACTTGCAGCATTACGGCGTTACGGTACGCGATCACGTTACAAGTGTGGACGCAACCTTACAGTGCGACAAGATATCCTTCCTTGCTGAAGCTCAGGTGAAGTTAATTTGTCTTGATCCATCACATCGACGCCTGTAACAGTGTGACGTGAGATTGTTCCGTGCCGGCGCTGAAATGCGGGAACTGAGACGGTATGGCTTGGGTCTTCGGTTTCACATCTCATTAAGGCGGCTTGACTCAAGCAACTGATATCCAGACCGACAGTGAAGTGCACTGATTGCTTCTCATAATCCTTCCGTAAAGTAAAACTGATATTTTCTTAGCTATATTTTTTGCGTCGGATTTCCTTCGAGTAAGCTTGCCAAAACACTACCAAACATCGAGTTCTCCTCTTGTCACAAAAATTATAAGGGTAAAGCAGTCCCATTACAGGCCTGGAGTGGTCCAGAGGGTTCCAGGAAGTTAAGGTTCCAAGATTTCATGACAACGGCACAGGATGGTGATATGATTGTCAGCCTTACGCACCGGCTACCTTTACCTGGTACTCATTTCTGTTAGAAGCTGAGTCGACCCCAGGGCCATAGTGCGATCGGAAGGATTTTATGTGCCATGAAGAATTCCAATGACACCAGCTGGGATCGAACCAGCGACCTTCCGATTTGTAGCACAGCACCTGAACCACTGTGCCACCGCGGTCCCCCTGTCATACACATATGCACCAACGAAACCGAAGTTTTAAAGCTGAAGCAAATTCTATTAACCAATCAGCAAAATCTTCCCAAACTCTAACGCTAGCCGGAGGTGACAGTTTTGATTCTCGGCCGCTGTACCGTCTTATTGAATTTTTTTGGCGATTTTCTTGTGGCTCTTCAAGGATATCACTTAATGAGATCGCAATGGCTTCATTCTTTAGCCTTTTGCGGGTAGTCTAGGATACTGACACTGTTGTCAGTAAACATGCACACGTCCACGCGAATCACTCATTTCCATTAAATAGGTAAATTAAATTGGAAAGTAAACAAAAGCCGATCCCGGTGACCGCGCGTTCTAAGGCGTGGGTCTGCGGCCGGTCGCTTTCCGCGATTGTGGGTTCAAATCTCCCCGGGGGTATGGATGTCTGTCTGTTGTGTGTGTTGTGTGTTGTCTGGTAGAGGTCTCTGCATCGGGCCGATCACTCATCCAGAGGGATCCTACCGAGCGTGGTGAGTTCAATGAATGTGATGGCACAGCCCCGTACGGGGAGGCCATGACCTAACATCGGGCCGATCACTCATCCAGAGGGATCCTACCGAGCGTGGTGAGTTCAATGAATGTGATGGCACAGCCCCGTACGGGGAGGCCATGACCTAACATCGGGTCGAAGCGACACAGGAGAAAAATAACAGTGAATAAAAACCAATTAGACAAATTCGATATTAGCAGGACCCATTATCAAGTGTATTTATTTGCTTAGCCAACTAAAAACCAACGTAGTCTGGTATAAATCCGCAGAACTGAAGTTATAAATCTGGTGAAAACTGCAGCGAGTAATACGCAAAGGTTTCGGATAATTCTGCTACCTCCGTCTGTAATAAAGCGTGAAGATTAAGATAGTGGCGGTTTTTCTGAAATGTATACCATTCAACCACAATGCAGGCTGTCACATCTCAAACGACAGTATGCTGAGGGAAATTCTGGCACTGGGCTCTGGCTCCTTCGTCTTCTCCTTATTCAATATGAATCGCAACGACTGTATACTTACTTACTTACTTACTTACTTACTTATTTACTCCATGGTGCAGAGTCCTTCTTGAGAAGATAACTGGTTTGCAGCTAGTCAAGAAATTCCCCGCATTTCACGAAACCCGAAGGTTCATTACCGCACTCACAAGCGTCCGCCACTTGTCTCTATCCTGGGCCAGCCCAATCCAGTCCATATACCCACATCCCACCTACTGAGATCCATCCTAATATTATCCACACATCTACGCCTAGGTCTCCCCAGTGGTCTCCTTCCCTCCGGTTTCCCCACCAAGACCCTATACACCCCCCTCTCCTCACCCATACGCGCCACATGCCC
>Ga0123357_10013309_pt1 | contig 10669 bp, 7 predicted proteins | sample TergutEmb28metaG_FD_89873 | JGI IMG/M metagenome (GOLD analysis project Ga0123357, IMG submission 89873) | Embiratermes neotenicus P4 segment gut microbial communities from Petit-Saut dam, French Guiana - Emb289 P4 | ecosystem: Host-associated > Arthropoda: Insects > Digestive system > Gut ...
ATCTAACTGCCTACACAGCCACGGCACTACACCACACGTGAGAGAAAATACCACTAAGTCGTCAGCTCCTGAAGATCGGCACATGGTGGCCCGAAACATGTTGAGCAACTGATAAGTAGAAATAAACATATACTAAGTGACATCTAGTTAGTTTCTTATACCATATTGAACAAATCAAAATGTCTGTGAAAGGCATGGCTTCATTTTTTAAGTATTCTCCTGGCAATATATTTGTTCATTATACCAATCAATGCACAATATACTGTGCATTTAGTTCGTACAATAAACAAATAAAATGATCAGAAATGCACCAAATGGACAAATTTATTTTCCTGGCATTTGCCTAAGACTGAGAAAGCAACCATCTAGCCACCCACCCCAAAGAAGAAGAGGAGGAGGAAGAGGTTGTGGTGGTGGTGGTGGTGGTGGTGGGGGCAGCGGCGGCAGTAGCAGTAGTCATGGCAGCTAGCATATGGTTCAAAATTGTACTGCAGACCCCCTAGATACAAACCATAAGTGGTACCCACTCAACCATAATATTTGGTTACATAACAATGAATAAACATATCCAGCATGTGATGACACCATTATTAGTACGCACGCACACGCAAAAAAAATGAAATACCTATTATATCTTGCAGATGTTGCTTAAGTTGGCCAACTGTGCCATCAAGTAGAAAATTTACATCATACTTGTTTTTGTTGTATATCACTTTGAAGTCTACACTTTCTTTTGGTGCTTCCACCTCCACTTTTGTTTGCACACAAACATCACTTTCAGCCCCAGTGTTTTCAGAATTACACTTATCACTCATGGCATCACTTTTCTCTGGCCCTGAAAAATTTGAAACACAAACAAAAATAAACATAGTAAAGTTGCAATGCACAATTTTCAGTCTGATCTATATTACATCATTAATCATCTCTGGTGCACACAAGACAAAAGTATTTACCACACCACTATATGACCTACCAGTGGTATATGCAACATGTGACAGAACTATGCAGTTCTACAGAAAATAACAAATATGAGAATACTGTCATAACAAGTTACCAAGACAGATTTAGTTGTCCTAGTGCCAGAATACGTTTTATGCAACAACCCTTGTAATATTATGGAATTCTTGGTCTCTGGCTCTATGGAAGAGATTTACACCCCATAAATCAGTAAATTCCTGTATGTCCCCATATATTATACATTATGTGTTTAGTTCATGATGGTACTGTGACAGCTGCAAATATAATGTGTCACACGGACATTAGGAATTGTCATTACTGTACATTACTTTAATATTTAAGTATTGGCCACCCCAAAAATGCCTTTCATGGAACATGAGTAACAAGATGCTAGTGATGGTGTTACAAGAGAACTCTAATATAACTAATTAGAATGACTAAAAAAAAGCTTTGGTTTCAATAAAATATGGTAAAATTCATATGCATATGAATGACACTAACAAATCAAAATTTCAGGCACAAATAAATTAACAGCAGACTAAAGTCAAGGAATTCAGTCCACAATATTTTGTCTTTCTACTGTCTACCTAAAAACACAAAGATTAAAAATCAGAGAACTATAATTTTGTCTGTTGTTGGATATGGGTGTGGAATACATGCTGAGGCTGTTAGAGAGTAAGGTGCTGAAAAATGCATTCGGGCCTAAGAGCGAGTAAGTAACAGGAGAATGAATAAAACTGCATAATGAAGAGCTTCAGGTTGTATACCCCTCACCCAATGTCATTAAAGTGATCAAATTAAGGAGGATGAGGTGGGCCAATGTTATACCAGGGGCAGTCATACAGTAATGCCTCCCGTTTTTTATTTTGTTCTATTTACAAGTTGGACATGTGAACACTTCCTAGAAATTCATTACTTCATGGCTGAAGGCATAGATATTTATCACTGCAGTCTCTATCTGTGTCAACAGTCTTCTTCCACCACCCAGCCTCCTCTAAAATGGGTACCGGATTTGCTTCACTGGGGTCAAGCAACCAGAATGTGGCACTGACCACCCACCCCCTTATAGCACCAGGTTCAAGTACGGGCAGACCTACACCTTTTTCTCACCTCTGTACCTGCTTGGCATAAATGGGAAAACTTTTCCTGTAAATTACCGTCTTCTACCTTTGAACAAGACCAAGTATTCCCACCTGGTAAAAGATACTTTCCCCCTCTGCGGCCTCTGGGGCACAGCACTCTATGGGGCCTCATCACTGAAGTACTGGTGTAATCACAGCACTTCTAAAAGGACCAAACAGGTGATAATCTGATGGTGTGAGCTCATGACTGTAAGGTGGATGCAGCAACACTGCCCATCCAAAATTTGTGATGGCCTCTGTGGTGTGCACACTTGTGCGCAGCCTAATGTTCTCATAGTGGACATTGTGGGGCAAACTTGATGACTGTGAGCATCTGTACTTCTCAGTTTTTCAATAAAGCAGATGGAGTTCAATATCATCCCCTTGAAGCAAGAAGAATGATATCTTTCCCATCTCAGAAGACTGTAACCATGATTTTTCCATCTGACAGTGCACTCTTGATTCTTCTCCCTTGGAGATACAATATGGCACCATTCTATTGACTGTCACTTTGATTCAGGTTCACAAAAGGTGTCTCTGCACAAATCTATCAGCATTTGACACACCCAACATGCCCAAAGACCTTGGAACAGCCAAGCTGCTCAGTAATTTCCAATTCTTTGCCTCTACCCAAGAAAAGGGTAGTGCATAATTCATCTGTTGTTATGCAATGCTTGCCACATATCAGTTCATCAACCCAGTGGATGCTGGCATCACTGCAGTACAAGTATGTCCACTATGCAGTTTTTTCATGAAGTGCTGCTCTTCCTCTTGCAGCTTCTTCAATCCCAGTTTCACCACACACTATAAGCAAATCTTCATGAATGAAAGTGTGCTTCATCATTGCTCAGTGTTTCAACCACACATTTTAGAATAAAATGTGGCACTGCCATCGGTCCAGTGAAATAGTTGCCACTAACACAATACAAGCGATAGAGTTTGAGAACTGTACTGATGTGGCAGTTATTGCCATTAAAGAGGAAGTAGGGAGATAAAAAATAAGAGGCATTACTTTTTGACTACCCTTTGCATAATCTTAGCAACTGACAGCATTGTTTGATAAAACGCTTAAAAAAAAAAGGATAGAATGTACAGGGCATATAGCATGTACGACGGAGAAGAGAAATGCACACAGGGTCTTTGTGAGTAAACCTGAAGGAAACAGACCACTTGGCAGACCTAGGCATAAGTGGGAAAATAGTATTCAAATGGACCTTAAAAAACAGGATGGGAGGGCATTGACTGGATCCGTCTGACTCAGGACAGGGACAGCCAGAGTCATACAAACATGGCAATGAACCTTCAGGTCCCACACAATGCGGAAAACGTCTTGAGCAGCTACGAATAGCTTCTCAGGAATAACTCTGCTCCACAGAAATGGTTAACCCTTTGACGCCTAACGGCAACTATAGTGGTCGTACCGCACTGCTAACCTCTAAACGTTGCAGTTTATATATTTATTCAACAAACATATATACTGAATATTTTAAACGTGGCATATAATCTCCATTTTTTCCTCTTCAAAATGCAGTTTGTTTCATAATTCTAATGTATTTGGTTCCTGTTTTATTCACATTTTATATACAAGATGTGCTAAAATTTAAAAAAATAATTCCAGCGCCAAAAGGTTAATTAACTGTGTATCAATATCCCATTCCCAACAACAGTGCAGTTCTAACTTACAATTCAAAAAAGACTGCTATATGAGACCACACAGGGATACTCAAACAACATGTTTCAGCCTATTTCTTCAGGCCATTATCAGGTCTGACTTCAAGAATATATTGCATTCAAGGTGCTTAAAAGCAGAAAACTCAGTCTTTAACAGATAATGTAATGTAACCATGTAAGAACTCTAATACAAAATTCTAAAAAGATTGGAATTTAACTTGCAGTTTCTGTAAAATGACCCTGTTCCATGAGTCAGTTAAAAATACTTAACTTGGTTTCAGTATTTTCTTCCTCACAAAATTTTAAGCTGTAACCTGCAGTTTCTTTACAGTTCGGTATCAGCTACAAAAATAAATAAAGCCAGTGATTCTGTACCTTGCTACAGCATTATTAATACTGTTCAAAATTTATACAACACATGGCACCATCATGCAGGTACTGATTTCTGAGACTCTTTAAGGCCTGATGCTAGTTGGTATCACAAATAATAAGTTAATGTACACAGATGAATACACTGTAAATTATATTATAAGAATGTGACACCAGCTATTAGCTGCAGACACACCCTGTGTTCACATTCTTCATGAAACTTTCATAAACATAGAGGCATCACAGGTATCAAACTCTTCTATGAGTTGAAATCTAAGTACTCATCGGAGTCTTGCATCATACAACTGTGATCTCTTCAGACCAATGAAGGAGGCTTTGTAAGGTCAAGCATTCACATGCCATGACAACGTAAAGCAAAGAGGACAGATATAGCTGCAAGACTAATTAAAAGGTTTTTTTTAATTACAATGGCATCAATAACATTGTAATGTGATGGACTAGGCACATAAAAATGCAAGGAAACTACACCATAAAATAGTAAGATTTGAACACAGCTTGCTTTCTGTATTTGCATTGACCTATACCATACACTTATTCGTTTAAGTCTGCTATGTATATGCACGTCCTGTGATATCATGTAATGAACTTCCAATTACAATCTGAAGAACTTCTTATATCACGTAATGAATAAGATGAACGGAAATTTTAAAAACTTCTACTTAACCTAAACCCAACGATTTCTATGGCAACACTTAAGCACTGGCACTCCTTGATGTGAGTACAAACATGTATAAACCACATATAGACTACACACAAATGAACGTCTTGTATTAAAAATTATATACACCCACACTTACTCTACCCCAAGATTATTGCATATATAACTCCTTGACTTCTATTTCTGTCACAACAAATGAATGAAATATGGTTCTTATAACACAGAAAAAAACACAACATTAACAAGTGAAGCACACAGAACAAGTACACCAATAGTTGCCAACTATTATCGTTGTCTCCAAACTATTAAGTTTACACTGTACGACCAATACACCTATACAGAAAGCTAGCAGTGTTACTGTATAGGTTAAAATGAAAAACCAGGCTACCTAAGTTCTCAAGAATTATGTAATCATCACGTGCTGTAAAGAAGGCCTATCACATCATGAAGCCTTCGGAAACAGCTAAAAATCGTTAAGTTTGAAAAATGACCAACAATTCTTTTATTTGTAGGCAAAATAATGTATTTAGCAACATAAATTGTAAATCCGGTAACAGTGGGGTTATGTTCTATCTCTCTGCCGATTTATTCGCTAAAAACACAATTCATGGTGCAATAATCCGAAGGTCCTGTACAGGGCCCAAAGAAAGTTCTGACCGTAGAAATTCATAACATGCTGTCCGGTCAAATCAACTGTTGTTTGGTCTTACAAATCTAAAATGACATGCACGTTACTAAATAATAAAAAAATAAAAGCTTATCTCCGACACGCAGACTTCGACATCACGAATTACGGCTATAGTAAGTGGCTATTACACTGTTCATAAAAGCAAAGGCGTTTAGAACCCACCACTTCTGAAAAATTCAGTAAATAGTTAACAATTTTCATACAAACGTACCTACCTATACACTCCATGTTGGATTACTTGCAACCATGGGTCAACTGCCAATCACTACCGAGCATGGATAAGAGCTACCGAACACGGATTACAGCCCTAACGAAGATGCGTGGTCTAACCGGTCGGTAAACGGCCAGGTTACAACAGGCTACGTTCATTAACATCCATCCAATCCATGGTCGGACTTGCAACAGGTCAACAGCCTCTCCCAATTCGAGTTCTCCACATAATGCGGCCCTGTACTTCCTCCTTCAGTTTCCAGCACCATCCCCCGGCCTGGTCAGCCAATATCTGCTTACGTCTTCTTCCTCGTCATCCAGCGCTTCTACCCGTCCTTTTTATGGTATGTAGGGTAAATTTTTCTTCCGTGACTCTACGTAATACTTCATATACCACTAGGCTGGTCCAACTGATCACCCTTCTCCAGCACCAGACTTCAAAATTTTTAAGGTATTTCTGATCTCTCCAAAGTGTCCAAGTTTCAGCACCAGTCAAAGGTGTGTTCCAATGCAGCATTTCATTGGTTTCTTCCTTAAATTGAAGTCCAATTTCCTGTTGAATGCTGATTTTTCCACAGCAATCCCGGATTTAATTGCATCTGTACCTCTTGCTTCTTTGTTATGTTACAAAAATAGTTCAAATATTCCACTGTCTCCAGTTTTTTTATTTTTTATAATCAGTACTGGCGATGGTTGCCTCAAGATTCTCATTAGCTTAGTTGTTTTCACATTCATTTCCAAATCCTTAGGTTGTAGCACAAGTACATCTCCATATTTCATAGAGCAAATTACTTGCCCTCCTATCTTGAAGTTCCTTTTGGTGAGGTAATCTTTGCAAAGTTGGATGCATCCTTATTTAACTCCTCTTTCAACATACACACTTTTTGTCTCCCCTTCATTCAGTCATACTTCAGCACTCTGATACATGTACGGTTTGCTGATGAATCTTCCTTCTTGTCAGTCGATACTAGTTTCTTTTAGGATCTGCATTTATTTGGTCCAGTTTACACAGTCAAATACCTTCTGCCAGTCTATGCAGCAAGCAAGTAATTCTTCATCTAAGTCGAAAGTTCATTCTGGTATTTTTCTCAGCATCCTGTGCCCCTCATTCCCTTTTCTCTTCTTCATCATAAATGTAGGCGCTGAAATTGGACAGTTAAGCCGCTCTCACACACAACACAATGTGCAAGAAGATTACTGTGTAAAAATGAGAGGATACATGCGATACAATAGGGGACTCACACTGGAGGCAATCCACTCAAGATACACATTTCTGCAATGTGCAAATGTCATAAACTGTAACAAAAAAAAAAAATAATTGAATACCCATGCAAGTATGCATTCATTACATTTTTAAATCCCTTGCAGTATTTTCAGCAATATATTATCTTTCCTACATTTAATAAATCAATCAACAGAATACACCACTTCTAGGGAAAATCCCTAATGGTCCATACTATACTGTGTATTTTTTTGGTTCATTTATTAAACGTTTGTATTTGAAATACATGGAATTATGCAACAAAATATTTCTTGATTCATTTAATCCTTCCCTGATATATCCCACACTAAATCAAATTTGTCTTTTCTTGTATAACCACGACATTACAGCCATACAAATTTGAGTGTTCCTAACAAGCTCCACAAGTTTATATTTGCTGCCTCACGGGTGCTTACATAACTCAACACAGCACTGTTATGCCCTTGATACTTCCATCTTCTGTGACACAGATACATTTGTCGCAATAGGTTTAAAACTAAATAACTGATGACACATGCTGGGCATGTCATTGTATTATATTGGCCCTTCGTGAACATATCGTGTGGACTTCAGTGTGCCAGGGCCAATTTGAAACCAATGAAAGAATGGAATTGGAAGATAACTGTTTCGCCATCTTCTCTTATGTAGGGTCCAGTGTGGTAAGATCCAGTCATAGAATATACAGTGTGTCCCACTTGCTACCGAACCTGGCATTTCTTTAATAATTCTAACACCAATGAAGATACTGCAACAAAATTTGAACAGGAGTATGTTCGTTGTGTGAGAAATGAAGAGGAATGTGTCTGTAGTGTGTGTCTGCAGTCGTTGCAATATCCTCATTAGTGGGAAAAATTATTAATGAAATGCTGGGTTCGGTAGCAAGCGGTATACCCTTTATGACAATGTGAATACTGCCACAGCCATGCATTGGTCACAGCTAGGCTGTTAGCAGTAAAATTAAACGCAAACTTAAAAGTTAGTAACATAAATGAGTCAAATGAATCATTAACACTGGACTATACACATACCTTGAAAGTTAATATTACATTCAGTAACATTTCACTCATAAAAAGTATAACATTTTGAGGTTATGTCCTGTAATAAACAAGAATCATCAGTTCAAACCACTACTCATGAATGTTGTTTAAAAATATTAGATCTACTGTGAAGCTTGCAAATTTCTTTCTATAATTATTTGTGATGAATACAATTTATTGCAGTCACAAAGAAATATCTTACATGGTTTTTCAATTTAATACAATTTATAATTTTACAAAGAATCAAATTTTACACATTTGGTACACGCAGGCACATGTGCACCTGCACACATTTACACATGCGCACACACCTCTCTCTCTTTGTACAGGTAATGAAAACAAAGTGATGTTGAAGCAGCATAAAACACACAACATTTTACTTTAAGTAAATCCAGGTACAATCCAAACTTGCCTTCCCTTACTTCAAACACTGACAAGTTCAAAATAATTACATACTACAATATTTTGTGTAAGACACATCACTTTTGTAATAAAACTTAAATATTCATTGAGAATGGAGTGACTTATGAATATCAGCTCTGAGAAATGATAACTACATTTCACATTATTACCCAACATAATGTGGCGCAAAGAAAGTCAGTGCATGTTTTTCAAAATCTGAATATTTCAAGAAATAACCACAAACAGAAATACAAGCAAAATTAAACTATGTTATTACGTGCATAAAGTTGTGCTAAACTGTTAAACTGATGGCTGAAAAACCTAAGGTGTACTGTATTCAATTCAAAAATGTGTACTTATTTAGTGAACTCTGTAAACATAAACTTGCTAACACAGTTATATTAAACTGTCACTGATTTACAAGCTAAGGGGTTAACAGCTGTACACTAGCATGAGCAACAGCACTCTATGGAATGTTGAGAAGAAAGGATGACTTAATGCAAGACTGAAATATAAGAAGAAAGAAATAAGCAATACTGAAGTCCTGAGTTGCAAATCGTTTTCTTCTCAGACTTCTGGAGCAGTAGCAGTTTCTCAGTGATGATTTTATCCAAGCTAAAACTGTGCTGCCCAGAACACATTTAATCTCAAAGGTCTGGAATCAAGTTAACAATTTCCTCTTTGGCTTCATCTGCTTGCAGCAGTTCTTCATCATCATCTTCATCTTCAGCTCCATCCTGCAAAAATTACCAGCAGTCCTATTTGGAACACATGATGTTGGCCAGTGGCATACCCAGGAATTTTGTTCAGGGGGGGAGTTCAACAAATTCAGCTGAGGACAGAGGACAGAGGGAACGGGGATCTGGGGACGGCAGCCCCCTAGACAGGGGTTCTGGAGGCAGCTGTAATTTGGTACAAGAAATTTAAGACTATTTATGACGACAACCAATTTACATGTCATTGCTAGTGTAAAACAACTGCAAACTAGGTAGTTTTAGAATTTTACTGCCTTTTTTCCAAACATCTTGGGGTGTTTGGCATCCTGAATTCAGGAATTTTTAACAGTTTTCACAATCAGGTTGAGTTTGGCATGATTTTGGAAGCCCCTCGGAATTTCGGGGGGGGGTCCAACCCCTCCCCCCTCGGTACGCCACTTATGTTGGCAAGAGATTTTTTCCCTCTTCTCCAGAACATCCAGATCAGGCACAGGGCCCTTCCAGCTTCCTATTCAATGAATAATGGGGTTCATTCCTGGAGGTGAAGTAACCTGGGTATGAAGTCAACAGTTCTTCTCCATCTAGTGCCAAGGTTAAGAACAAGTGGAGCTACACCTCTACTCCCCTATATTCCTTCATGACATGGACAGGAAAAACTTACCTTTCATGACAATTAAATTCCACAATCTCAAGTTATTTACTATGACAGATAATACTCAAAGTGGGGGAAAAGATATTTCAAGTATAATGGGAATTCTGCTTTTTAGTGGTGTCACCAAAACATTTGCAAATAAGATGAAATCTACACAGTGCTATCACCCATAAACAATATCCACATTATCAATGATTAAAACTTAAAATGTCATACATTTATACGAGGTTGTAATATTTATGTAACAGTTTCCCAAACAACACGTTTAAAAAATCTGACTGCCCAAGTTTCATCTCCTGTACAAAGTATTATTACACAGTGCAACATTTCAATTTTTAACTAGGGTGGCATTTTTTGCATAAGTCATCACAGTTATATCAGAATTATTACAAAGAGATGAAAAAGTACGAGACCATTTCAAATACCAGTCAAGCAAAAAATGTATTATGCAATACTTTTACAAATAGGAGGAGAGGATGTATTCCCCGCTGCAAAAATCACTGTAACTTATGTTAAAATTTTCAACTATTTCTGCCATTTAATTTCTAAATGTGCTTCTCTGGCTTACAGCACTGCATTCTTAAGTTTATAAAACTCTTTACATCACTAAATCTGTGGTTTAAAAAAACCTCATGACTCACATTACTTAAGAAATTTCCCATTTAATTCAGCATGTAAATACAGAACAGAAAGTTGAGTAAAGAGAGACCAGCTTGATGCCACTTGTTTTATTATTACTTTATTCAGTGCTCAACATGTTTCAGATGTTAATACATCCATCCTCAGGAGCTTGCGACTTATTTGTTGAGTTATTTCATGGGTTGTATGTGTGTGTGGTATCCGTATGCAGGCTGAAGCACGTAGTGCTTCAGCCTGCATACGGATACCACACCACCATAGCCACAC
>Ga0123357_10013312_pt1 | contig 10667 bp, 9 predicted proteins | sample TergutEmb28metaG_FD_89873 | JGI IMG/M metagenome (GOLD analysis project Ga0123357, IMG submission 89873) | Embiratermes neotenicus P4 segment gut microbial communities from Petit-Saut dam, French Guiana - Emb289 P4 | ecosystem: Host-associated > Arthropoda: Insects > Digestive system > Gut ...
CGAATGAAAATTCGCCCGTCAATGCGACCGACAGCGGGCGAATTTTCATTCGCCCCTACAAAATAATTCAATAAAAAAATATGAAACAAGAAAACAAAACCTTGGAAAACGAAACGCTGGAAATCGACGCCGCGCCGGAACCGGATGCGAACGCCATCGACTTGTCCCCCGAAGCCTTGGCGAACGCCATCGAAATCGAACGCTTGACGTCGGTGGTGGCGGAGATGACCGACAAATATAAACGTGCCGCCGCCGAAGTTGAAAATACCCGTCGCCGCGCGGCCATCGATGCCGAAAATATGGCCCGTGTGCGCGCGGAATCCGTCGCTAAACATTTTCTGCCCATTATCGACGCCATCCATGCCGCCATCACGCACGACCCGGAAAATGAAGGACTGAAAACGCTTGCCAATGCGACGGCCAGCGCGTTAACCAAAATCGGAATGACCGCAATCGAATCCGTCGGCCAGCCAATGAATCCAAAGCTTCACCATGCGGTATCCACGGAACCGGCCGCCGACGATATTCCGAAAGACACCATCGTCAAAGAACTTCAAACGGGATATCTTTTCGGCGATGCCGTCCTTCGCCCCGCGATGGTGGTCGTGGCGCAATAAAAAATCCCGCAAACGCGGGATTTTTTAATTGAAATGGAGCGCATTATTGCCGCCGGTGCCGGGATTGACCCAGACGGTGCCGCCCGTGTCGCCGGTATTCCCGGGCTTGCTGTCGGGGCAATTGGTGCCGAATTTATCGCAAAGGCTGGGGCAATCCGGACCCACGCAAGGGCAATCGGGTCCCACGCACGGACAATCAGGTCCAATGCAAGGACAATCCGGACCCACACACGGACAATCGGGACCCGTGCAAGGACAATCCGGGCCGGTGCACGGCGGTTTCGGCTTGCAATTATCGCCCACACATGGCGGCTTTGGCCGATTCGGCCGGTCGTTGTCGGTGCACGCGCCGTGCGATATCGCGACCGTGATGTTTGCGACACAGACGCTGCCCGACGGCATGCACGCGCCGTCGATTAAGGTCGGTGTTTTCGCATCTTTCGGCTTGTAATTGATTTGGGCCGACGCGCATTGATTGATATCCTTTATCGTGCCGCACGCGTTTTTCCACGACGCGCAATCCGTCACCTGGGCCGTCGGAGTGATGGTATCCGGCAAGCGCAGATTCCATTTGATATAGAAATCTTTCAAGCAGTCGATTTTTCCGGTCTTGTTATATCCGACCTTGTCCAATCCGTCGCCGACATGGCACGAAATCTGATTCTTTTCCACGAACGCGGTGATGCCGGTGACCAGGGCACCCGTGCCCGCGCCAATGCCCGCGCCAATCAGCGCGTCTTGCAAGACCTTGGAATCATGGCCCTTGTTCAAGACGTCCAAACTGGACAGCATCGCGGAAATCTTATCGACTTCCAACTTGAAATCGGATGTCGCAATGCATCCCGTTTGCGAATTGCATTGCAGCCCGTTGTCCGAAAGAAGCTGATGCCACCGCCCGCTGCAAAGCCCGCCGTTATCCGTCGTAATTTTTTGAACCCACGTTCCCTGATACATAACACAGCCCACATGATTCGCATCCATGCATTTCATCATGCCGCCGAATGTTCCCGAATTCATCGTCGTGTTGGTCGTGTGCAAACTGCCTGTGCCGTCATAGCACGGGTCGTTTTTCGCCTTGGACACGACGTCCATCAAGGCCACGATATCACGGCATTGCGCGGTGGTCAGCTGTTTCGTCGACAATTGCACCGACGTGATGGGCGTATTGATAAAGTCGGATAATCCGCCGGCCAGATTATTATCCCATACCTGATTGCTTAACGTTTTCAAATCGCCGCCATTGGTACAGCTGAACCGCTGGCTGGCGTTCGCGCCGACAAGCGCGCCCGTGCCCGCGCCGACGAGCGTTCCGCCGCCAATGCCGACCACCGCGGCCGTACTGGTGTTGTTCAACAGCGAAAATCCGAACATATCCCGATTGCAGCTGAACGAAGAGCACGCGGGCTTCCAAGCTTCAGCCGCTTTGTCGTTGCCCAGCGCCCCGAACAGCCATTTGTTCGTAATCATGGAATCGCCGTTATACGCCGCAATGCGGACCAAGCAATCCGCCGTGGTGGCATCCCATCGCGCGTAATGGCCGCGTTGCCCGTCGACGCCGGCGTTGCCATAATTCAAGCCCGGCCCCATCGGATTCGCTTTATACGAACCTTGATTGTTGAACGCATTGACCGTATTGTTATATTCGGATGTGACCGTTCCATCGTTGGCGACCGCCGCAAAAGACGGGCCATACGTATTCTGGTCCAACAATAAACACGTGTTTTCCGCCTGGTTCGGGGTTAATCCGGTCTTTTTCAAAACAAAGGAATAATAGTTCGGCTGAACCACGCGGGAATTGAAGTCAATCCACACGTCAGAGGCCGAGCTGTATACGGCTTTACAATTCAGTTTTGTGTCCGAAATGCATTTATCCACAGGACCGGCGCAAAGATTCATGCCGTTCATAATCTGGTTCCGCATGTCGGAATTGAACAAGTCGTTGAGTCCGTTCGGCAACGCGCCGCCATTGACACAAGACAACACATCGCTCATACACGCATCGACGCTATAAATCGGCGCCGCCGCGTCACTGCCATCCGGACATTTGCCCGGCTGCGCATTATTGTTGTTATTGCCCCAATACCCGCCGCCGCCTTGATTGCCGCCGGGGCCGGGCTTGTTCCAGTTATTATTGTTGTTATTGTTGTTGTTATTATTATTGTTATTGCCCGGTTTTTCGGGGGTACCGGTATAGCATCCCGGTCCAACGCAAGGCTGTGCCCCTCCGCCACCGCCGCCCGTGCCGCCGCCATTATTATTGTTATTGTTGTTGTTATTATTATTGTTATTATTATTGCCGCCGGCGGTGCCCCCGCCAAGCCCTGGCTTGTTCGGCAGATTCGCAGACTGATTGCTGCCCACGCCGCTGCCCAAGAATCCGGGCACATTCGGCATCGAAACCATACGGCCGGTTGCGCCGCCCGCCATGCCTGTGCTCAACCCCCCGCCGATTTGCGCCCGATAGGCTTGTTGGGCCGCAATCCGCGCATCCATGGCGTCATCCGCCCGCGCCCCCGGCATCAAAACACCCCCGGATAGACCGAAAAGGACGGCACCAACCGCCAGCATCGCAATCTTTTTCTGCATTTCACCCCCCTCTCGTAATAGGACATTCTTGCACAGATTATATCACACTTTCACCTTGAATGAAAACGAAAAATAGGATAGGTAATCTTGCCCAAAAGTATCTTTTCCGACTACCCCGGAAAGCTAAGTCGCTTCGCTTCTAGCTTTCCGGCCCTTCTAAGAAGGGCAACTAGACCGTTCAAGGGAGAGGGAAATTACCCTTCTTAGAAGGGTCGGATTTCGTTAACGAGCCACAAAGTGGCGAGTTTAAGAAATCCGGGGTAGTCCGACGAAATATAAGAATCAAAGGAGGACATTTACAACTTTAATAATTACTTGACAAATAAGAAATATGACTTATAATAATAAAGCAAAAACCAAAAAGGATAAAACATGTCATCTGAAACAAAAACAATTATTCCATTCGTATTCGACAGTGTGGTCGCGCCGGTGGAAATCCCGGTTCCAACGAACCCACATGTGGATGCATATGAAAAATTGCATTCCCTATATCGTCAAACATCCATATCCAGAACGGAATTAGTTCAAAACTATTACGAACGCACGGGATGGCTTATTGGCAATGATGGCCACTAAACCCGGATTTTTCAAGAAAAACAAACTGGCCATCGTCTGGACGATGGCTTATTTTGCCGCGCTTTATGGATTGCTGTATTTCATGTTCGGGTTTAATATGCTGGCCATCGGCAACTGGGCCAGACTGCCGCATCTTATCTTGCGTGGGCTGCCCGGATTATCGTTCGGAATCGTGCTCTTGGCCGCGCTGCCCATCTATGCCGCAACGCTTTATTCCACCATTCGGAACAAAAAAACACCGATTCCCCTGCCCTTTTGCAAACCGGAAAAATCGACTGAGAAAGCCACGGCAAAACCTGCCGCGGAATTGCCCCCGGAACCGGAAGTCCGGGTGCCGGCCGGACTGCCCCGGGAAATGCGGGAACCCTACATGCGCGTCGCCCGGGGCCAGGCGTTGGATGTCTATTCCGTCTACAGCCTGCCCGACATGGTTGAAGAAGCCAAAACAATCGAATCCCCAACCGCCCCGACCGCGGAAGCAAGCGCGTCCGCATACGAATTGCCATCCTTCGCCAAGGCTGCGGGTGGCAAGCCGACCGCGGGATTCGACACGCCGACAGCAGCGGGCGGGAGCACAGCGGGCTTGCCCGCCGTAGCCCCTGTGACACGAAGCCTTGGCGAAGTGCCATCGGCGGAGGCGGGCGCGTTCCCAATTCCGACCGACTTTGATGCGGAACCGACCAATGGTCCCGCCGCGCCGGTGTTCAAAGAATTGACGTTCGGGAACAAAGCGAATGACGGCGCCAAAAAAGATTCGGCCGCTCGCACGGCCCTTAAAACCGCATTATCTGCCCGCGGATTCAAAATAAAATCGGATGGCGGCGATGTCATTGTCGCATCCAAATCCGGCGGGGAACGGATTGCGATTGCGATTCACGATGACCCGGAATTTTGGATTGCCGACCCGTCGCCTGACGGCGCGCCGGCAAGCGACTGGTTCGCATCCGGGAAACAAAAGCCTTCGCCGGTTGTGGCCGCAATCGCCGCCGCCCAATCCGAAAACGCGGCGCCGGTGCTTTATCTGGCCGCATCCAACATCATGAATTTGGAAACATTGCTGCCGACATGGGAATCAGCCGGCGTCCGCATCATTACCGAACCGGCGGAGTTATAAGATGACGGACCAAGAAAAAATCATTATCGACACAATCGCGAAAAAGTATTCGCCCCGGTATTCCGGCCGCGTTTATGATAAATACTCGCCGGCGTTTATCACGACGAACGAAGACCTGTTCGCAACGTTCGATGCCGTTAACCCGCGCGGCAAAGATGTCCTGACCGTCTGTGCCAGCGGCATGCATCCGCTCTATGCCGCGCTGTTCGGGGCGAAATCCATCACATCGTTCGACATATCGCATTGCGCGGAATATGTCTTGAAGATGAACATCGCAACAATCCGAAATCTGTCGTATGAGAAATACGAAAGATTCATTCGGCCCGCATTCCGGAACAACACCGTGCGCGGCGGAAAAACATTCAATATCATCCGGCCAAACCTGGATGACGGCGCGCAATATTTTTTTGACCGGATGCGGAATAAAGAATTTATCAACGGCGACGGCTATGACGAACCGACGTTGCCCATCAAGCCCGATTTTTTGAAAATGCAAAAAATGCCGATGAACGTGATTGAATCACCCTCTGCCAAGGCTATGGGTGACAAGTCCAGCCGGGCGCCAGACTTGACAAAACCCACTGGGGGGGGGTATTCGCAACCGGCGCCGGCCGGCATCGAATTCATTCGAACCGATATTCGCGACCTGCATACCCATCTGACCCGCCCGTATGACATCATTCATTTTTCGAATATTTTCGGATACGCCAATGCCGACGACAAACCGAAAATCGTCCGCAACGTCGCCAAATTCATGAATTCGGATGGCACGATGATTGTCCAATACGCATACGGGAACCGCAATCGGGCGAACAATGCCGTCAAAGAATTGCGGCATGCATTGCCGGAATTTTCATTTGAAGTCATGACACTTGACGGCGGGGTTGCGCCATCCTATTTGGTGGTCATGCACAAACGATGCAAATAAAAATTGAATCGGCCGCCAAAGTATTCTATGATGCGGGCATGAACGACAATCGCTTTATCATCGGGCTGACCACTTTCCATTTGGAAAACCTGCGGCTGTCGCTGTTGAAACTGAACGAAATTTCCGACCGCATTTTTCTAATCATCCATAACGACAATCCGAATGTGACGCTCTCCCACGAACGCGTCCGAAAATACGGATATGACGCCGATTGCATCATTCTCAACGAATCGGTGAATCAGGGCCAATATCAATCCCGAATCAATATTCTAAAAAAAGTCGACGAATTGAAACGGCCGGAACCATGGTTTATTTTTGTCGACGACGATGATTTGCTAATCGACCTGACCCCGCCGGACGACGCGAATATTTCGGCGTTGCAACAAGACATGATTTTCGTGCGGACGCGCGCCATCGATTTGCTGAAAATTTTAGAAGATTCGAAAAACTATTTGGTCGACGATGTGAACATCACCATCGAATCGCCGCACATCGGCATTGTCGGCACGATTTTCAAGACCATGGATTTAATCGCGTTCAATCGCACGCTGGATGCGTCGGTCCATGCGATGAAACAAATCGACGATTCGATTCCGTATCGCCAACCCGAAGACGTCGTGATGTGGTTCTGCTTTTTATTCTGGATTGGGCGCACGATGGGGCGGAATCCGATGGAACGTGTCGCGTATCGGAATCGCGCGAACTATGTGGCGAACATGCTGGACTTTTGTCCGGACAAATACGGGAAACCGAAAATCCCAACGGACAAGCCCCAAGAATGGTATGACCAAACGATGCAACGCTACATCGACGCCTATGCCGCTGAGTTCCCCTCCTTTGGAGGGGTGGACGCGAGCCATTAGGCGAGCGGCCGGGGTGGTTTACCAAACTATCGGTTACAATTATTTACGATATACTATCGGAACCTTGGGTAAACCACCCCGCCGCTACGCGGCACCCCTCCAAAGGAGGGGAACTAGCTCTCACTATATTTTCTAAATAAAAAATGCAGCTTTCGCTGCATTTTTTATTTTCCGGTGGCGCGACGTTTAATCGCGACGGATTTTGTTCCGCCGGATGCGCGTGCCGCCGGCGTCGTTTCCTGCTTTACCTTCGCCACGGGCGCTTTTACGGATTTGGCTTCTTTTGCTTCTGCCGTTTTTTTCGCCGCGGTGGATTTTTCCACTTTCAACTTTCCACTTTCAACTTTGTTTCCGCCTTTAGCGGAAACATCCCGGTCGACCAATTCGATGACCGCCATCGGCGCCGCGTCGCCATAACGGAATCCGGCCTTTAACACGCGGGTGTATCCGCCCGGACGTTTGGCATACCGCGGCCCCAGGACGGCGAACAATTTTTTCACGGCATCGGCATCGTTGTTCAGTTCGGCCGCGACGATGCGGCGGTTCGCGACGGAATCCACTTTGGCGCGTGTAATCAGCTTTTCAACGCCGGAACGCAAAGTCTTTGCCTTTGGCAAGGTCGTCGTGATTTGTTCGCGTTCAATTAACGATTTTGTCAGGCCGGTCATCAATGCCTTGCGCGCATTGGTGTCGCGGTTGAATTTTTTAGTGGCTTTCATATGTCTCATGTTGACGCTCCTTTGCGTTGTTGCCCCGATGGGGATTGGACATTTTTGCAACCTGAATATTTCAGTATTGCAAATTTTGTTATTTGGTGAATTCCTTTACAATGGTGATATATGCGAAGGCGGTTTCTCCGAACCGTCCTCTCTTAACCAGCACCTTCTTAAAGGATTGCCCCGATGCCCGCCCGGTGGGCGTTCTAGAATAATCGGGTAAATATGCCTTTGCGGCTCGCCGCTCTTCTTCTGATACGACTTGATTGTTTTCCGCATTCATTTCTGCACCTTTTGTGCTATCTCTCTCCTTTCTCCGCTTTTTTTAAAGAAATCAAATTATACGTGGCAGATGCGCCGCGTTTGGCGAAGGGAATGTATTGAACATACATGACCAAAGCCAAACGCAAGCCCCGGGTCCCATTGAAATCGCAGATTTCAATGGGTGGGCTGTGCCCGTAGAATTTGATTTATTTGTATGGGTCTTCGTATTTCTTGGATAACGCCGCGATATTTTCCGGCGGCCAGCCCGGGACTTCCATGCCCAAGCTTAATCCCATCGCTTCCAGCTGCGCCTTAATCTCGTTCAAGCTTTTGCGGCCGAAATTCGGGGTTTTCAGCATGTCGTTTTCGGTTTTTTGCACCAATTCGCCCAGCCAGTTGATTTTGTCGTTCTTTAAACAATTGTTCGCGCGGACCGATAATTCCAGTTCGTCCACATGTTTCAGCAATTTCGGGTCGAACGGCAATTGTTCTTTCTTCTTTTCTTCTTCGGACGGCTGTGCAATCTGGGCCGGGTCTTCGAAATTGATAAAGACGACCAGTTGGTCTGTCAAGATACGCGCGGCCAAGGCGATTGCGTCTTCGGGCGATACGGACCCGTTCGTTTTGACGGTCAGTTCCAGCTTGTCATAGTCCATGGATTGGCCGACGCGGGTTTCGGTCACATTGCTGCCTACGTTTAAAATCGGGGAATAAATCGAATCGACCGGAATGACGCCCAGCGCGGTGTGTTCGCCCCGGTTCACATTTGCCGGCACATATCCGCGGCCGGTGTTCAGGGTGATTTCCATATCCAACGTCGCGCCCTTGTCCAGGCTGCAAATTTCGACATCTTTGTTCATGACGGTCACATTGGCCGGGGTTTCAATCATGCCGGCAGTGACGACGGCCGGACCTTTGACTTTCAGATGCGCTTTGTGCGGGCCTTCCGAATCGGCCTTGAAATGCACGCCTTTCAGGTTCAAGATGATGTCCGTCACGTCTTCGCGGACGCCCGGCATGGATGAAAATTCATGTTGAACGCCATCGATTTTGATGTGCGTCGGCGCGCAGCCTTGCAACGAAGACAGCAGAACGCGGCGCAATGCCGTGCCAAGGGTCAGGCCGAATCCTTTTTCCAGCGGCTCGGCAATCAGAATGGCAATATTGGGGTTGGTTTCATCGGGCCGAATATTCAGCTTTTTCGGCTTAATCAGGGTCATCCAGTTTTTTTCAATCATCCAAGGCTCCATAGGCTTAGTTTATTATTTTCGCCAAAAGGCACAAGATTTTAGACGGAAAATCGAGGAAAGTCAAATGAAATTTAGGGATTTAGGGAGTTATGATTGCTGATTTATGATTCGACTACCCCGGAATTCCTAAACTCGCGCTTTGCGCTCGTTAATGAATTCCGACCCTTCTAAGAAATCAGACCGAACTTGAAACGCGCTCAATTGCCCTTCTTAGAAGGGCCGGAAAGCTTGCCAGCTTTGCTGGCTTAGCTTTCCGAGGTAGTCGGCTGTTTTACGCCGCGGCATCATATTCCCGCGTCTGATTGCCCCACGTATAAATCCGGGTGGTTTTCTGCTTTTGCATATCCCTGAACAGCGCCCGCTGTTCGTTCAAGAATTCTTCGACCCCGTCGGCCGCGGTTTCGCACACAACATCCGGACCGACCTCGACCGGATTGCCATCGTAAAATTCGCGCGAACCGTTGTCTTCCGCGGGGGTAATGTAATTTTCAAGCCCCTTTGCAATCGTGTCCGCATCCAATACGTTCGATTCGGGATTTTGAATCTGGTCCACATGTTCGGATTCGTGGGTGCATACTTTGACGACTTTCTTGTAATCATTCGACGCCACGGCATCGGGGCATATGTTGACCGCTTTCCCGTTCGTGTATCCCAACACGCCCGGCGCAGCGGAATCGAACGTTATTTTGACATCATAAGGCTTTCCGTATCCGGCCAGCGCATGTTTGACCAGTTTCGTGATATGTGCCATCCGCCCACCGATGTCTAATTTTTTCCAATTCATCGCCTCTTTTAAATTATCGCGCGAATGGCGCAAAAAATCGACAGCGTGCGTGCAAATGCGCGATGCATGGCCGCGCAAGGCGCCAAAATTAACATTATTTTTGATGCGGCTGATTTCTTTTTTGCGGGTTTCCAGGTTGGGTAAATACAAATTTTTTTCCATCGCGCGCCCCCTTTGGTTTCTTCGTTTCTTTCGAGAGTATTATAAGGCGTGCGCCCCGGATTTTCAATAGGTCGCCCGCGTAATTGTGCGCTTGATTTTTTAAATCTTTCGGCTATAATGATGTAAGTAATCGCCAAAATTCTAGCGACCCCGAAATTTAAAAATCCGCCGAATGGCGGATTTTTTATTTTGATTTTTTAATAACAACAATTTTTACGCTGATATGAATTTATTTTTTGCCGCATGGCATTGCGTTCGCTTTCCAGTTTTCGCGCCGCTTTGAACTGCTCTTGCTGGGCGGCGTATTCGCGTCGGACATCCGTGCCACCGTAATAATAATACTTGTCCCCTCCATCCTCATGCTCATTCGCGAACAAGGGGCAGTCATAGTGGGAACGCCCACCCCAATAAATCCGGGATTTTTGCACAATATCGTTATTACGGTCCAGCGCTTCTTGGAATCTTTTTCTGGCCATGATTAATTCATTCTCTTTGGCGGCAAAGATTTCGGATTTTGCCCCCAAGGCGCCGACCAGCGGCACTTCCCTTCCGCGATGAATGTCTTCATCAGTCGCAGTAAATGGCAGCAAACGCAGTCCTTCTTTGGCCAGCTTTTCCGATACGATTCGTTTAAAGACGTCAGCAACCATTTCTGGTTCATAGTTCCCCCATGATATTTTCCACTCACTTGTATCCTTAACAACCGTTGCTTCCCCCAATTTTGGGGCATCGATTTTCACAATGGTAACAAGTTTTACAGAATCATTCGAATACTTATCCAGAAAATATGCATTATCGCAATTAGCC